>Ga0316189_10007666_pt1 | contig 10194 bp, 7 predicted proteins | sample LowCovwburrow_MG_FD_204930 | JGI IMG/M metagenome (GOLD analysis project Ga0316189, IMG submission 204930) | Coastal sediment microbial communities from Maine, United States - Lowes Cove worm burrow | ecosystem: Environmental > Aquatic > Marine > Coastal > Sediment | place: USA: Maine... | reverse complement strand
CCGAACAGGTCAACCCAGGCTTTTGTTCTGGTGGAAAAGCGGCTGTAGAAGATATCGACGCGCACATGCGCTTCCTGTTGCATGGCCCAGGAAGCACCGACCAGAAACACCATGGCGTGCATGTAAGTGATGGATTCCTGTAACCCGATCCAGCCGATATCGAATACGTAGCGCAGCACGACAACGATAAAGGTGACGATGACCATGAGCAAGGTCAGCCAGGATACAGCGCGACCCGACCAGTCGATAAAGCGTTCGATGTTGTCTATTAATGAATGCATGCTTTAGATTGCCATACCCGCTGTTGTAGTAAGTGCCAGGTAAAAAGTCTCATTTACTTATCAATGAGCGATGGGGATTATTCATTTGCTCTCGCAAAGGCGCCAAGCTCGCAAAGAACTACTAAACGTTGTTTGTTAACCCACATTACCTTTGCGCTCTTTGCGCCTTTGCGAGAGTAATATCTTATATGCCCTATGTTGCCTACAATATTTATAGAAGTTCAAACAATACGCTGCTCAAATCCAGTAACCGCGATACACTTCATTGTTTGCAACACGGTCTTTCAATATCGCCCCGAATTCATCCGGGTCCTTTGTATGTACCAGCTCGCCGGGACGTGGAAAATGCTTGTCATGCAATCTTGAAAGCCAGAAACGCAACGCGCCGGCTCTTAACATGGCGGGCCAGTATTGCTGTTCATTTCGCTGTAAAGGACGATAGCGGTTGTAAGCTTTCAGCAAGGCGACGACTTTGTCGTGATCAAGACCGGCAGTGTCTGTGTTGCACCAGTCATTGGCCAGTACGGCAACATCGTAAAGCAGAACATCGTCGCAGGCATAATAAAAATCAATGATGCCGCTGAGCGTGTTCCCGTCCCATAATGCATTGTCACGAAACAGGTCCGCGTGAACCACGCCGCGAGGTATGTCGGCATCACGCCTGGATTTCTGAAAATCAACTTCCACCTTGAGAAACACAGCGTCTTCATCGGCCAGCTTGCTGTACACGGCTTCTGCGGTAGACGCACACCAGGCAGGACCACGGGGGTTTGGCTGATGGGCTTCATAACTCAGGCCCGCCGAATGCATCTTGCCCATGGCAGCGCCAATCTGCTCGCAATGTGCAATGTCTGTTTCGCGAATACTGCCGCCGTTAAGTCGGTGCACCAGTGCCGCCGGCTTGTGCTTGAACATGATCACATAGTTGCCGTTATTGTCCGCAACCGGATCTGCGCTGGGTACCTTGTGATCTGCAAGGTGGTGCATCAAGCCAAGGTAGTACTGCATTTCCTCAAGCGTATGGTGCTCGAACAGCGTCAGTACAAAACTTCCACCGTCATCATTGTCGGTGTTAACGAAGTAATTGGTGTTTTCGATGCCGTCAGAGACGCCTTTAAAATCACGCAGCGCACCCACTGAATAGCCCGACAGAAAGCCTTCCAGTTCGCCAGTTTCAATGGTGGTGTAGACAGACATAGCGCGCGTGGTGAGGGCCTGATACAAAGGATGGGGATTTTAGCCGAAATGGGCTGAAGATGTAGCCCGGATGCGGCGAAGCGAAATCCGGGGAGTTCGTGCAGTATGGGCATTATTTATTCTGATTAGAGAATAGTTAGCCGCGAAGAACGCCAAATACGCAAAAGCCGTTTAGAGGCCGCGAAGAACGCTAAAGACGCGAATTATGTTTCAATAACCAAGAACTTATTTGCGCCCTTTGCGTTATTTGCGGCTAAAGCTGCTCATACGCAACAACAAAAAACTCTGTGCTCTCTGTGGATAAATAAATGTTAAACAGACCTACAACTCCATCAGTTTTTCCTGCTCTTCCGCAGATGGTTCGAAGTCGCGGCCCTCGTAGAAATCGAATATGGCTTTGACGATTTCTTCAGGTTCATCGATGAGCTTGAGCAATTTGAGGTCTTGCTTGTTGATCATGCCCTCGGCAACCAGCGTATTTTTAAACCAGTCGAGCAGGCCCTGCCAGAAAGGTTTGTTCACCAGGATGATGGGAATATTGCGTGTTTTCCCGGTCTGGATCAGGGTCAGTATTTCTGCCATTTCATCCAGCGTGCCAAAACCGCCGGGTAACACCACGTAGGCCGATGCATACTTTACGAACATCACCTTGCGCGAAAAGAAATGACGGAAGCTGAGGCTGATATCCTGGAATTTGTTGGCGACCTGTTCGTGCGGCAACTGGATATTAAGGCCGATACTGGGAGACTTGCCGGCACTGCCGCCTTTGTTGATGGCTTCCATGATGCCGGGGCCGCCGCCACTGACCACTGAAAAGCCGGCGTTTGACAGCGCTTTCGAAATTTTTTCCGCCTGCTTGTAATTAGGGTGGTCAGGCCTGGTGCGCGCCGAGCCGAATACACTAACCGAAGGGCTGATCAATGCAAGTCGTTCAAAGCCTTCAACGAATTCGGCCATGATCTGAAAGATTTTCCAGGATTCGCGAATCAGTGCCGCATCGTTGACCGGCGACATGCGCTTGAGTTTGCTTTTGACAGAATCGTCCATTGTATACCTTGAATTCATTTTAATCGGCGATAGAAGCTGCCTAGTTTAACCAATATCCAGAATGCAGCCCGGATGTAGTAAAGCCAAATCCAGGGAATCAGCGCTGAATGGATATCCTTTTATAGTAATTACAGACAAACTTAGCCGCGAATAACGCCAAATACGCGTATTATGTTGCAATAATCAAAAGCTATTCGCGTTCTTTGCGTTCTTCGCGGCAAAAGCCGCCCTTACAAAATAAGAAAACTCTGTGTTTCTCTGTGACTACATTACTTGTAAGCAGAATCTAACTTAAGCATAGCCATAAACTGCGCGCTTTTGCGATAATCGCTGACACATTTTATATTCTGGAAAATTCCATGGCTGAAAAAGATCCACCCGTCATACTGGTTGATGGCTCTTCCTACCTGTTTCGGGCTTTTCATGCCCTGCCGCCACTGACCAACAGCAAGGGGCAGCCGACCGGTGCCGTTTATGGCGTAATCAATATGCTGCGCAAGTTGCGCGAGGAGTACAGGCCCGAATACATGGCCGTGGTGTTCGATGCCAAGGGCAAAACCTTTCGCCACGACATCTACAAGGAATACAAGGCGCATCGCCCGCCGATGCCCGATGACCTCAAGGTGCAGATCGAGCCGCTGCACCAGCTGGTAAAAGCCCTGGGTTTTCCGCTGATCTCGGTTGAAGGCGTCGAGGCCGATGATGTCATCGGCACGCTGGCGACCCGCGCCACGCAGCAGAAAAAGGAAATGCTGATTTCCACCGGCGACAAGGACCTGGCCCAGCTGGTGACTCCGCATGTCAGCCTGATCAATACCATGAACAACGAGGTGCTGGATGAGGCAGGTGTTGAAAGCAAGTTCGAAGTACCGCCTGAGCGCATCATCGATTACCTGACCCTGGTCGGTGACACCTCCGACAACATACCGGGCGTGCCCAAGGTGGGGCCGAAGACTGCAGTGAAGTGGCTCAAGCAATACGATTCGCTGGATAACCTGCTCGAGCACGCTGAAGAAATCACGGGGAAAGTCGGTGACAACCTGCGCAGCAGCATTGACGACCTGCCGATGTCGCGTGACCTGGTGACGATTCGCTGCGAGCTGGAGCTGGGACTCGACCTGGAAGATCTGATAATACAGCCGCCGGACAACGAGAAACTGCATGATATGTATGTGAACCTCGAGTTCCGAACCTGGCTGGACGACCTGTCTGCCGGCGAGTCTGCGCCTGCAAAGAAAACATCCGGCTCCAGCTATGAAACAGTACTCGATAAAAAAGTCTTCGATGCCTGGCTGAAGAAACTCAAGGCCGCCGATGCCTTTGCTTTTGATACCGAAACCACCAGCCTGGATTACATGGCGGCGCGGGTCGTGGGCGTGTCGTTTGCGCTCAAGCAGGGGGAGGCGGCTTACGTTCCATTTGGTCATGACTATCCCGGCGCACCCGAACAGTTGAGTGAAAAGGATGTGCTCGGTGCGCTGAAGCCGCTACTGGAGAATGCGAAAAAAGCCAAGATCGGGCAGAACCTGAAATACGATGCCCACGTGCTCTCCAATCATGGCATACACATGCAGGGCATCGCCGAAGACACCATGCTCGAATCCTATGTGCTCGATTCCACCCAGCGTCACGACATGGACAGCATGGCGCTGCGTCTGCTCGGCCACGAGACCATTCACTTCGTCGACATCGCCGGCAAGGGCGCGAAGCAGCTGACCTTCAATGAAATCGATCTCGAACAGGCCGGCCCCTATGCCGCCGAAGACGCCGACATCACCCTGCAGATCCACCACAAGCTGTCAGCGCAATTAAAGGCAGAGAAAAAACTGATGGCGGTCTACCGCGATATCGAGCTGCCGCTGCTGCCGGTATTGCTGAATATCGAACGCACCGGCGTCAAGGTCGATGTCGCGATGCTGAAAAAACACAGCAAGCAGCTGGCAAAAAGCATCGTCGAAATCGAGCAGCAGGCATTTGATGTTGCCGGTGAAACATTCAACCTGGCATCGCCGAAGCAGCTGCAGACCATCCTGTTCGACAAGCTGGGGCTGAAGCCGAAACGCAAGACACCCAAGGGTCAGCCATCCACCGCAGAAGATGTGCTGCAGGAATTCGCCGATGAGGGTGAGGAACTGCCGGCGCTGATCCTGAAGCACCGCGGTATGAGCAAGCTCAAATCGACCTATACCGACAAGCTGCCGCAGCAGGTCAATGCACAAACCGGACGGGTCCACACCTCCTATAACCAGACTGTCGCCGCCACCGGGCGGCTGTCATCCACCGATCCCAACCTGCAGAACATTCCCGTACGCAGCGAAGAAGGCCGGCGTATTCGCCAGGCGTTTATCGCGGAAAAAGGCTATTGCCTGCTGGCCGCCGATTATTCCCAGATCGAGCTGCGCATCATGGCGCATTTGTCGCAGGACGAGAGCCTGCTCAAGGCCTTCAGCGAGGGCATGGATATTCACAAGGCGACCGCCGCCGAGGTGTTCGGCGTCACGGTCGATGAAGTCGACAGCGGCCAGCGGCGTGCCGCCAAGGCCATCAACTTCGGCCTGATCTACGGCATGTCGGCGTTTGGCCTGGCCAAACAGCTAGGCATTGGCCGCTACGAAGCGCAGGAATATGTGGACCTGTATTTCGCGCGCTACCCCGGCGTAAAAGCCTATATGGACAGTACCCGTGAGAAGGCCCACGAGCAGGGTTACGTTGAAACCGTTTTTGGCCGGCGACTGTACCTGCCGGAGATCAATTCACGCAACGGCCAGCGGCGCCAGTACGCCGAGCGCACCGCCATCAATGCGCCGATGCAGGGAACAGCGGCTGATATCATCAAGCGCGCCATGATCAGCGTTGACCGGGCATTGACCGCGCAAAAGCTGGACGCCCGCGTGGTCATGCAGGTGCACGATGAACTCGTGGTCGAGGTCGCAGAAAAACAGGCGGACAAACTCGCCAAATTACTGCACTCCAGCATGGAAAGCGCCGCCGAGTTGAGCGTGCCCCTGATCGTGGAGGTAGGCAGGGGCTCGAACTGGGACGAAGCCCATTAACTGCAGGGACGAGATTTTTTTAACGCAGAGGCGCGAAGACGCAAAGGACGCAGAGAAAATTTAGCCGCGAAAAACGCCAAGTACGCGAATTGTGTTTCAATAATCGAGATCTATTGACATTATTAACGAATAAAAACAGCTTTTGCGCATTTCGCGTTTTTCGCGGCTACAACTTACAATATAAAAAACCTTGGCGTCCTCTGCGTCTCAGCGTCTTTGTGTTGAAATCACTCGGGAATATGCAAAAAAAAGCCCGGCCAAAAGGCCGGGCAAACAAACGGGACTAGCTTGGGGGTGCTAATCCCTAACGGTTCGCTCAGGGAGGCAAGCGAACCTGCGCCGGGCTACAGCGCATTCCTTAAAAAAGATCCTAAGCAAGTGGTCTCACACATTCCCTGATATTGATTAAAGACCAACCATTTCATATTGCAGAATGAAACCGATAGGCGGTAAGTTATGTGCTGCTAAGGGCGAGGATATTTTTGTGTATAAGCTGTGGAAAAGAAATTATAGCCAATAAAAACAAAAACTAAAAGAGACGTTTTTATCTATGTAGATAGCTTGCATGGCTAAGTCCATGCTTGTCGGATAATTTTCCACTTCGCTCTGGTGGTGACATGTAATTTTTAACGCAAAGGCGCGAAGACGCAAAGAACGCAAAGTGATTAATAGTAATGTAGCCTGGATGTGGTTGGGCTATTCTTCTAGCCGTCATACCCGCGAAGGCGGGTATCCAGTTTTTCCTCGTTACTGGTCTCTACCATAACGTAGGGTACGATAGCGTAGCGTATTGCACCGGGATCGAGACTTCACTGGTGGATTACGGCGATGCCTAATCCACCCTACATTAATAGGTGATAACTTCATGCAACAGGCAAACAACCACCAGTTCCTCTGCGTTCTTTGCGTCTTAGCGCCTTTGCGTTGAAATCATTAATCCAGTTCCAGCCACTCGTTAAGCTTCGCCACCAGTTCCTCCAGCCCGGTTTGCTTGAGTGCCGAGAACACCTGGGCAGTGGCATTGGAGCCGCTTTCTTTCAGCTGCTTTTTCACCGACAGCAGGCTGTTCTGCTGGGGGCCGCGCTTGAGCTTGTCGGCCTTGGTCAGCAACACGTGGGCAGGCAGGCTGAAGTAATGACACCATTCCAGCATTTGCCAGTCGAAGTCTTTCATCGGATGGCGTATGTCCATAATGATGACCAGCCCGCGCAGGCTTTGTTGCTGCTGTAAATAGGCTTCCATCAGTTGCTCCCATTCCTGTTTCATTTTTTCCGGCACTTTCGCATAGCCGTAGCCGGGAAGGTCGACCAGGCGACGGTGCTCGTCGAGCGTGAAAAAATTAATCAGGCGGGTGCGACCGGGGGTCTTGCTGGTCTTGGCCAGCCCCTTGTTGCCGCACAGGGTATTGATGGCGCTGGACTTGCCGGCATTGGAACGGCCGGCAAAGGCGACTTCGGCGCCGTCACCTTTGGGAAACTGGCCCGGTTTGCCGGCGCTGATCAGAAATGAAGCGCGACGGTAGTACTGATTGTTTGCTGCCTGGGCCATAGCGCCCGCATTATCAGTGTCAAATTGATGAATAACAAGCGGTAGTGTAGAATTCGCCCACATTTTGTCGCGTGCCGGCAACCAACAAGATCCGGAGTTCCAATCCAATGAAAAAGATTATTGTATCCAGCGTGGTTCTGATGTTTGCATTTGCTGGTGTTGTACACGCCGCGGGCGATGCTGAAGCCGGCAAGACCAAGGCAGCAGCCTGTGGTGGTTGTCATGGTATGGACGGCAACAGCATGGTGCCGACGTTTCCCAAGCTGGCTGGACAGGGTGAGAAATATATCGCCAAGCAGCTCGCTGATTTCAAGACAAACACAAGCCGCAAAAACGACTTGATGCTGGGCATGGCCGCCGCATTGAGTGAGCAGGATATGGCCGACATCGGTGCTTTCTATGCCACTCAGAAACTGGCCGGTCCTGCACCCGCTGATGAAAGCAAGCTTGCAATGGGCAAGCAAATCTACAAGGGTGGCAACCTGACTGAAGGTACACCGGCTTGCCAGGCATGCCATGGCCCCAAAGGCGGTGGTATTGCCGGCTCCGGTTACCCACAGCTTGGTGGCCAATATCCTGACTACACCCTGGCACAGCTCAAGGCTTTCCGCGACGGCGCCCGCGCCAACGATGATAAAGAACTGATGCGCTCAATCGCCAAGGACATGAGCGACGAACAACTGACAGCCGTTGCGAACTACATCGCTACGCTGCACTAGTCAGTCTTTTATAGTGTGTTAAGAAAAAGGATGGCAATGCCATCCTTTTTTTATACCCGGAATTTCTCAAGCTTCATTACAATCATCTACGTTACGATATGCAAACTATGACGATGAGATTAATGACAGGTTTTTTTCAAAGGCGCCGGGTTGCGTTACTGTTACTCGCTGTATTCAGTGTTGTTGCGCAGGCCGCGGATTACATGTCGTCCGGGCTCACGCCTGCTCAGGTGCTGGAGAAACTGGGCACCGATAAGGCGCCCCTGGTGGTTGATGTGCGCGTCCCTGCCGAGTTCGGCGTCGCACATATCCCCGGCGCCATTAATATTCCGGTAGCCGAAATTGAAGGGCGCCTGAACGAATTCAAAAGCAACAATGGCGTTCTGATCTATTGCATCAATGGCTCGCGCACCCGCCAGGCCGAAGCCATCCTCTTCGCTGCGGATATTCCGAATGTCTATCACCTCGAAGGCACGTTTTCCGGCTGGATACAGCGCAAACACCCGATAGAGAAGGGTGGAGTGAAAAAAAGCGGCTGGTAATCAAGGGCGTTGGAAAGCGTTCAATCAATATTCGCAGCATACTTTAACAAGCGTTCCAACTGATTTAAGGTATAGGCCAGAATATAGGGCCATGCCGTTTCCGGCAACAATTACAACCGTTCGTGGTGAGCCCTTCGGTAAACTCAGGAGAGCCTTGTCGAACCATCACCCTGAGTCCTTCGGTGTAACTCAGGGCAGGCTTGTCTAAAGATAGCGCTTCTCTTTGATATGCCTACGAAAGTATTTCATTCATTTCTCACAGACCATATGTCGGAAGGTTTTACAGAAGTACGCCTTTTTGACGTCGGCAGACTTTACAGCCGTTGTTCCTATAAGGCGTTGTTCTATATGGAGGTGATATTCATTGGAATACTGACAATATGGCAGTGTTATTTATACTTTTTGGATGAAAAATAAACAATATTGAGGGAGAGGGTATTAATTATCCAGAATAGCATGACATATTTGGCAGTCATTATTGTCAATTGTGTCAAGTTCAACTGTCAATGCCAGTCATGCATACCGCTAAATTATAATTTACTGATATTCTTAACTTTTTTGTAAACAATACCTTGCGGCTTTTAAGGTTAATGGCTCGATAATTGCATATGTATTACTTACCGGCGCTTCGTGCAGCCGTAAATAATTAAATAGCGTCGAGCGCATTAGAGTTATTCAATTCAAGGACAGTTCTCGGCAATAAAATTGAAATAAAACCTGAGGAGGATGAGGATATGTTTACCAGTATCCTGAAACAGTTCTTGAAAGCAGCAACAGTCGTTGCTGCTGGCGCCGGCATTCTGCTGGCTGCTACCAATGTACAGGCGGGCCATGGTGGCGGACTTCACATCGATGCCGCAAGCTGGGATGGCACCACGCTGACCGCCGATGGTGGAGCGGACAAGCCCAAGCAGGGTGGTGGCCCCGTCAACATATTCGACGCTGACACAAGTGCTCCACTGGGAGCGGCCAATCTCAAGAACAGCGGAAACTGGACATTCTCGGTCGGCACTTGCGCGGATAATATTTACGCCACACAGGATAATGTTACGACCGCGCCGTTCCCTGTAGCCGGTCCGGGTTGCGGAGGTGGTGGCAATCTACCGCCTTCCGCCGCGGATGATAGCTACAGCACCGACCAGGATAGCCCGTTGAATGAGCCCGCACCCGGTGTGCTGGATAACGACAGCGATCCGAATAACGATCCGATCACGGTTGCAGATTCTCGCACCAACGCGTCCACCAGCCAGGGTGGCACAGTTACCCTGAATGCTGATGGTTCATTCTCGTATACACCAGCGGGTGGCTTCACCGGTGACGATAGCTTCACCTACCAGGCGACAGACGGACAGCTGACCTCCAACACCGCAACAGTCACGATCACAGTGAATGCAGTTGGCGGTGGTGGTCCCACGGCGCGCGGTGATACTTATGCCACCCCGGTCGATACTGCGCTCGATGTTGCAGTCAGCAGCGTCTCCGGTGTGCTCTACAACGACTTTGGCGGCACGCCGCCGTTGACAGCCGAGCTGGTAAGCGGCCCCGCCAATGGCTCGCTGAGCTTGAACTCCGATGGTTCGTTCAGCTACACGCCTGACGCTAATCTGGCTGACAATGACAATGACAGCTTCGTCTATCGTGCAGTGGACGGCATGGGTGAGCCTTCCGCCGACACCACCGTCAACATCAACATCCTGTCCAAGCAGGTCGACTTCAAGATCTTCATGAACTACGAGCTGGGTATGCACTGCACCGGTTTCGAGTTCGCGTACTGCTGCGTACTGCCGCCGTACAACTCTATCCTGGC
>Ga0316189_10007665_pt1 | contig 10195 bp, 1 predicted proteins | sample LowCovwburrow_MG_FD_204930 | JGI IMG/M metagenome (GOLD analysis project Ga0316189, IMG submission 204930) | Coastal sediment microbial communities from Maine, United States - Lowes Cove worm burrow | ecosystem: Environmental > Aquatic > Marine > Coastal > Sediment | place: USA: Maine... | reverse complement strand
CGGGTGTTGACCCAGCACGACCTCAATCTCTCCAACTTCAATTCTGAAGCCACGGATTTTGACCTGAAAATCTTTTCTTCCCGCAAATTCAATACTTCCGTCGGGAAGTAAGCGTCCCATATCTCCCGAACGATAGATCCTTTTGTTCCCCCCTTCCGGGTCCGGCAGGAAGACTTTGTTTGTGAGCTCAGGTTTTTGCCAATAGCCCAGTGCAATGTGGGGGCTTCTTATCGAGATTTCTCCGTAAACTTCGGCATCTTCTCCCGCGTCATTGAGCAACAAAATCTCCGTCTCTTCAACAGGATAACCTACGGGAACAGCAGTTCGACCGATCTCGGTGTGTCCGTTTATTAAATACTGAAGCGCTACCGTCGATTCGGACGGACCCAATCCATTTATAATAATGCAATCAGGCTCAACATGCTTCTTGTACAGTTCAACGTCCCGGAGAAAAACCTCCTCTCCGCCGAGGACGACCAAACGAATCTTTGGGAATTTTTTCTGTATGTCGAGAGAACTGAGAATATACCGGTAAACTGTCGGTGTGGAGTGATACAGGGTAATCTCTTGGTCGATGAGCCACTGAAGGATACTCTCTGATGTCTCTTCCTTTATGTTGATTAGATAGAGCGTTGAACCGTTCAACAGGGCACCAAAGATATCCATAATGGCACCGTCAAAGCTGTAAGATGAGATAAGAGTCAGCCTGTCATCTTCAGATATATGGAGGTTGTTTGTATAAACCCTTATAAAATGCATAACATTTCGATGGTTCTGCATAACCCCTTTTGGGAGCCCTGTCGATCCGGAAGTGTAGAGGATATAGGCCAGTGCATCCGGCGTGATTGAGACTTCTACATTTTCGACTGCCTCAGCGGATTGTTTGTCATCAATATTGATCAGTTGCACTTTTTTCCGGGTCAATGCTTCGGCTAAATCAACGTTTATGCTGTCTGTAAGAACAGCACATGCATTAGAATCTTCCAGAATATAGGCAAGTCTTTCCACGGGATAGGAGGGATCCAGCGGTACATAGGTTTTGCCGGCCTTCAATGCGCCAAAGAGACTCGCGATCATAGGGGCATCATGTCCGAACAGTAGAGCAATCCTTTCCTCTTTATCTCCGCACTCTGTCAGGACCCTTTTCGCTATTTGATTCGCTTCCAGGTTCAGCTCTGCATAGGTCCACTCGTACTTTCTCGTTTTGACGGCGATGTTGTCAGGATATGATTGGACTTGCTGCATAAAACGACTCTGAAGCGATTGTTCGATTTCAGCGGCCTTGATGTTAGCAAAGGATTTAGTCGGTTGTATCGTGTTGCCCTTTGTTGACAGTTTCTGTCTCGTAGCTCCAGTTAGAAGCGGTAAGGCCGAAATGCAATGATCGGGATCGTCGATAATCCCCTCAAGTAAGGTCTCAAAATGAGCCAGCATCCAGGTAATGGTGGAAGCATCAAAGAGGTCGGTGTTGTAAACTAAATGAAGATTAATGCCGCCGTCGCCCTCCAAAACATACAAGGTCATGTCAAACTTTGACTCCCGATCCAACCCACCAACAGCCTCAGCCTCAAGCCCTGGAAGGGCCGCCGCTTTATCGCCCATGGCAACCATGTGATTAAAAAATACCTGAAACAAGGGCGTGCGGCTAAGATCGCGTTCAGGGGATAGCTCCTCCACCAGTCTTTCAAAGGGCATATCCTGGTGCGCGTAAGCTCCCAAAGCCGTCTCCCTCACCCGCCCTAACAACTCTCGGAAACTGGGTTGACCCGAAAGATCGGTTCGCAGCACAATGGTGTTCATAAAAAATCCGATCAGCCCCTCCAGCTCAGTCCTGTTTCGGCCGGCAATCGGCGTGCCCACGATGATCTCCTCTTGCCCCGTGTGTCGATAAAGCAAGGTCTTAAACGCCGCCAAAAGGGTCATAAAAAGAGTCACCCCCTCGCGGCGGCTCATCACCTGAAGCGCGTCGGTCAGCTCCTTTGACAAAGCTAACGATTCTATGGCACCACTGTGGGTCTGAATTGCAGGGCGCGGCCGGTCGGTCGGCAGCTCTAACACGGGCAGCTCACCACCCAGCTTGTCCTTCCAGTAGTTTAACTGCACCTCGAGCGCTTCACCTTGCAACCACTGCCGCTGCCAAAGGGCATAGTCCGCATACTGAACCGGCTGCTCAGGTAAATCAGCTGGTTTGCCTTTGATAAAAGCGGTGTAAAGCGCCGCAATCTCCCGCGCCATCACACCAAATGACCAAAAGTCGGAGATAATATGATGCATATTGAAATGCAGCACGTGCTCTTCATCTTCAAGTTGAAAAAGCCGTATCCGAAAAAGCGGGCCCCGTGTAAGATCAAATGGCTTGCGGGCATCTTCCGCGTTCAAACGCTTGGCTTCGGTTTCTCGCTCCACCTCAGGTAAATGGCGCAGATCCACAGTGTCAAACAGGATACGCGGCTCAGCGGCAATGCGCAGCACCGGGTTGCCGTCAGGGGAATGAAAGGTGGTGCGCAGGGTCTCGTGGCGGCGTGCAAGCTCAACATAAGTCTTTTGCAAAGCATCTTTTCTCAACACCCCCCTGAGACGAATGCTGCGGGGCATGCTGTAGGCAACACTGTCAGGCTCTAAATGGTGCAAAAACCACAACCGCTCCTGGGCAAAGGAAAGAGGCAGATCTTGGTCACGGGGGACGGCTTGAAGCGGAGACGTTTGCAATCCCTCATCACTTCTGCGCGCCGCCTCAATGCACTCAGTCAGCCCGGCCACTGTTGGGGCCTCAAATAGCGTGCGTAATGGAAGCTCCACCTCGAACATCTCGCGTATGCGAGAGACAATCTGAACCACCAGCAAGGAATGACCGCCCAGCTCAAAGAAACTGTCATAGACGCCGATGCGCTCAAGCCCCAACACCTTACTCCAGATACCGGCAACCAACTCCTCTGACTGACTCCGAGGCGCCACAAAAGCCTCCTGCAAATCAGGCCGTACAACATCCGGAGCAGGCAGCGCCCGGCGGTCTACCTTCCCATTGGGCGTCAATGGGAGAAGGTCGAGGAACACAAAGGCTGAGGGGATCATGTAGTCAGGCAGCTTCTCTTTCAGAAAGCTGCGCAGTTTACTGAATGTCGGAGGTGGTTCATGATTCGCTACCACATAGGCCACCAACCGTTTATCACCCGGCACATCCTCACGCGCAATGACCACCGCCTCCTCTACTGCCAGATGTAGACCCAACACACTCTCAACCTCGCCCAACTCAATTCGAAAACCACGAATTTTAACCTGATGGTCGATCCGACCCAAAAACTCAATGCTGCCATCTTGAAGATAGCGCACCAAATCCCCGCTCTTATACAAGCGTGCCCCCAGTGTATCACTGTATGGGTTGGGTATAAAGTTCTCGGCCGTCAAGTTCGGACGGTTCAGATAACCCCGGGCAAGACTCTCACCACCGATGCAAAGCTCTCCCGGTACGCCAACAGGCACAGGCCCGAGACGTTCATCTAATACATAAACTTCGGTGTTGGATATCGGACACCCGATAGGCGGCTGTATTTCAGCATCGCTGTTTGGTAAAACTACTCCAGAAGTGGTAACTACTGTGTTCTCCGTAGGACCATAATTATTGACCACCTTAAATGGAATCGATTCCGGCGGGCTGTGGTGCAGTTTGTCTCCCCCCGTAAGAAGTGTTCGCAAAGGCGTCTTCTGCGGCCAATCCAGCTTCAAAACCTGCTCTGCAAGCGGGGTCGGCAAAAAAGTGAGAGTAATCTCCTCGGACACCAGCCAATCTCGAAGTTGCTCCGGAGAGACCAGTTTCTCGGCGGATACAACATGAAGCCTCGCACCGGCCGTCAGATAGGGCCAAACCTCCCAGACAGAGGCATCGAATGCCGTCCCTGCCAGCTGGGTTGCACGGTCTGAGGCCGTGACCTCAAATACGTTTCGGTGCCAGAATACAAGATTCAACAGCCCTCCGTGGGAGATCGCCACCCCTTTCGGCTTGCCCGTCGAACCCGATGTATAGATCACATAGGCCAGATTCTCAACTGACGTGGCACTTACAGGCGTCTCCCCGCTGAGCCGGGCGATTGCATCCCAATCCGAATCAATACAGATCACCTTGGCTTCATGCCGTGGCAATTCTTGCACCAGACGGCTGCGCGTCAAGAGCACCGGCGATCCGGTATCGGCAAGCATGAAAGCCAGGCGTTCCTGCGGGTATTCCGGATCGAGGGGCACATAGGCCCCGCCGGCCTTGAGAATGCCCAGCACAGCAATAACCATCTCTAAACAGCGCTCCAGGCAAATACCTACAAGAACCTCAGGTCCTACACCGAAGCTGTTGAGATAGTGCGCCAGTTGATTGGCACGAGCGTTCAGTTCCTGGTACGTCAACTGCTCATCCCCATAGACGACAGCCACAGCATCGGGGCTTTGCTCAACTTGTTGCTCAAAAAGCTGATGCACACAACGGTCGCGTGGGTATTTGCTTGATGTATTGTTCCAGTCGACCAGCATTTGTTTGCGTTCAGTGTCGGTTAATATCTGCACATCTGAAATACGCTGTTCCGGATTCCGGGCCACTTCTGTCAAGACTTTCTGAAAATGGGTCCCAAAGCGCTCGATCGTTTCTCGATCAAACAAATCCGTGTTGAAGACCAAGGCCACATGGAGTTCCTCATTCCCCTCCCAAACAAAACACTCCAAATCCATGCGGGTCGTCGTGATATTTTTCGCCATTGGTCGACTGGTTAACCCGTGAAACGCGGCCGCCTCACGAGGAACATTCTGAAAGGCGAAGATTACCTGAAAAAGCGGGTTGCGACTGAAGTCTCGCTCTGGCTGCAGATCTGCCACCAACTGTTCGAAGGGCAAATCCTGGTTTTCGTAGGCCCCCAGTGCCACGCTGTGCACCCGGCCCAGCAACTCCCGAAAGGTTGGATCGCCAGACAGATCCGTGCGCATCACCAGACTGTTCACAAAGAAGCCCACCAGGTTTTCGAGCTCTGGTCGGGTTCGATTGGCAACGGGCGTGCCCACCACAATATCCGTTTGCCCGGTATACCGGCCCAGCAAGGCTTGAAAGGCGGCCAGTAGCGTTGTCGCCGGCGTCACCTCCGATTGGCGACTCAAGGCCTGAAGGTCTTGGGTCAGAGATTTTGATAACTGGAAGGTGTAGCTGGCCCCTGAATGTGTTTGAACCGGCGGGCGGGGACGACCCATGGCCAGGTGCAGGGTGGCAACCTCCGCAAGGCGCGTCCGCCAATAGCGCAGTTGGTCCTCCAACACTTCCCCGGTCAACCACTGGCGCTGCCAGTGGGCAAAGTCCACATATTGAATCGGAAGCGCAGGCAGTCTGGGAGTCTGCTGGAGCACATGGGCGTTGTAGAGCGCTGCCAGGTCCCTTTGGATGATGCCGCGGGACCAACCATCGGTAACAATGTGATGGAGTGTGATCAAAAGGATGTGATCTTGATCAGCTATCCTTAACAACGCGGCGCGGATGACCGGCCCGTTCGTCAGATCAAAAGGCCGCAGAATTTCTTCTTCAATAACCTTGTCCGCAGCAGTCTCGCGCTCGGCCTCGGGCAGGTCCATCAGATTATGCTCCAACAGAGGGACCGGGCAATCATCGCGGATGACCTGGACCGGTTGGTCGTCGATGGTCGGAAAACAGGTGCGCAAGGATTCATGTCGATCGATGAGCGCTTGAAGGCTTTTTTGAAGCGCGGGGATATCCATGACCCCGGCCAATCGCATTTGGTGGGAAACGTTGTAGACTGGGATTTCTGGAAAAAGGTGGTAGAGAAACCAGAGCCGCTCCTGTGCGAAAGAGAGCCGCAGGGTGTCCGTACGTTTTACAGGAACCAAAGGGACAGTTTGGCGAAATCGCTCGGTATTTTTTACCCAATTGAGAAGTTCATCCTTATTCTTTCTGATTTCTGCGAGGAGATCATCTGTGATTCCACCTTTGGGAGCGCTATACCGGAGTTGGCCGTTTTCTGCCCATAATCGGATGTTATGACGTCGCAAGCGAGATAATAAATCATCGGAGTTCATACTATCCCTTCCTCCCTATCCTGCAATTCGGCTTCATCCGCGCCGGGTCTACCGGCATTTATCCAAAGCAACCCCTCTATACGTTTGGTAAGTTCAGCAATGGTCAGTATTTTAAAAAAGTCCCTCAATTTCAGATCGATATGAAATTCCTGCCGTATCCATGACACCACTCGGGTAGCCAATAGCGAATGGCCTCCCAACTCCAAGAAATTGTCGTGGATACCCACACGTTCAAGACCGAGCACTTCGCACCAAATCTTAGCCAGGACTTTTTCAACCTGAGTGCGTGGCGCTACGAATTTCGTCTCCAGCCGGGAGCGTTCCAATTCCGGGGCAGGCAGCGCACGGCGATTCACCTTGCGGTTGGCTATCAGCGGCAGCGCTTCCATAGACACAAAAACCGAAGGGATCATGTAGTTCGGCAATTTCTCCTGCAAAAAGGCACGCAAAACACCAGTGGAAGGAACACTCTCTGCTGCAGCCGCCACCACATAAGCCACTAAACGCTTATCCCCCGGTCGGTCTTCTCGGGCAACCACCACTGCTGCACTCACAGTCGGATGCAGACAAAGGGTTGCCTCGACCTCTCCCAACTCAATGCGAACACCACGAATCTTTACCTGAAAGTCCCTGCGACCCAAAAACTCCATCGTGCCATCCGGTAAATAGCGGACCATATCCCCTGTCTTGTAAAGACGGGCTCCCGGCTTATTGCTAAAAGGATTGGGGATGAACATCGCGGCCGTAAGATCCGCCAAGTTGAGATAGCCCCTCGATGCCCCTAACCCACCAATATAAGCTTCTCCGGCAACACCAACCGGTACAGGATTAAGATGGGCATCCAAAATATAAAACTGCGTATTGGCGATGGGTCGACCTATCAGGGCAATGTTGCGGTTGCCGTCCAGGTCAACAACCCGGTGATAGCTTGAAATCAGCGTGCATTCCGTCGGCCCGTATTGGTTGACGACACTGCACCCGAAAACATCGTAAACCCTTTTGCACAACGCCATGGGCAGCGGTTCGCCGGCAGCCGAAATGTGACGAAGCGCAGCGAATGAAAAACGCTTATGAGAGCCGGCTTCAACCAGTTGGGCTAGTAGACTTGGCGTAATACTCAAGATGCAATTTACATGATTCTCAGCAATCTTGGCCACCAGGGCAGAGGGATCAATAGCCTCATCATTTCTAACAATAACTATCAGAGCTCCTGCCATTAGCGGACCGAATATATCGCGCACAGAGGCATCAAAGGAAAAAGAGGGGATCTGCAGAACAATATCAGTTGCACTGAGACTGTATCTGTGAATAAAGTCGTGAAGGTGTTGGACAACGCTTCGGTGATTGGTGAGTATTCCTTTTGGCCTTCCTGTAGAACCCGAGGTGTACGTTACATAGGCCAAATCCTCAGGAGTTGTGATTGGCTTAAGATTAGACGCCTGTTCATTCTCAAACAGCTTCCCGTCTCGATCAAGGCAAACAACCTCTCCTGAATATTCAGGTATTTTCTCTAAAAGCCGTAGCTGGGTGAGAAGCATAGCCGGTTTTGTGTCCTCCAACATAAAGGATAGTCTGGCCCCTGGAAAATCCGGCTCAAGTGCGACATATGCACCCCCTGCCTTTAAAATTGCGAACAGCCCGATAATCATCTCAAGGGAGCGCTCCATACAGATCCCCACCACTTGCTCAGAACCGACACCGTGCCTTCTTAAATAGTGGGCCAATTGATTAGATTGAGAATTAAGTTCACGGTAGGTTATCTGTGTGTCTTCAAAAACCACCGCAATGGCATCGGGTGTCAGGTCTGTTTGGGTCTCAAACAGTTGGTGAATGCATTGATCTTGGGGGTAGGTTGCCTGGGTGTCATTCCATTCCATCAGTAACTGATAACGCTCTGGTTCAGTTAAGAGAGGCAAATCAAGAAGTCGCCGTTTAGGATTAGCAATCATACCTTCCAATAAGGTCTTGAAGTGTCTGATCATACGCTCAATAGTGTTGATATCAAAGCGGTTTCGACTGTATTTTATCCTCAATAAAAGCTCCGTCTCGCCAAAACCGTGGAAAAGAAGAGGGACATTGGATTGATGCAGAATCTTAAATTTTCGCCTCTTCCAGTTTCCACCTTGCTCACACAAAGCAGATTCCACAGATGAATATCGAAAATCATGGGTACTCTCAAACAACGGTGTTCCAGAGGGAATGTCGCTCCATTCCTGAATTTTCAAAAGCGACGTTTGTTCATATTCTCGCATCGTAATCCACTGTGCTCTAAGTTTTTTTAACCATGGAATCAATAACATCTCAGGAGACACTTGTACTCTTATCGGAAGCACGTTAATAAACAAGCCCACTATATCCTTGGCCTCCCTAACAGTAGAGTGACGACAGGCTCTTGTTGCTCCAAAGACCACGTCCTCTGTGCCGCTATAGCGACTGAGCAACAGAACCCAGGCTCCTTGTAACAAGGTATTGAGAGTCAGCCCATGTTTTTGTGCCAGAGACTTTAACGCTGACGTATCCGCCTTCGACAACGTTATATCTTGTTCAGACATATCGACCTTCTCCCGAGCAAGTATACTATCAGTCACTTGGCCTTGGATCAGACTGGTGGGGGCTGAAAAGCCCTTAAGTGTTTGTTGCCAGAAGGCCTTTGCCTTCGACAAATTCTGCTGTTGTAGCCATTCGATATGAGCTCGATAGGAGCGAGGTTGTTTTAATTGGAGATCATAACCTTGGCAAAATGCCTCATAAAAAGCAAATACCTCCTTTACAATCAAAAGGCGAGATTGGCCATCAAACAAGGCGTGGTGATAGGTCCAGATGAACTGGTAATCAGTCTCAGATATCTGAAAAAGAGCCAGACGCATAAGTGGCGATTTGGTGAATTCAAAATCATGTTGTAGATCATTATGGAGATAGGTTTCCAGCCGACTTTCTTGCTCTTGAGCAGACAAACCACGCCAGTCTTCCTGTATTAAAGGCAGATTAACTTGTTGATGCACCTTTTGAAGAGGTTCCTCAAGTCCTTCCCAATGGAAACTTGTTCTTAAAATTGGATGTCGTTTTACAACTTGTTCCCACGCTTTCTTGAAGGCAGAGACATTCAGGTCTTCATGCAAGGTCCAGATCATCTGTGGGATAAATATACCAGATTGTGGGGCATAAAGGCTATGAAACAGCATGCCTTGTTGTGCTGGAGAAAGTGGGTATGAATCTTCTATATACTGCTCATTCATAGGAACCTACCTCTTATTTAAAAATCCATTTTCCATAAAGACTTATTGTAAAAGCAATCCGAATCTGTTGTAAAACTTGGATTTCTTGATTTGGGTGATGAAATCATCTCCCACCCTGACCTCAGTATCCTGTCTATCGATTTTAAAAAGTGGCATGCCTTTCTTTACACCCTGCCCATTGACCACTAGAATATCTACCAAAACACCATCTACCGGACACTGTAGTTCTGAAAACATCTTCATGGCTTCAAGCAAGGCTAATGTTTGTCCTGCTCTTATATCTTCCCCAATCCGAATAAAGGAGTTTGCGTCAGGCTCCGGTTTAAGATAAATGATGGCCTCCATAGGAGATAATACAACCTCGTTGTGTAGTATTGTCGGTCGAAAAATACTGCTAAGTTGCGGAATAATACTATCAATAGTGTTTTCATCTTTTAAATATTGAGGCCGTGTTAAAGAAAGATCCTCGTTTACCGACAGTAAAACATGTAACTGGGTTCTCTCAAGCGCTTCAATCAACGCATTAATCGCTGGAATATTGCATTTAATCAACCCGAGCGCGTTCCGCAATAACTCAGATGTCTCTTCGGGCCTCTTTTGGGGTTGAAATTCCATAAGATGATCGAGAATAATTTTATACTCCTTGCTCATGTCCGAAGAATGCAAAGGGGTATGACAAAATGATATAAAACGCTTTATAGACTGCCCCAATACTACCCATAAAGCATTAATTGACTTCTGAAAAGCGTCCTTTTGGTATCTTTCTTCCTTAAATAAGCTCACCCCTAAATACTCCGATAAGTGAAAGAGAATTTCAAGAGGTGCCAATGGACGTCGCGTTTGCTGTGTCAGTCTATGGATGTAAAATGATAATAGCCGACTCGGCTCCGCAAAACCGGCAT
>Ga0316189_10007664_pt1 | contig 10196 bp, 7 predicted proteins | sample LowCovwburrow_MG_FD_204930 | JGI IMG/M metagenome (GOLD analysis project Ga0316189, IMG submission 204930) | Coastal sediment microbial communities from Maine, United States - Lowes Cove worm burrow | ecosystem: Environmental > Aquatic > Marine > Coastal > Sediment | place: USA: Maine... | reverse complement strand
TTGTTGATGCCAGCTACTGCGCAACCGGGGCGATGATTTTTGATCTTCTATCTTTCCTCGGTGTTGAGCTCACGCCAGCCATGGCGGCACCTCTCTATGTGGCACTCATGACCGATACCGCAAGCTTCAGGCTCTCAACAGTCAATGCTGATGTATTCCGTCTTGCGGCGGAACTTGTGCAGGCAGGAGCCGATCCGGCCACTGCTTCAAAAGCAGTTTATGGAAGTAACAGCTTTGCCCGGCTCGACCTGCTGAAACTCTCTCTTGATACGCTCGAGCTGCATGATGGAGAGCGTTCTGCATGGCTGCATGTTACGAATGAGATGTACCTGCAAACCGGTGCAGACACCGAAGATACGGAAGGGTTTATCGATTACGGACGCGGCATAACAGGTGTAGCTATTACCATTTTTATCCGCCCCAGCAGCGAAGATGGCTGGAAACTCAGTTTCCGCGGTGCCAACAGTTTGGATGTTGGATCACTTGCGGCCGATCTTGGTGGCGGTGGGCATCGCTATGCAGCCGGTTGTACCCTCTATGGCACGCTGGATGAGGTTAAAGAGCAGGTTCGCCCGCTTGTTTCGCGTCTTCTTTCAAGCTGAATGATTTCAGGCGTTCTCTTTCTGGATAAGCCTCTGGGCTGGACTTCGCGTCGTGCTGTTAATGAGGTGATCCGCCTCTTTACTCCGTCCGGAGCCAAAAAAATCAAGGCAGGCCATACCGGCACACTCGATCCATTGGCCACAGGAATGCTTCCGATCCTTCTGGGTGAAGCGACCCGTTTTGCAGAGATGGGCTTGAATGCCGAGAAGAGCTACCGGGTGACATTCGATCTCAGCTACCAGACAGACTCACTGGATTGTGAAGGTGAGGTGGAATCCCGCTTTGATGGTTCTGTCAGTGAACAGCAACTTAACAGCGCACTTGAAGAGCACCGGGGTGAGCAGGATCAGATTCCTCCTCTCTACTCCGCAATTCGTGTCGATGGAAAACGTGCTCATGAGATCGCCAGAGCCGGAAAACATGTTGAAATGAAGTCCCGCAGGGTGACTATTCACGAAATTGAGTTGATCCGGTTTGATTTTCCATTTGTGACGCTTCATGTCCGTTGTTCAAAAGGTACTTACATCCGTTCTCTGGCGCGCGACATCGGCTCTCATTTGGGTATGGGAGGGTGTGTAACGGCACTACGCCGGCTCTCTACTGGCGGCTGGGCTGAGGATTTGATGGTGAGCATGGATAAACTTGCAGAAGATCGTGATGCCTGCATTATGCCGCTGTCACACTGGCTGCGTGATCTGTCGGAGCTCACTCTGCCTGTCGGAGAGGGGAGACGTTTCCTGCAAGGGCAGCGTATACAGGTAAGTGATGAACGCGAGGGCATGATGAAAGTCTCCTCAGACGGTTGTCTGCTTGGAACCGCAGAGTTGAAACCCGGTTTGAATCAAATGGTTCTGCACCCGGTCAGGATTCTGCCCTCGGCACAGGAGAAGTTATTGTGAAGATGAATAATGCCCTATTCCCGGTTCTGGCTGCAGCACTTTTAATCATGCCTGCCTGCAGTGATGCCGGATATATTGAATCTAAAACAGTGGAGAAAACAATGAGTAAAGCACCCAAAAAAGCACCATCCGCAACGGACAAGGATATTCCTGAAGGCAGTCATGTCGTGATCGAAACCGATCTCGGCTCTATCAAGATTCAGCTGTTGCCGGATGTCGCACCAGATACGGTTGCCAATTTCAAGGTTTTGACCGGTAACGGTTACTATGATGGCATCATCTTTCACCGTGTGATTCCCGGTTTTATGGCTCAGGGCGGTGATCCAACCGGCACAGGCACTGGAGGCCCGGGCTACAAGGTCAACGCAGAGTTCAATGCAACAAAACATGTGCGCGGCACTGTAGCGATGGCACGTACGGCCGATCCCGATTCAGCCGGCTCCCAGTTTTACATCTGTTTCGGTCCGCAGCCGCATCTGGATCGTCAGTACACGGTTTTCGGCCAGGTGGTCGAGGGCATGGATGTGGTTGATCAGGTGAAGAATGGAACAGTGATGAACAAGGTCTCCCTGAACCCGTAAGCTTGGGATTCCTGAGCAGATAAAAAAAGGGCGCTTTTAAGCGCCCTTTTTTAGTTACTGCTTATGCCTTTTTTGTATTGGCAGCGCGTTTACGTTCATGTTCCTGCAGATGACGTTTGCGCAGGCGGATCGATTTCGGTGTGATCTCTACCAGTTCATCATCTTCAATAAACTCAATGGCACGTTCCAGAGAGAGATTGATTGGTGGAACCAGATCAATGGAGTCATCCTTACCTGATGCACGCACGTTGGTCAGTTTTTTCTCTTTGGTTGCGTTGACTGTCATATCGTCATCGCGACTGTTCATGCCGATGATCATGCCTTCGTAGATCTTCACGCCTGAGCCGATGAACAGTTTACCGCGCTCCTGGATTTTCCACAGAGCGAAGGCAACCGATTCGCCCGTTGCCATGGTTATAAGCACACCATTCATTCTACCTGGAAGGGTTCCAACAAATGGGCCATAGGCATGAAAAACATGGTGCATGACGCCGGTACCGCGGGTGTCAGTCAGGAATTCAGACGTGTATCCGATCAGGCCGCGGGTAGGGCACATGAACTCGACACGGGTGGAGCCATCGGCGTTGGACTGCATATGCGTCATTTCCGCACCACGTTTGCCCAGCTTCTCAATCACAGCACCCTGATATTCGGAATCCACATCGACAGTAACATGTTCATAGGGTTCTTCTTTTACACCATCCACTTCGCGAATAATCACGTGTGGACGGGATACGGCCATCTCGAAACCTTCACGGCGCATGTTTTCCAGCAGAATGCCGATATGAAGTTCGCCACGACCAGATACTTTGTAAACATCTGCCGAATCGGTCTCTTCAACACGCATCGCTACGTTGGTTCGGATCTCTTTGAAAAGGCGATCACGAATCTGGCGGGTGGTGATAAATTTACCTTCAGTTCCGGCCAGAGGAGAGTTGTTTACGTGCAACTCCATGGAGAGTGTCGGTTCGTCCACTTTGATTACAGGCAGTGCAATCGGATTTTCCCGCTCAGAAATGGTTTCACCAATATGAATGGTTTCGATACCGGCAATGGCAACAATATCACCCGCCTGTGCGGATTGGACTTCGACACGATGCAGGCCTAAAAAGCCAAGGATTTTGGTGGCTTTGAATTTTGATTGTGATGCATCGGCATGGATAACGGTAATATCCTGACCCGTTTTTATGGTGCCGTTAGCTATTCGGCCAATCACAATACGACCGATATAATCATCCCAGTCGAGTGTGGTCGCCAGCATCTGCAGGGGTGCAGTCGGATCACCTGCAGGCTCTTCTACGTGCTTGATAACAGTATCGAAAAGACAGATCAGGTTGTCGCTCTCTTCATTGATATCAAGCATGGCATAACCGTTTTTGGCGGATGCGTAGACAACCGGGAAATCGAGCTGCTCATCCGTTGCTCCGAGGGAAGCAAACAGATCAAATGTCTTGTCTACAACCGAATCAGGGTCAGATCCTTCGCGGTCGATTTTGTTGATGACCACAATCGGTTTCAGGCCGAGGCCAAGTGCCTTGGAGGTTACAAATTTGGTCTGCGGCATTGGGCCTTCACGGGCATCAACAAGCAGTACCACGCCATCCACCATGTTCAGGATTCGTTCTACCTCACCGCCGAAGTCGGCATGGCCTGGTGTATCAATGATGTTGATCAGTGTGTCGCCATACTGAATGGCTGTGTTTTTGGCGAGAATGGTAATGCCGCGCTCGCGTTCAATCTCGTTGGAGTCCATGGCACAAACATCGATCTCTTCACGTAGTTCCAGTGTATTGGACTGCTTCAGCATCTCATCAACCAGAGTGGTTTTGCCATGGTCAACGTGAGCGATGATGGCGATATTACGCAGCTTGCGGGACATTCAGATTACCTCGGGCGCGTAGTGCGCATGAAAAATGGAGGCGCATGGTAACAGCCTTCCCTTTAATAGGAAGATATTCGTCTCTTTTACTGGCTTCAGGCGTTGATAAGAATCTCTGTTGCTGTTTAAGAAATTAGCCGGTTTTGTTTTTGATGTAGACCATGGTGGTGGAGATTCGTCTGGCGTGGCTCTCAACAAGTCTGTTTTTCACGGACGGATTATCCTCCATGACACTCCTGAACTTCTTGGCAGGGATCTGGAGAATGGCTGTATCAGTCACGGTAATCATGTCGGCTGTTATCGTCTCCTCTTCAAGTGCGGCAATATCTGCGATGGTGTATCCCGGCTTGATGGGTTCAAGCACATGGCTCTGTCCGAGTTTGTCCTCAGCCACAATACGAACCAGGCCGGAGACCATGATTCCCATCCAGCTAAGTTTTTTCTCCGAACGGGAGACCACGGCAAAGGGGGGGTAGTACATGGTCTTTGCATTGACTGCCAAGTCCGCTTTTGCCTCATCCGGAAGACGGGCTAGAGAGGGGTTGCCATTAATGGCGGTCAGATTTTTACGGAATTCACTCTCCTGACGCAGGTAATCACCCACTTCAGGAAATTTCAGCAGGCATTGAAGCACCCGTTTGGATGAGAGCTTCAGAACGTTTGCTTTGCTGTTGGCAATAATGCTTGCACTGCGTGAGCGCCCTTCAAGAAAGGCCATCTCACCAACAATTTCACCCTCCTTGAGGATATGAATCATGGTCGGACTCTTCTGCTTGCGGTAGAGCACCAGCACAGCCAGCTCTCCGTCCAGAACAATGTACATGCTGTCATCACTGTCACCCTGTTTGATCAGGGTCTCATTCTCTTTAAGGCGAATGCGCTTTGCATCCTTCATCAGCATGGCGATCGCTTCCGGATTAATGCCGGAGAGAAAAGGGTTAAGGGTGCCGGAGTGGGTGTCATCACTGCCCGATATGCTGTGACGCAGCTCTTTCAGCGATTTGGCCGAATCTTTCTCGCCCCTGTTTTTGTAAATGCGTTCAAGGTGTCTCATTCTATCGACAGCTTCACTTTCGCGATTTAACTGCAGCAGCAGCTCAACCAGACGACGAATATATTTGGGTTCGTTCGGATAGAGATCAATCATCTGGCGGTAGAGAACTTCCTTGTGTTCAAGCTCTTTTACCTGCGTTTCATCCATCAAAAAAACCCCTTTAATATCTGTTTCCGTGTCTTGATGCGTATCTTAGTTAACAGAGCAGGTGATGTCTCTATTCAGGATAGATGATGATCAGAGCCAAACTGGCCGGATATGATTATGCTTCGCCGATGCGATTCAAACTGTGTGGAGATTTCAAACCGAGAGGCGATCAACCCGAGGCGATTGCCCAGCTGGTTGATGGTATCGGACAGCATCAACGGCATCAGACCCTGTTGGGGGTAACCGGCTCCGGTAAGACCTACACCATGGCCTGTGTTATTGAGCAGACGCAGAAGCCGACCCTGATCATGGCACCGAACAAGACACTGGCTGCCCAGCTCTATGGTGAGTTCAAACAGTTCTTTCCCGATAATGCGGTGGAGTATTTTGTCTCCTACTATGATTACTACCAGCCGGAGGCATATGTTCCCGCCTCTGACACCTTTATCGATAAAGACTCTTCGATTAATGAACATATTGACCGGATGCGCCACTCAGCCACCCGTGCACTGCTGGAGCGTGAGGATGTGATTATTATTGCATCGGTCTCATGTATCTACGGGCTGGGAAGCCCTGAAGCCTACGCCAACATGTTGCAGTATTTTGAAGTGGGACGAGAGGTGGATCAGCGAAGCGCAGTGAACAAGCTTGTTGAGCTTCAGTATGAGCGCAACGATGTCGACTTTCATCGCGGCACATTCCGGGTGCGTGGTGATGTGATTGAGCTGTTTCCGGCGCATGCCGAAGATTTTGCCATTCGCATTGAACTTTTCGGGGATGAGGTGGATGGCATATCAAGCTTTGATCCTCTAACAGGCAAACGCATTGAATCGCTGCATAAATACACTGTTTTCCCCAAAAGCCACTTTGTCACACCGCGAGGCCTGCTGGTGCGCGCGATGGAGAATATCAAAGCGGAACTGGCTGAACGACTGGCTGAGCTTCACGACCAGAACAAACTTGTTGAGGCCCAGCGGCTGGAGCAGCGCACAATGTTTGATCTGGAGATGATTCAGGAGGTGGGTTACTGCACCGGGGTTGAAAACTATTCACGCCACCTGACAGAAAGGGCTCCGGGTGAAGCACCACCCACACTGCTTGATTACCTGCCCAACAATGCGCTGGTGATGCTGGATGAGTCGCATGTCACCGTGCCTCAGGTTGGCGGCATGTTCAAAGGCGATCGCTCAAGAAAACAGACGCTGGTCGATTACGGCTTCAGACTTCCGTCGGCACTGGATAACCGGCCGCTTCAGTTCCATGAGTTTGAGGCGATTGTGCCTCAGGCCATCTACGTATCTGCCACGCCGGGCAACTATGAGATGGAGAAGACAAATGGGGTTTTTGCAGAGCAGATTATCCGGCCGACAGGTCTGCTCGACCCGGAAATTGAGATTCGTCCTGCCACTACACAGGTGGAGGATTTTGTCTCTGTCGCCAATGAGGTGATTGCCAGGGGCTTCCGTGTGCTGGCCACCTGCCTGACCAAACGCATGGCTGAGGACCTGAGCGAATATATGGGTGATGTGGGTCTGAAGGCGCGCTATCTGCACTCCGATATCGATACCATTGAACGCATGGAGATTCTGCGAGACCTGCGCCTGGGCGAGTTTGATATCCTGATCGGCATCAATCTGCTGCGTGAGGGGCTCGACCTGCCTGAAGTTGCACTGGTTGCCATCTTCGATGCCGACAAGGAGGGCTTCCTGCGCTCGGTTCGCTCCCTGATCCAGACGATTGGTCGTGCTGCCCGAAATGTCGAGGGGAGGGTGATTCTCTATGCCGACAGAATCACCAACTCGATGCAGGTCTCCATTGATGAGACGGGGCGTCGTCGTACCAAGCAGATCGCCTACAATGAGAAACACGGTATTACGCCTGAAACGGTGAAGAAGGAGATCAGGGATATTCTGGGCTCCGTTTATGAGATGGATTATGCACATATTCCTGAGGTTGCTGAGGCTGAAGCTGTTTACAACACACCTGCCGAGAGGCAGCAGCGTATTTCAGAGCTGGAGCGATTGATGACCGAAGCCGCGGCTGATCTCCGTTTTGAGGATGCGGCCAAATTCCGTGATGAGATTGAGAAGCTGAAGGCTTAGGCAAACGCATGTTATTTGCCTGAAGCGGGCAGGGTGGCAAACAGGTCTTAGTTAATGATCCTCAAGGATGTAGCTCTTTTCCAGGAAGATTTTCAGGCAGGCATCCACCACCTCAGGGTCATACAGTGAACCACGGTTCTGTTTAAGCTCTTCCAGTGCCATGTCGATACCCAGCGATGGGCGATAGGGGCGATGTGAAGCCATCGCTTCAACCACATCGGCAACGGCAACAATACGAGCCTCAAGACAAATTTCCTCACCCTTCAACCCCTGTGGATAGCCGGAACCATCCATCTTCTCGTGATGCTGATGGGCGATATCAGCTATCGGCCAGGGAAAATCAATATTCTGGAGAATTTCATACCCTACCTGAGCATGATTCTGAATCAGTCGGTATTCCAGATCAGTCAGTTTAGCTGGTTTGCTCAATATTTCAGCCGGCATATGAATTTTTCCAATGTCATGGATAGATGCGCCCAATTTTATGCCTTCAAGCATATCCTCAGAACAGTCCAATTCGCCTGCAATGGCAGTAGCAAGATCGGCCACCCTGCGTTGATGCCCGGCTGTATACGGATCTCTTGCTCCAACAGCCTTGGAGATAGCGGTAATGGTGCCCTCGAGCGCTTTTTTCAGGTGCAGATGACTGGTCAGCAGAGCCTTTTCGGAATCATTTACGTCTTCGAGCATGTAGAGCATCGCCTGACGCGCCTTCTCAGACTCGTGCACACGCTCCAGCAGCTTCTTCTCTGATGCATGAAGCTGCTCTGTGCGTTCTTCAACCAGTCTCTCCAGCATTTCGTGGGTAGCCGCCTCTTTTCTGCGCTCATCGCCGCTTCTGCGTTCGCGATCAACCATCAGACTTCTCCTTTTTAAGTGCGGCAATCTCATCCCGCAACGCCTTGATGCGGAACTCACGGTCAATAGTCGCTGTCTGAAAGCGTTCCAGCTCTTCCATATGTTTTTTTAATCTATTTACATCCTGTGTGCGCTCGGTGACGTTCCGGACTACGCTCAGGTTGACCGTCTTTTCGCCAAGTTTAAGCATTGAGGCATTGACCTCGATAGACACCTGGCTGCCATCCTTCCTTAAATGATGTATGCCGGAGATGCCATCCACCGAACCTTTTTCAGCAATATCACTAAATATATCAGGAAGCCGGGCCCGCTCATCCTCCGGATGAAGCTCCATCACAGTCATTTTTGTCAGCTCTGCAACAGTGTAGCCTGTCATTTCAGCGGCTTTATTGTTGCTGTTCATTATTCGCGCTGTTTCAGGATCAACCAGATAGAGGGCGTCATTTGCATGCTCAAAAATATTATAAAAACTAACTTCCCTGTCTCTGGCTTTTTCATCTGTTTTCCGTTGTACGCGGCCACCTATGTAAAGGCCCAGCAGACCCAGAATCCACATCACCCCGTGTTCGTTGATTATCGCATGTGACTCATTATGCGCTCCCTGCAGCAGGGCATTGATGGGAGTCGAAACGCTAATGCCGCCACGGATATCACCCAGCTTATATCCCTGTAATTCATGACATTTCAGGCAGGGTTTCTCGACAACCATGCTGTGCATATAACGGAAATATTGTTTGCCATCTTCCATCAGCTCTACTGAAAACACCTCGGATTCCCCGGCTTCAAATCGCTTCAGGGCGGCTGTTTCCCAGGGGTCGGCTGCATTATCCGGCCGAATAGGGTTCAGGCTCGTGATATGACCACGCATACCGCCTGGCCTCTCTTGCATCAACTCATGCACCTGACGTGTCATATAGGCAGGATTCATCAAGGTGAATTTTTTGCCGGTCGTGGTGGTGATGTCCCTTTCCGGTATATGGCTCAGGTAGGGGTTGGGTTGGGTTTTCTCGGTAACTGGAACATAGACGCCACCATGCCCGGCATTCCAGCGACGGTACTCGAGATCTTTATAATAAACAGCCATAGTCCGGGCCTTCGCCTCGGCAAAGGCATGGCCTTCTGTATGTTTCAGCCCCCATGTCAATGACCCCCCTACAACAAACGACCATGTCAGCGCCAGAACCCAGAGCCATCGACGGGTCTGGCTCATTTTGGAAACTGCCAGCGCCTCGTTCACGCCTTCTCCTTTTTGAGCCTGCTGATCTCCTGACGCAACTCTTCCATCTTCAGTTCACGCCCGATCATCAGTTTGTTCATGCGTTCTATCTCATCAAGCCTATATTTGAGCTCTCTCTCTACATGTTTGCGATCGCTGATGTCCACGTGTGTACCAATCAGCCTGCGAGGCGCCAACTCATTGCCACTCTCATCCATTGCAAGGCGGGCTCGCGCCAGAATATCCACCCAGTGCCCATCCTTGTGGCGCATGCGAAATTCCGATTCAAATCTGGGTAACTTGCCCTCGATATAGTTGGTAACGTGCTGCAAAATGCTCTCCATCTGCTCCGGATCAACCAGCTCCTTCCAGACTTCCAGCGTGTTACCCAGATCATCCTCGCCGTAGCCCAGCATCGACTTCCAGCGTGGTGAGTAATAGACCTCGTTGGTCTCTATGTTCCAGTCCCAGAGACCGTCGTTGGCACCCTGTAAGGCAAAACTAAGCTGCTCATTGCTGATTTTCAGCGCCTCTTCAAACTGCCTTCGCTCGACTTCTACTGCCGCCCTGGCTGCGATAATTTCAAACACCTGCTTTGTTTTTGGCTGCAGGCTTAATTTATTCCGTGATATGACGCAGAGAATACCATTGCTCTCTCCTGCTTCGTTTTTTAGCCCTACGCCGAAGTACCCCTCAGCCTTCATGTCGGCAAGATCCTTATCATTCGGAAATGCCTGGCAAACGCCCTCTGCATAGGCGCAGAAACCATGTTCATCAACATCTCCACAGGGTGAGCCAATCAAATCATATTCATAACCCTCAACCGGTTTACCATCAAGTTGCATGGCCAGAGCCCG
>Ga0316189_10007662_pt1 | contig 10197 bp, 12 predicted proteins | sample LowCovwburrow_MG_FD_204930 | JGI IMG/M metagenome (GOLD analysis project Ga0316189, IMG submission 204930) | Coastal sediment microbial communities from Maine, United States - Lowes Cove worm burrow | ecosystem: Environmental > Aquatic > Marine > Coastal > Sediment | place: USA: Maine... | reverse complement strand
CGCCCGGAGGGGAAACATTGTTGAACCTGCCAAACATTTTATCGCGCCGTTTACAGGGGGGCCGGCATCAAACGCACCCATACCCGGGGCCGCGGAAGCCTTGGCCCCGGGCTATGAAACCACGCCTCTTTCAGGGCGTCCGGAGGGGAATGGGTCCACATCTGGCTTTGAGGAGATAACCACAACGGCCCTCGGTCGCTGCCGGTTTCCCTCCAGGTATTCCTCCAGGTTTCCCTGCCGGTTTCCCTGCCGGGCTCCCTGTAAGGTGCGTGATTCCAAAGCCTGGGGCCAAGGTCGCGGCGGCCCTGGGTAAGATCATGTTTCATGTCCGCCGCGCCTCATGTCCGCCGCGCCTGCGCGGTGCGGGGTAAAATAGTTGGTGGAACATGGATCATTCACTCATGAAGTTGTATCATCCCGCTTTCAGGGCACCTTAGCTCAAAGTTTCCCGATTACCAGAGATTACGGGTGATGCCGTTCTAAACTTAATGGCATTGGGTCATCCCCTGCCTTGCTTGTAATCTGTTCAAAGAACCCGGTTACACAGTACCAGACAATGATATTAGAACCGTTAGGAGAGTATATGAAACTGAAGAATTTTGTGATGGGACTGGTATGTTTCATGCCATCTCTGATTCTTGCCCGGGGCTCCTCTGTTTGCCCCGAGGGCAGTCCTTCATTTGAACCATTTTTTGTAGTTTTGCCAGTCATTCTCCAGACGGAAAACGGAAGAAGCGCTCTTGGACTTTGTTACCCTGAAAATACATCGCCTCCCCCTCTCACCCTCCTATCCTGGGAAGATCTATTCCGTGACGGAGATTGCGACTTCAACGACCTCATCTTTGTCACCAATCGCGTGCAGCACAACCCCTAGCCAGAGTGCCATTCCTTTCACCATCCGCCTTCGTCAGTCCCGTGGCAAGAGGGGAGGCTGGTGGTTTCCGGTGAGTCCATTGCCCAACTGAGACGCAACGTCTCTCTTTTCCAGCCGTCGGGACTTGTTCCCGGCTGCCTTTTTTATTGCGTACCGGGATGCATTTCCCTTATGATGATAGATGAAGAGAATGTGTAACACATCTATTCATCTGATTTGCAGCTGTTAGTTAAGTTGTATAAAGGAGAACGTTTATGAAGAAATTGATCTTATTGGGCTGCCTTGTTTTCATGGCTGCGCCCATGTTTGCGAGCCCTGCTCCCGAACCATCCCCTGCGGCAGGTGCCGCTCTTACCCTAACCTATTATTGGTTGCCTGGCTGACCCATCTGTAAAAAGGTAACGCTCGCCGTGCGCGAGCTAGGAAAAAAACACAAGGGACACCTTGTGGTCAAGGATGAGGACGCCACCAACGATACCAATCAACCCAAACAAGCAGGCTACGGCTTCCAGTCCCACGGTCTCATTATTCAGGACCACGACGGAAATGTGGTGTTCAAACAGGCCGACCACGGTGTAAAGATGGCTGAGGTTACCGCTTTTGTGGAAAATGAATTAAAAAACCACGATCATTAACTTCAGATTCGGGGGCCAGGCCAATGTGGCGCTGGCCCTTTCATTTACCTGGGCAGTCCGGTGGGTAGTCCGTCAATGCTGGTGTGATTCTTTTTCTTGCGGTACTCCAGCATTTTTTCTTCTCCCCCCTTCTCAGCGCTCTCCCTCAACTGGGCACGCTCCTGTTGGTTCTCCGCAAAGGGCACCGCCCAGCCGCATGAGGTTTGCGCGGATTGAACGGTCATTACCATAATCTGCCGTACGCCCGGCTCTTCAGGGAACCGTTGAATAAGATCAGCCCATGCTTCATCACTCTTCTGCACCATGTGGCCAGTGCCATACAGTCTTAGAATGAGCGGTTTCTTGTCAAAGCTACAAAACATGATGGTTATACGGCCGTCGTCCAGGAGATGAGCCGCGGTTTCATTGCCGCTCCCTGTAAGGTCCAGATAGGCCACGGTATGATCATCAATGCAACGGAAAGTGTCCATGCCCTTGGGAGACAAATTGATTCGCCCGGATTTTGGCGCTGTTGCCGTGAAGAATACTTTTTGCCGGTCGATAAAGTCCCGGATGGTTTGGTTCAGTTCGTTGTAAAATTTTGCCATGGAGCCACCTCTGCTGGAATGATGGGCAGGTTTCACCCATTGAGTTCAACGCAGTTCAAGTGAGAATGTATTGTATCAATGGGCAAAAGTCAAAGAAGTCTGGCAAAAAGGATCGGGTTCTTTCTTGAGAACCATGAATGCTCCTATTCCAGACCAGGCCAGAACTTCCAAGGTCTCAGGTTCGTAAAAATAACGGATTGCGACAGCGGTCACGTAATAATGCATGGAAAAAATCCAAAAACTTGTTAAGATCGTTTTTTGGGACAGTGTGTGTCCAGACCGACACGGGGATCTGTTCAAACAGGAAACACAAGCACGGCGTGGAGACAGGGTGAACCTATGACAACAGAAGAGGAAATTTACCGCAAGGTAGCTGCTAAAACCATAACCAAGGAACAGGCGTTACTAGAATTAAAGGCGTTGTTCAAGATGAGGGAAGCGGCCCGCTCAGGTGGCTCCAGCGCTCAGGTTGTGAGCCCTGTGGAAGCGCCTAAACCGGCAACCCCCAAGCCCACAGCAACAACACCAACGTCGCCTGTTCAAGACGGGCCCATCATCCATCCCCTCTCTGAAGCACAAAAGGCTGTATGGTTCATTCAGCAGGTAGATCCCTCCAATTACGCCTACCACCTGCCCCAAGCTCTGATGATCAAGAAAAAAGTAGATGAAGCGCTCATGGAACAGGCTTTTCGCCTTGTTATGGCCCACTTTCCGGTGTTGCGAACCACCTTTCGGAAAGAAGGCGACGAACCCGTTGCGGTGGTTGCACCCACGGTGGGCGATTTTTTTGTGAGAGAGGATCTGTCCCAGGTTGCAGAAGAAGGTATTATTCCCCATATCCGGGATATTGCCTTTAAACCCTTCGACCTGGAAAAAGGTCCCCTGTTCCGCATTCATTCCTTTCGTCGCTCCGAAACCGAACACTATCTGCTCCTAGTGGTGCATCACATTATTTTTGACGGCGGATCCTACGGTTTATTGTTCATGGAATTTGAAAAGGCCTACCGTTCTCTTACAGGGGGCGCTGTCTACCAGCCTCCCGTGGGTAACGGAACCTATGCAGATTTTGTGGAATGGCAGACAAATATGCTGAACGGCGAATTGGGTGCAAGTCACTGGGCCTACTGGCAGAAACAGCTGGAAGGCGAACTGCCCATCCTAACCCTGCCTTGCGATTACCCCAGGCAAAAGGCCTCGGAATACGAAGGGTCTACATATGAAATTGAGCTGGATCAGCACCTGGTCACCAGCCTGAAACGTCTGGCCAGGACCGAACGTGTAAGCCTCTTTATGATCATGTTGGCGGCCTTTAAAATTCTGATGGCCCGTTATACATCTCAGAGCGATATTATTGTAGGAACCCCGTTGGAAGGCAGGCCCGGCTCTCGTTTCAAGACGGCCATGGGCTTTTTTATCAATATGGTTCCCCTGCGCAGCAATCTTGCCAACAACCTCCCCTTCTCTGAGTTCTTGCAGCAAGTGAAGAAGATTGTGCTGGGTGGTCTTGACCATGGCAACTATCCCTACCCCACCCTGGTTTCCAAGCTGGATCTTGGTCATGACAGCCAGACATCACCCCTGTTTCAGGTAGCCTTCATTCTTCAAAACTGGATTCGGGACATGGAGCAGTTTCGACCAGAAGAGCGTGGGGGTGAGAGCGCGTTCGGGAGCAACGCCCAGGCTCTGGCCGACATTCATGAAACGGGCGCTTACGATTTAACCGTTGAGGTTCTTTCCTCTGCAGAGTCTACCAAGGTCTGGTTCAAATATCATACAGGCCTTTTCAAGCCGGAACGGATTGCCCGTTCTGCAGAACATTTCCGAACACTGCTCACCAGCATCCTTGGGAACCCGAAGCAGAACATCTTCAATCTGAATATATTACCGGGCGAAGAGAAACATAAGTTATTGGTGGAATTCAATCGGAAGATCGCGGACACCCCCATTCCCCACCAAACCATTCACAGCTTGTTCGAAGCTCAGGCGTCCAAAACGCCAGAGGCCATGGCGGTCTCCTATGAAGGGGAAAGCCTGACCTATGGAGAGCTAAACGCCAGGGCCAATCAGATGGCGCGTCATTTGGGGAATAATGGGGTGAAACCGGGAGCGCCTGTAGGTATTTGCCTGGGTAGATCCCTGGACCTGGCCGTCGGCCTGTTGGGTATCCTCAAGGCAGGCGGTTGTTACGTGCCCCTGGACCCCAAATATCCCAAGGACCGAATTGCCGCTATTGTGGAAGACGCATCCATGAACACCATACTCTCGGTAACCGCCAACGTATCCGCCCTGGGCCTTCCCCAGGCCGGCGTCATTTGCATGGATCAGGATCAAGCCGCCATTAGCGCTCAGTCTACTGCGCCCCCGCCTGTAAAGGTGTACCCTGAAAACCTGGCTTATACCATCTACACATCCGGCTCCACCGGCAAACCCAAAGGTGTTCTCATCTCTCATGGGGCCATTGTCAATTACGCCACCGGTTTTGTGGATCATTACAAGCTCACTCCCCAAGATCGGGTCATGCAGTTTGCTTCCATTAACTTCGATACAGCAGGCGAGGAAATCTATCCCACCTGGATCAGCGGCGGTGCCCTGATTTTCCGAACCGAGGAAGTTGGACTCTCCATTCCCGAGTTCCTTCGCTTCCTGGAACGGGAGGCCATTACCGTGGTAGACCTTCCCACTGCTTTCTGGCATACCTGGGTTGCAGAAATGGAAGTACTTGACTCAGATCTACCTGAAGCGGTGCGGATCGTCATTGTGGGCGGAGAAGAAGCCAAAACCGAGCAACTGGCCATATGGCAGAAACGGGTGGGGAACAGGGCTCTTTGGAGCAATACCTATGGACCCACCGAGGCTACCATTGCCGCAACCCTCTTTGAACCGGAATTCTCCAAACCATGACCCACGACCCACCAGGGTTACAAAGCCCCATAAGATTTGGCAGCCCTGGCTCCTGTGTTTCTGCGAAAAAGAGTTATACATCTGTTTCATCGGTGGTTATAATGTGTTAAATAGATTAAGTGCGGATGGGTATTCCAATGCAAAATGCTATTCTCAGACATAAAGCAAGTGATGGAAATTATACGGACCATGAACTGGTCAACCAGGTAACTACCTTGGGTAGAAGTAGTTCTAATGATGTTGTTATCAACGACACCAGTATCTCACGGCTCCATATCCGGGTTGAAAACCGGAACGGGCAATATTTCCTGGTAGACAATAACTCCAGTAACGGCACCTTTCTCAACAGGCGAAAGGTGTCGGAAGCCCCGTTAAAAGACGGCGATGAGATAATGGCAGGGCGGGTTCATCTGTTTTTTTCCCTCACGCGGGAGGCGGATGGCGCGGATCGAACCCAAGCCATGAGTGTTGTGGAAGAAAACGATCCGGCGGCCGCTTCAACCTTGAATTTAAATTTGAAGACAACCCCTGAAGTGGGTCAGACCATTAGTGAACAGGCCATCCCCATGAGTCCGGCCTTCCACGAGCCGGACGAGACAAGCATGGCCCCGCCTCCGTTGCCATCGCCGCCACCTGGCCCCAAGGGCGGGACCCCCTTGCCAGTGGACGACGAGCCATGGAATGCGCCCATTCCCATTCCCGTCCCCACAGCCAGTCCTTCGGCCTCTGTCCCGCCTCCACAGCCGGTTGCTCCGCCTGTTCCTACAAACAACCGACCCCAGCCCATTGTCCGACTCAAGGCCTATCTGGTAGACCTTGCCATCATTTTGGGTATGCAGGTTCCCTTCTTCCTGCTGGGATTTGTCATGTCTGGTTTTATCACCACCTTCTTGAGTCTCATTGCCAGTGTGGCTGGCCTTGCCTATATCATTGTAGCCTGGCATAAATACGGTAAAACCTACGGCAAACACCTTATGAAGATCCGCATCATCGAAACAGGGAACGCCACCCAAACAGGGCTCCCACCCAAAACCGTGGCGCTTCGCCTGATAGGCTATATCATTTCGGCCATTCCCTGTGGCCTTGGCTTTCTCTTTATTTTCTTCAATGAAGAGGGTTTGGGCGTCCAAGATAAGATTGCCGGAACCGAAGTCATAGAAGAATAAGGTAGCCCATTGAAAGGAAACCTATGATACTCTCAGGACCTGAAATAAAACGCAGAATAGGGGGCGACATAAAAATCGATCCCTTCAACCCTGCTCAAGTGAATCCCAACAGCTACAACCTGAAACTGCATGACACGCTCATGGTCTACGAAAACGAGGTGCTGGACATGGCCTCGCCCAATCCTACCAGGGAGCTGGTTATTCCAGACGAGGGTCTGGTGTTGCAACCCGGTCGGCTCCATCTGGGGCGCACCGTGGAGCGTACGGAAACCCAAAACCTGGTGCCCATGCTGGAAGGCCGTTCTTCTGTGGGTAGACTGGGCCTGTTTGTCCATGTAACCGCAGGATTCGGCGATGTAGGATTTCAAGGGTACTGGACCCTGGAAATCTTTGCAGTACAGCCCATCCGAATCTATAAAGGTGTGGAGATCTGCCAGATCTTCTACCATACCCTTGAGGGAGAGCAGATACCCTATGCCAGTGGCAAGTACCAGAACAATACTGGCATTCAACCCAGCATGTTATACCGCGAGTTTCAATCATGAAGACGCGCCCTGCGCAAGCGCAGGACGCTTCAGTCGGAGTTACTTTCGTGGTTTACCCTGCATTAACATTTTCTCACCGCTTTCAAAAAGTGTTATCATTCTATCCGAGCTCGGTGTGTCAATCACAAGGCCATTGCCGAATTTCACATGGGAGATCCACTCATCGACATTGAACGATTCGTAAATACTATAGTCTTTGGTCGTAGAACCGTCCCAGGTAGCAAGCGCTGTTTGCCACCTGCTAATAGCAGATGCTTTGGACGTAGACCGGGTTTTACTGCCGCTCCGAGAAGCGGCTTTGGGCTTTTTCACGCTGGGCAGACGGTGGTTGTGCTCGCTTTGGCAGGTAAGGCAGCGGACCCTCCTGGGCTCTGCTTCCACCATGGCGGTTACTACATGGTTCAAGACCAATTTGCAGCGACCACAATACGAGTCAATTTCACTTCCCACTGTCGTTTTTCTGAACATCAATGCCTCCCATACTCACACTCAATAGTGCCAGATAATAATCATACCAGACAAATCACTAATTTTTAACGTGATTGTCCCCACTTTCGAAAATGAAGGATCAGATCCATGCCAAAATACAAAATGCTCGTCAATGCAAGAGACTTCGATCAGTTACGGGTTGCCATCATCGGCGAGAAGGGCAGATTGGAGCAAGCAGACTTCGAATCGCTTAACTCCACCAGCAGCCTGGGAAACATCTACAAGGCTACCATTACGGCAATCGAGCCCAGTCTCCAAGCCACTTTTGTAGATTATGGTGGGAATCGCCACGGGTTCCTGCCCTTTAACGAAATGCACTCCCGCTATCTCACCAGTTCTGACCGACGAATTCCCGTTCAGGATCGCATCAAAAAAGGACAGGAAGTCATTATTCAGGTGGCTCGCGAAGAAATTGGCCTGAAAGGTGCCTATTTAACCACCTACCTGTCCCTGCCCGGCCAGTACCTGGTCATGATGCCCCTGGCAAGCAAGGTGGGCATCTCCCGCAAAATTGAAAGCCAGGAAGACCGCAAGCACCTGAGGGAAATGTTAAATCAGATTACGGTGCCTGACGGAATGGGTTATATCATTCGCACCGCGGGAATGGGCAAAAGCCGTGAGCAGTTGCAGCGGGACCTGAACCTGCTTACCAGCACCTGGCGTGAGTTGGAAGCCCGGTCCACCAAACGTAAGAGTCCGTCTTTGTTGTATCTGGAAGATGATGTGGTAACCCGAACCATCCGGGACTACTTCAACCAGGACATCACCGAGATTCTGGTGGATGATCCCACGGTTCACGAGACCATTCTCAATTATTTCAACAAAATGCTTCCCACCTATGCCCATATGGTTCGGCTTTATAAGAGCAGAACGCCCATGTTCTCCAAATTCCATTTGGAAGAGCAGTTCGAAAGCCTGTTCGCCTCAAAAATCATGCTGCCCTCAGGGGGCTCCATTGTGGTAGAACAGACCGAAGCATTGGTAGTTATCGACGTGAATAGCGGCAAAACCTCGGAAGGCAATTTAGAGGCCACGGCCCTGAGAGCCAACGTTGAGGCGGCTGAAGAAGTGGCCCGCCAATTGAGACTGCGGGACCTGGGCGGTTTGGTAGTTATCGATTTTATTGACCTCAAGGACCGCCGCAATTCACAGCAGGTAGAGCAGCGCTTGCGCGATTGTTTAAAAGAAGATAAGGCCCGTATCACCACCACCACTCTCAGTAGATTCGGTCTGCTGGAAATGTCTCGACAGCGAATTAACACTTCCAAAGATGTTCGCCATTATGTAGACTGCATGACCTGCACGGGTCTTGGCCGGGTTAAATCTCTGGACCTTCAGGCTATCGATCTACTGCGCCGGATCAAGCAACAGGTGCTGACTGGCATGGTCAAGGAATTGGCGGTCTCCTGCTGGACTGACCTGGGGATTCATCTGCTCAACGAGCGCCGTGGAGATTTGATGAATCTTGAGCGGGACTACAACACCAAAATCACGTTCAACCTCAAGCCGGAAGCCCACGCCACCCCACAATTCGACATTAGCAAACGGTCACACAAAGAGGAGAAGCAAGATATGGTGATGCCTGCGCCCCTGTCCCTGTCCTCCATGGCGGCATCCATGAGCGAACAGGATATCAACCAACAGAAAGATTACCGGGAAGAGAAGCTGGACACCCTGGACAAACTGGCTTTCGAAGAATTACGCACCGTCGATATTCCTGTTCCACAGAGTCTGCCTCCCTTTGAACGGTTCAATTTCTCCGTTCGGGTTACCCTTATGAAACGTCATGGTCTCTATGAAGAGCGCATGGAGGAATTTAAAGAGGCCATCAAGGAAAAGATTCTCCAGGGCAGTGGCAAGAACGACACCGATGAATCCTCCGACGATGAGGGCAACGAGGGAGAAGACACCACCTTCGAGTCTAGCGCCACTGAGGCGTCAAGCCCCGAACTGGAAATGCCCCCTGAAGAAGCCACCGAAGAGGTTGCCGCTGTAGCCGGTACCGAAAAGAAAGATGAGAGACCTCGCGGTGGCCGGAACAGAGGACGTTCACGTTATGGCAGGGGGCGTCGTCCCAGGAGTGGTCAGAACTATAGCGGTGGTTCCGGTTCAAGCTCCGGTTCTTCTGGCGGCGATTCTGGCTCGCAAGCTTAATCTCTGGTGCCGGGCATCCGCTTTCTCTGCGGTTTTCAGACAGAGATAGATCGTATGTTCCCGGCCCCTACCGTGAAAATGGGGTTCCCATTTTCACGGTGAAACCTGGCGAATACCACCAGGTGCTCCGCTTGAGTGGGGAGGCGTTTCATGAGTGACCGTAAAAACGAATGGCTCAGACTGGCCAGTATTGGTCCCCATTTCCTGGCCTCCACCCTGATCGGTTATTGGATTGGGCGTCAGATCGATAAATTTGCGGGGACCGAATATCTCTGGGCCGTTATCATGGCGTTGCTCGGCATTGCCGCAGGTTTTATGAATCTGTTCAAGGAACTGGGCATTATCAACCGGGCTGAAGAAGAGGAGAAAGAGACATCCCATGAACCAGCAGACAAAGAATGAGCCGGAAGATAACCGTTTCCTTCACTTTTTCTACAAAACCTTCATCATCTGTGGTGTTGTGGGAAGCCTTCTCAGTCTGCTCTTTGGATGGACCGCTGGGGGCAGCTTCGCCTTTGGATTTCTTTCCATTGCAACCATTCTCTTTCTCTGGCATTTTACCCTGAGAAGCAGCCTCAGACCACGCAAGACATCGGCTGGTTGGGAAAGTTTGTTGATTTTTGTCCGTTATTTCTTGCTTGGCGGGCTGTTTTATGGCATGATTTCGCTGTTTGTCGTGAACTGGCCCTGGTATCTCGCCGGGACGGTAACACTCCTGGTTGGCCTGCTAATCAGCACCTTTCTCTACGACAACAAGATTACCACTTCCTAAACGGTTGACTGGGACTCGAGGATTTCACATGGAAATACATCCGTCGGTATGGACTACGCTACTTGCAAAACTGC
>Ga0316189_10007660_pt1 | contig 10197 bp, 16 predicted proteins | sample LowCovwburrow_MG_FD_204930 | JGI IMG/M metagenome (GOLD analysis project Ga0316189, IMG submission 204930) | Coastal sediment microbial communities from Maine, United States - Lowes Cove worm burrow | ecosystem: Environmental > Aquatic > Marine > Coastal > Sediment | place: USA: Maine... | reverse complement strand
ATAGTTCCAACTTCACCAGCAACATTTTGAACCGCATCTGTTTGATCTTTTTTAACCCAATTTAAAACGTAAGTTGATATTGAAGCATTATCAACTTTAGCAATAATACTGTCTCCAATAGCAAATTCTACACTATCAATTGTTCCAGCAACCGAAACGTTATAGAACCATCCAATTTTAGCAGATCCAGAACCAGGAAAAGAACCGCTTGATGCATCCCAATCATCCTTATAAACCATTCCATTTACAAGTGCTGCAATATCAGTTTCCATTTGATCTAAATCAACTGCTTGAGTAACTGATATGTGGTCAACTTTAGCCTCTTGCGCATCTGTCATAAAACGCTTATCTGCACTATCACTTTGGTTTGCTGTAGTATCTATTCCTAAGTTTGTGCGTGAAGTTGCTGCGCTCGCTACGTCTGAAAGGTTATTAGCCGCTAACATGTCGCCTCCTCCAGCAGCAATAATAAGATCTATAATATCCTGAGCTGTGCCATCATAACCTCCTTTAAGTAAATAATCGCCATTTTGATTTGCAGCATCTTCTAGTCCAGATATTAAACCAATCTTATCTAACCTAAATGATGCAGATGCTCTTTTGTTTTGAATTCGTAACCTATCAAAATTATAACCAACAATAGCAAATGCTGATATTGGAATTAATATTGTTTGCCATGTGGTTGTGTTATTTTTATCTAAACCATAACGATTATGGTAAATATTAATAGTATTACTTCCTGAAGCTGGAGATTGTGTTCTAAACTGAAATCTAATATTATGATTAACATTGTTTTCTAGTAATATATCTAACCGTAAATGAGAGTAGGAACCACCATTTAAAGGTGTAGCTACATCTAAGTCTACTCTATTATTATTTGCTGCAAGGTTAAATTTTATAGACTTTGTACCTGATGATGAATTATCTGTATCATCTAAAGTAATATTTGCTGGAGCATTTGTGCTTGTATCAAACTCACCACCAACTTCTTGTAAATTATCATCATAAACAGGAAGATACTCAGCGTTTTCAGGCTCAGTACTATTTGCTTTAATAAATACAACTGTAATTTGTTTTTGATTTTCTGTAAGCGCAGGAAACGCAGGATCTGGAGCTGCAGTTCCTGGTACTATTTCAATAATTTCAGTTTCTAAATTAAAAGCTATAATATCATACCTGTCATTTGGATCACCAGCTGCTAATGTTTTTTCTTGATTAAAGGTTATAATTTCAATTACTCCGTCTTTAATAAACTTTACAAATAATATTTTAAAGGTGTAATCCTGGACCCACTCATAAGCTGAATTAAGAACATTATCTGCTTGGTTTGATACTGTAGCTATATTATTAATGTAATCAATTAAATCTTGCTGATCAGTTAATAAACCTGTAATTGCTCCCCAAATTGGTGAGCCTGAAAGGTTTTCGCTTAAGTATTTTAAAGCTGATAGTATTTTATTATATTCTTCAGCTGAGTATTTATAATTTTCTGGCACATTAGCCATGAGTTGTTGTTTCTCAAAACTGTCAGATTTATTAGCTATTTCTAGTGGAAATGGATTTGGTTCTGGCATAACTATAAATTATAAAAGTTAATAGGGAATTCTTCAGACAGATCGAAATCAAAACTTCCATTTGTAAATCCCATTGAATAAAAAGACGTTGTGGTGTATTGAATTTTAGTGCCTTTCTCGTCACTAATTATTTGAATTTTTGGAGCAGCGTTTTGAAAATAATCGTTACGGCCAAAAAAGAATACCATTCCTGTGGATAACGTAATATATATGTACTTCACTTTTAAATACTCCTTAATACGATTAACTCGTAGAGGATCATTACTAGCAAAGAATAGTGTTAATTTATGAGTATAAACCACACTTGATTTAGTGGTTTTTCCTTGCTCAGATAATTTTACTTTACCAGGAGAAGCATAAGCAGTTTTAGCTGTGCTATTTTGAATGTATGTATTATAAAATGGTTGCAAGCTTGGACCTACTGAAGGCGTCGCTGAAGCTGAGGCATCTATTTGAATACCACAAATATTAGGGAGCACTAATACTTTATTTTCTAAATCCAATGTTAAGGTAGTTTCATTATCAAAGATAACTAAAATTCACAATAAGTGAAATATAATTCACATTAAGTGAATTTATTTAATAATTACTGAATCTGCTCAGTTTTTCTAGAAAAAATTGTAATAATGTAATTTAGCTTTGAAACCTTAGTGTTTATAAGGTTTTTTTTGTTACAACAAAATTGTAATAAGAGCTTAAAGAAGAAAAGTGATTTTGTAATTTATTTTACTATTACATTTTTTTTGTAATTACTATTACAAATTAAAATATAAAATGTAATAGTAAAACCCTTGTTTTCAATACCTTTTTCGTGAATGATTACAAAATTACAGTTTTTTTTAACTAGAACTTGAAAGGGATAGAAAGGGAAAACACAGCGCAGTACCTTGATGCTTATGCTTGTGTTACGCAGAAAGGATGATGGGAAAGGTCTAAAAAGCAGAAAAGCGCCCTAAAAAGGCGCTTTGATGTTCTGGTTTGCTTTGCAAACTGTTATATGAAGTTGTCTACCGTTTGTTAGGGTGCATTAGGTAAAGTCTTGATGCCCTAGTTTTTTGAATCTATTATAGTATTCTAAAAATGTTCCTTTTTTTACCATTTGTAAAACATAATCAACTTCAGAAGCAGAAATAACTTCAATTTGGTTTAGTATTAATTTGTCGTTTTTCACTTTTTCGGTGCTCATTGCTCTTCTTTTTAAAAAGGCTTGTGCTAATTCTAATTGGTCCATAATAACCTGGTTTTAGTTGTTTGTATTTTGAAAGTGTTTTGTAAACTTTCTTTTATTTAATGCGGCTCATGTGGTTTGAAGATTATGCTATTAATCATCGCTACGAGTCGAGCTGGACATAAGCTGCTTTTTTTTAAATGAACAGTTTTAAAAGTTTTATTATTCTATCACATAATACAATCTGACCTTTATAGAAGTAATCCGTTTTGCTTTCGATTTCATCACTTTCAATCATTAATTCAGCAGATTCTTTTTGCTGAACGATAAAGTTTTTTAGATATTTTTTAGTCATAGTAATTACAGTTTTTCGATTAAGTCTAATGCTTCACCAATTCCGCTACATTTACCAATAAGTAAAATTTTATCTGCGGTGTGGTTTTCCATTGCAGAATATTCTTTTAAATATTTTTGGTGTAATATTTCTAATTGTTCTTTTAATTCTTCCATAATTTCTACAATTATTGTGAACTCGTATCTAAGTTCGTGTTAGTGCTGTTTACTTCTAAAGTGTCAATTTGTACATGCTCAATTTTACCTCGAACATTAACCTCATTGTTTTTGAAAAACTCTAGTAAATCACTCTCTAATTTTTGAGCTTTATTTTTTTCCATTGAACCCATAACTGTTAAATCAACTTTAACTCTTAAAAATCCTATTTTTGAATATCCTCCCATTATCTACAGGTTTTGATTAATTGGTAGTTTTCCTTTTTTAACTTTTGCGTGAACTAATTTTATTAATTTCATGTGTCCAAGTTTAAATGGTTCATAATGTTTTTCCCAAGCTCTAAAAAGTTTGCTTTTATCTAAGTCAATGTATATTCTTGAATCAAACATGATTACTACAATTACTTTATATTGAAAACACCTAAAAAAAGGGTGTTCTTATTTTTATTAAATTTGACCTGAGATCAGGATTGTTTTTAGATACAGTCGGTTTTAAACCAATACTGTATTTTTTTACTAACTTATAGAGAAACCTGATTTTATGGTTATATGTATGCTATAGCGGTTAGAGCCCGAACCATACTATTAGTTAGCTTTAACCTGATCTCTTTTTTCTACTGTTTAATATTTCTTACCATGTTTATGCTCACGCAATGAATTGTATCTCATTTTTGCTAAAATGTGAGCTTCTAAATCAATGCCTTTAAAGGCTGCTAAATCCATTACTCTAATCATTACATCTGCAAGTTCATCTTCAAAAGTATCTTTGGTTGACATTTTAAAAGCTTGAATGAATTGTACATCATCAAATACGATTAAATCTTCCCTTAGAGTTTTGCCATCAATTTGCCAATTTGGGTTATCCAATTCACAATACTTATCTTTTCTATCTGCTTCAAGAGCTTCTGAAACTTCGCTATGAATTAAGCATAGCATTTCCCCTGTGTTTTTTTCGTCGTCAAAGAATCCTTTATCTTTTGCGTTTTTATGCACTTCTTGTGCTAATTTGTTTATCATAATTATTACAGGTTTAAGGGTTTAATTATTAATAATACTAGAACTGAAATTGTTAGGATTACCAAAATTATATCGCCTAAATTTTCTTTTATAAAATTCTTCATTACTACTATGTTTAAAAAAAATAGAACACTGTAAAGTGCACTTGCTTTCTTGATTTTTTATAAGGTTTTAATTCTTCTTCAGCTTGATGTAAATTGCCCTGGACTGCTATACCAAAACTCCCTATTCTAAATTGAATTTCAGCATTAGCACCTAATAACAGCCAACTATGATTATATTTTATATAGTTGTAAGGATCTCGAAAATTAGCATCAGGATGGTGGCGTTTTATACCACTTGTTTCTAGCCCTGCAAATAATTTAATGTGCTTGGTGATATTAATCTTCATATCAAAGGCTAAATAGGTCCATTTAGTAAAACCAATTTCAGCAAAGCTTTGTGCTTCCATGCGCACTCTTGTGTTTGAAAACTCCCAACCAAAAGCCGCTTTCCAATCAAGCCCTTTTCTGGCGCTTTCACGTTCTGGATGCGCTCCAACCGTCAACATTTTAATATCTGCGCCAAATGACATGAAAAAGGTGTTTGGTGCTGGTTGGGCATTGCTAATTATTGATGCAAAAAATAATATGTAAACTACTTTATGCATTGAAAAATATCAAATAGAAAATAATACTTATTGATCCTAATAAAAACATTGCTCCTGCGCCTATGAAAACGCCAAGAATTCGTTCGTTTTTCATGAGTTCTTTTAAAATTATATGATTCATAATAACCTGGTTTTAGTTGTTTGTATTTTGAAAGTGTTTTGTAAACTTTCTTTTATTTAAAGCAGCTCATGTGGTTTGAAGATTATACTATTAATCATCGCTACGAGTCGAGCTGGACATAAGCTGCTTTTTGCTTTTATATAATTTCTTTTAATCGTTTGTCAATAAATACTGCAGATAAATTTGCATTGATGCTTTCTCCTCTTAAAATTAGATAACCTAATGCCTTTGCTAACTGCTCCAATTCCTTTTCGCTTTTACAATTTTGAACTATTTTTAATAGCTCATAATCTGTATAGTAATTAGTTTCAAGGTTTTTCATTAGTTCTGGTTTTAGTTGATATCGCTTGCTGGTACATATACCATCTCAAGACGTAAATACTTTTTAAACTCTTCCCAATCTGTGTCTTCAGATATTTGATAATTTCTATTATCAAATTTGTGCGTTCCAATACTTTTTAACCAATAAGGCTGACCAATCTTTGGTGCTACTAGCTGCGATAAACCATCGCCTGTTAATTTAAACTCAGTCTTTTTAAAGTCTTCGCTATTCGCTTTTCTAAGCATTAAGCTAATGGTGGTTTCTTCAATTGTTTCTACTGTTGTTACCATAATTGATATTTAAAATGGAAGATCATCATTCTGTTCTCCCTGGTTATCTCCTTCGTTTTTTGATGCTGATATGGCATCACTCTGCTTGCTGTTGGTGGTTTTTATATAAAAAACCTCACGTGTATTGCCATCAATACTTTGAAGTATTCTATTACCATCTGTGAGCATTTCTTTTGGGTTAAAAACCCACTCATTAAATTGACAAAAGGCTATAAGGCGCTTCTTAAATTTAGTTGATGTAAACTTGGCTCCTGTCTTGGTTTTTAAATCATCAAAAGCCATGTCTTTTAATACATATTTATCAAGGTGTTTGTAATGATTAGTTTCGTTCTTTTTAGCAAAGAACACTTCAGCCCAGTCTTTAAAGGTGGCTCCCATTTCTGATAGTAGATTTCTCAATGTCACGTTTGCCATTGGAGGATCTACTTTTTCTGGTCTTGACAAATAAAACTGTACTGCTTGTGCACAAAAATTGTAAAACCCATTCCATTGTATCTCATTAAAATCCTTAAATAGTGTTGCTCCGTCAAAATCATCACTTATAGCTCTTGACTCTTTGTATTCGCCATCCATGTTAAAATGGTAGTAGTCACTAAAAATGGTATATAAAAGTCTTCTGGATAAAGAAGGATCTAAATTGTTAGGAGGATAGTTGCTACTAAAGGCTATTTTAAAAACATCGTCAAACGGAATAATAAATCGTAAGCCATTTTTATTATTCACTTCTAAGTCTCCGGTAATAGCTGGAAAAAAGAAACCATAATCTAGGTATTGGTTACAATCGTCAACAAACAAGAAGTCGGTTTCTTCAGTAACGCCATGGTAAATAAAGTCGTCTTTAGTTTTTTGACTGTCACGTCCTGGTATATAATGGTTGCCCAATAACACATTCTGTATTGCTTTTTGATATACAGACTTACCTGAACCTCCATGGCTTTCGTTAATGTCTGCTAACTTATTATCCATAGCATAAACTGCCCAGGGTTTTTGTGGTGATTTATACGTGTGCAGAATATAGCCTAGAGCATAAATTTTATTAATGAGGTGTAGCTTTTGCTCCAGCTTTTCTTCATCAGTTAAATGAGGTCCTTCAATATTAAATTTATGTGCTGTTCTATACGCTTCTGCATCTGAAGCTTTCATATTTACTAATGACTCTTCAAGCTCTTTGCGCCAATGAATTCTGGACGCGTTGATCAGATAATTAAAAAACATATTGTCTTTTTTAAGGATCTGTATATCTTCATTACCATGAACATCTTTAGTGATTTTAAATTGAGGCTTTTCAATAGTTATGTTGTGCTTCAACATTTTTTTGTCCCAAATAAACAAGTCAACATTGCCACGTTTTTTTCGCTCAATCTCAGTTGCTGTAATTTTTAATACAGCATTTTCAAAAAACATATATTGAGCATCTTTCTCTGCAGACTTAAACTTAATTTGAAAAGCATCAAGCTTATTGAGTGAATTTGAGTTTAGCGATTGCGTATAAAGCAAATCTCTAAGTTCTATTGGCATTTGCCTATCCTTTAAAAAGCGATGTACAAACTCTTCAATCTCAACAGGCAGCACTTTACGAACCACGTTGCCATCTATATGTACAAAATGGTAACCTTCTTTGGTGTGCTCATCTTTGATGCGGCCAAAACCATTCATCTTTAAGAAATTGTAAAACTGAGTTCTTCTAAATTTGTATTGATAACCATTTTTGGTATAGTGCTTACTCCAAAACTCTGCAGGCAACGCATTTTCTATAAGTTTTTTAAGCCTATTATTAAAGCTCTTGCTTTCTAGTTTATTATAAAAATGAACTACAAAGTCTTTAAAGTCCTTACACTCATTGCCTCGCTTATCTCTCTTTAGTTTCAGATAATTAGGCAACATCATAACTTTAATGTCCAGGAACTTCAATGCAATTTCAAGCGCTTGTTTTAAACCTGTATTATCTAGATCTGGTATGTAAATTATTTCTTTGGCATATTGTTGAAGCAATCTGTATTCATTATAATTTAGCGTTTCGCTTTCACTATTAAACCAAATAGGGAAGTAGCCAAAGCTTCTCAGGTTTAAACCATCAGAACCGCCAGAAACAATAAAAACATAATCTACTCTAGGATCCTTGGCTTTACCTTTTTGAAGCTTTACTGTTTCAGCCTCGCCATTAGCGTCTTGAACCTGAGCTTCATATTCATATTCATCAGCAATTTTCTTTTTGTTCTTTTCAAATTGCGATCGCAATAGATCTAATCCGAACAGAAATCGTTTAGGTTTTTGCCCAAGAAATCTAAATCTGTATTGCTTTTGAAAGGATAGCGGCTGATAAACTTTAGCCCAATCATCATGATGAAACGCATAAATAGGATAGGAGTCTGTTGACGATGTAACACTTGCTTCATTTTCTTTACAGTAATCAAATTGCTTTACGCTTACAAAATTAAATTCTTCACAATGTTTAGCGCTTACACATGGACCAAGGAGCTGAAGCTCAGATTCAGAAAACTCTTTATCTACAATACTATAGTCTTTTGCCTTTTCATTTTCACGAAGTGGTCTTGTTTCCCAAGTTGGTTTAATTTCTGTCCAGGTTGATTTAGATCCTTCTATTTTAAAATAGGCTGCTAAATATTGTATGGCTTCTGCAAATGGTTTTCCAGTTTCAAGAGTGCATATTCCTATTGCATTTCGTTCTTTTTGATCACCATTAAAATGTGTAACGTAATAAAAGCCATCACTTTTAAGTCTTAAAGAAGACGATGGTGTTCTGTCTCCATCTGTAGCTCTAAATTTTTTCGCACTGCCTTTTAAAGCATCATCTACTTTGTCATAGTATAGTCGGATGATATCTAATCCTCCATTGGTTGCGTGTAGTAGGTCTTTCCAATCAATGTAGCTCATTAACTTTTAGAGTTTAAAAGTTCGACAGGATCTATTACAGTAATTTCATTTGCTGGACTATAATCCACGCGTTGCTGTAGTGTGTTTATTTTGGTTTTTAGAATAGCCTCCTTAGCTTCGCGTTCTTCTTTGGTGTAATATTGCTCATCTTTTAATTGCGTTAACCGAGCATTTAAAAGATTAAGCTTAGATTGAATGGTTTTTTTATCAGTCATTTACTGGAGTTTTTTAAAAAGCCGCCGCCTAAACGACGGCTTTACACAACACAACTCGCCTTATAAAAAAGCTAGTTACTTTTATATGAGATTTAATTCCCTAGCAATAAGCGCTGCTTCTTGCTTAGTAAGAATATTTAGTTTTTGGTATAGTATTTTTTTGATTTTATGTAGTGATCCTAAAGCTATATCTAATTGAGAGCTTATAACATCATTGGTTAGATCTGTAGCCATAAGCCTAAGCACTTTAATTTCAGTAGCATCTAGAGGATGGTTGTTATATGTTAACGGTAAACATACTTTTCCTTCACCTTTGCAAACTCCTCGTAATGGACAATCCCAATACTCGCCAAATTGTGTAGTTTCAGGCGTGATATCTGGCTCAAAGTCTAAGCCTCCAAATCTACATTCTGCAAATTTTTCTAGTCGTTTGATTTCACTATCTGGAAACCATTCATTCAAGATTTCTTTAGCTTCAGGTGATTTGTCTATTAATTCTTTAATGCGCTGATAAAGCGGCATTGGTATTTCATTAAAATTCATAATAGATCCGTTATTAATAACTCTTAATGCATCAGGAGAAGAAAAAAACTCATAGTTCCTATCAATCATTCCTGGATAAACTTTTAATTGTGTTGCCATAATAATTTATTTAGATAAAAGATTATTTAACTGTTCACGTTCTTTCTTGGCTGCCTCCTTTTTCTCTTTTGCATATTCAACCAATACGGTAAGGACTTTGATGTTTTTCACTAAACCAGCCTTTACACTTCTAACTACTCCAGAAGAAACTTCAATTTCTTTTTCATTAGCTAAGTTTACAACGTCTTGAGAGTATCCATGAGGAAGAAAGTCTTTAAAAAGCAAAGCCACTTCTTCGGCTTTATGCGATTGCATATCATATAGCTCTTTAAATTTGTTTATATTTGTCATGAGTTGTATTAATTTGTTTTCAAATGTATTCACTATAAGTGAATAAAACAAATAAAATTTTACTATAAGTGAAATTTTAACATTTTATCTATGGAGTTTGGACCACGTTTTAAAGAGCTTTTAAAGAGGCATGGAATCACGCAATCAAAGTTTGCTAACGACACGCATACGCATTCAGGGCTTGTTAGTAGATACCTTAGCGGAGGAGAGCAGCCTAGCGGAGAATTTATAAAGAAAGCTGTTGGTTATTTTCCTGATGTTGATTTGAATTATCTCTTTGGAGATTTACTTCAAACAAATCATGTGTCTGAAGCAAAAACAGAATACAAAAAAGCAAAAGAATTAAAGGATATTGTTGATGAAATGGAAGATAAGCTTAAAGAATTACGAAGTTTATTGCCACAAAATTGACACAATAAATTTATAAACATATAATAAACAGAGTGTTACAAGTGTGAAAATAGTCCCTCTGCGCCCACTTTTTAAGGTTTATCCTTAAAAGAA
>Ga0316189_10007658_pt1 | contig 10198 bp, 6 predicted proteins | sample LowCovwburrow_MG_FD_204930 | JGI IMG/M metagenome (GOLD analysis project Ga0316189, IMG submission 204930) | Coastal sediment microbial communities from Maine, United States - Lowes Cove worm burrow | ecosystem: Environmental > Aquatic > Marine > Coastal > Sediment | place: USA: Maine... | reverse complement strand
TATGACGGTCGAGAACGAACCCAACTGCTGGATGCCTTTTATGCTGCCGGCGAAGAGCTGATCTGGAGAATTAACAGCCTGCATGCTGTTTCCGATGAATACGGCATGGAAATATCCAGTGCCGCCTTGCAGGCAATGTCCGGAAAAGAATTGCAGGTTTTTTTTTCCAAGCTGTCGCAAAAAACCAAAGTAAACTATGGCAGTCATTTTCTTGCTGCACGCAAGGCGGGCAAAAAAAACAGTATGATCAGAATATTACGCAAAGCAACCACAGCAGACCGGACCCAGGTTTCGGAAGATCTGACCTCGGCGAATATCTATGCCCTGCTGGCCCAGGGAAGCGAACTGTATGACTCCTCATTTCGAGATATCCTGGTCCCTATCCTGAAAAAACGAATCAAAAAAAAATATGAGAATAATCTGCTCACCTTTCTCAAGGCAACGGACCCGGCAAATCTCCTGGTTTCCAGCTTTATTGTCAGCTTGGCCCAGAAAGGCAAGTTAACCACTTTTTTCCCGAAAGAAGCTGCTAAACAGGAAAAAATTCTTGATCTGGTTGCAGCTTCCGCTTTTAAGGATGAAGATACCATCCTCCTCTTTTCAGCCACCTTTCGCCATCTGCTCAAGGTGTTGGATCCGGACGTTCGGTATTATCTGATTCAGAAAATGGTGCTTGCCGATAACGGACGCGGCAGTTTCAGCAAACTGATTACGGTTATTCTCCAGTACTATTTGCAGGAGTATCCCGACCTCCTCAACGCCCCGTCACGGCAGCTTATTCAGCAGACTGTCGAACGCAACGGCGCAGTGGACCTGAACAGGTACCTGTTGACACCCTTCGGTCAATGGAAAAGGGACAAACGGCTGGGCTCGATTTCAGTTTTTCATCCTGATGATGACGGACGCAAATCTTTTGTCTCCAATGCGCAAGCCCTGCTCAAGCATGGCTACAAAATAGCCTTTTCCAAGCAATACACCCCGTATCAGGACGCAAGCACGCAGAAACTGAGCAAGCGCGCAATCCAACGGGCCGGCTCAGGCAAGGGGATTGCAGCACTTTTTGACACCATGCGCCGCAATCCCTTTGCAACGGCTTTTGTTAAAAAGGTCAACGGTATAATCATAACCCATTCAGTTTACGTGTATGCCGATGAAGCGGATCAGCAGCTGCTGATAAAGCGTTTTCTCCAAGGTGATGATGAAATGTTCGCCCAACGAGGCCATTCTTACTGGCGTTCGGAACAGATCACTGATCCTCTGGAAAAGCTCAAGGAGAATAAACAGATCACAGCCGACGATCTCACCGGGAGACAGCGTTTTCTCAGCCTGGGTTCCTGCGGCGGCGTGAAGGCCTATACCAAACTGACCCGAATGTTTCTCGGTCATATTGACATCCTTGCCACCATCGGGACAGGAATGGCGATAATCAACGACCCCTATAACCGAAACTTCTTTGAAACCGTGGCCAAGAATTCCTCGGCCATGACCTGGGAAGACATGGCGGCAAAGTCCTCCTTTATCTTTGCCAACGGCCGGGGGCAGGATTATCTGCAGCCCGGCTGTCTGACAGCCATTCTCCATAAAATACTGGACGAGGACAGAGTGAAGCGAGGCGATTTTTCCGATGCTGAGCAGTACCTCTCCCCTGAATCAGAAATGGAGCAGGAGTTCAACACGCCGCAGTGAGGCCCGGACACGCTCCTCGCTGATACGCCCCTGATCCAGAAGATCCTGCACAGCCCGGACGCCCTGCTCAAGAGCGTCCGGGTTGCGCTCCAAATTATTCCCCACGATCAGGAGATCAGCTCCTGCCAAAACAGCACGTCGGACAGCCTCTCTATATCCGTACCTTGAGGAAATCGCCTTCATCTGCAAGTCATCGGTTATGATCACGCCGTCAAACTCCAAGTCGTTCCGGAGCAGGGTGTTGATCATAACCGGTGACAAGGTGGCGGGCAGCCCGGAGGGATCAAGTCCGTAATGCACCACATGCGCGGTCATGACGGCATCAATCCTGTTAATTCTGCTTTGACCGATCATTATCCTATAGGGCTCAAGCTCTTTTTCCCGCCAGTCTTTACTGATATCGACAAAACCGAGATGTGAATCCCCGGAAGCGCTGCCGTGCCCGGGAAAATGCTTTAAGCAGCAGGCGACCCCGTATTTATGATGTCCCTGAATAACGGCCTGACAGTGGGCGGCAACCGCATCCGGATCAGATCCGAAGCTGCGTTCATATCGGGCGATAATCGGATTATCAGGGGTCAGATTCAAATCCGCCACCGGGGCGAGATTCAGATTAATACCGTATTCCGCCAACTCGGCAGCCATAGCCTCGGCTGCCGGTAAAGTGGCTTTCTCCGGGCTCTGCCGACCGAGTTCAGCAGCAGTCTTTGTCCTTAAAAAGCCGGCTCGTTCCTTCAGCCTGCACACCCTTCCCCCTTCCTGATCCACTGTAATCAGCAAAGGCTCAGTCGCTACATCAGTCAACTCGGCAGTCAGCTCCTTCAGCTGTTCCGGGGAGCTGAAATTCTGCTCTTTCCCGTCAATATTTCTGTCAAAAAGAATGACACCCGCCGGGGGGGACGTCTCTAACGCCTTTCTCAGCCAATGCCCCTGCTTTACTGTACATCCGTCGAATCCGACAAGAAACATCCGACTTAATTTCATCGACAAACCTCGTGAAAAATAAACTTAATTAAAAAATTATAACTTCACCGTTTTTTATGGGTAAATAATACTCACATTTTACAGGTTGAACAGTTATCACCTTGTCAAGGTAAAAAAATAAAAACTTTTATTACAAATAAAAACAAAGAGTAATATAAAAATATATATTTTGCCATTTAAAATGGCACACTTCGAGCATACAAGAAAGTACAGACGGTAACTATTTGAATTTATTAAACATAATAAACATAACAAATAAACACCATTTTGTGGCACAAAACATCACTATCAATAAACTGATTATAAACCCTGAAAAAGGAAGATACTGTCTTCGCAAAAGCTGAAAACAAAGGATAAGTGTACTCCGTCAGGACATCCCGGGCACGACGAACTGCTGCTCATTGTCCTCAATAAAAAAACAACTATCCGATATTGATAATCAACAGATTATAATATTTATATAATTTTTTACCGCCCTTTTTCGGGCCGCAGAACGGAACGGGCATTAATCGTTCCGTATGCATCATAATAAACGGCAACCCTCAGTTAAACCAAGCGGGTGCCTGCTTTCCGGTCGGAAACGGAAAGTTGATAAAGCCACAGCCGTCGCGAGGCGGTGTCGGAAAGCCACGGATCTCCAGGGAGGAGACAGCCGGGTTGCCTGCTTTTACCTGTAACCTATATCGGAAGGTATGTTATGAAAACTCTATTCCATTCAAGTATGTTGTCCACTCATGTATCGAAGTCGGCACCGCCGTCCCCCTCAGTTTTTCGTACAGAACCGAGCTTCCCGCTGATATTTTTATATTTCCCCGACACCCCCTAAAAGCATAGTAATCCATAGCAATCAGCAGAAATTCATACCGGATTTCTTGTTTATATCACTTTTTTTATACGGAATAACAATCTATTTCGTGCAACCAGCAAATACTATGAAGAGGTCACAAAAAACATCATGAAGCAAAAACATTTCGGTAAAAAATGTATCTGCCTGCCGGCCAGATACCTGCTCACCCTGACAGCCGTCACCACCTTGTTTTTCTGTACAGAGGTGTCGGCAAATGCATCGGCGAAAGACGTTCATGAAATGGCGGATATCTGCATGCAGGCCAACCGTATCTTAAAGGACTATGCTCTGGTCGGCATGGGGGTGGATTATCATGATCCGGCCAAAGATCTCAAAGAAAATCTGGAGCTTATTGAAAAAGAAATCAAGGATCTTGAAGGACATAAGCAGAATGAAAAGATAGCTGCCGAGATTATTGAAATTGAAAAATCCTGGCATGCCATCAAGCCGGAGTTTGAAAAGACACCGGATAAAACAAAAATGCATGATCTTAGGGTGATGGTGGAAAAGTTCACGGTTCGCTGCGAAGAGGTCGCTGAAGATATTGCTAAAGACACCGGTATTAAGGGTGAGCATAATGTGGTGCTGGTGGCCGAGCTGGGTATGGAATCACAGCGTCTGGCCTCACTCTACCTGATGAAAGCCTGGGGAGTGGCGGATCCTAACTACGAGGAAGAGGTCAAAGAGGTTGTTGATCAAACCGAGAAGATATACAAAGAGCTTCTGGAAGCGGATGAAAAACTTGTTTCCAAAGAAATTAAGGACCTGCTGAAAAAGGTTGAGAAAGACTTCATCGCCTTCAGTGTGATGGCGACCAGTACAACAGGTCGCTTCATGCCTTCGGCCGCAGAAAAGATGGCAAGCAAAATTTTTAAAGAACTTCGTGCAATATTGGACATGGAGCAGAAACTGGTTGAAGGAACTGTATCAGGATATTTCACGCCGATCGCCGATGAAAAAACAGCGGGCGAAATTTTCAGGATAACCACCGGAATTGTCCATGCGGAGGGAGGAATCCGATCATGAAATTTTCAATTGTGAAGACACTGAAGTATGCAGGGGCAGCTATGCTCTGCGCATTATACTGCGCCCCGGCATTTGCCGCGGACAGCAGTCATGACCTGCTGACAATGGAGGCCGCTGAAAATATCAGATTTTCCAGCCAGGCCATAACCAAGGCATATTTTTATAAGCAGCAGAGCGTTCGCCCCGACCATGCGGCCGAGGTTTTGAAAAAAAGTCTCGCCCTTCTGAAGAAAGACCTGATTGTCATCCAGGACGGGCTGAAGAACGGGGACAAGGAAGAAAAAAACATAGTGGTCTTTCTTGAATATACCCTGGATGAACTGCTGGACATTGTCAACAAGCCCTACAGTCGGGAAAGCGGTGCGCTGATGATCGATTACAGCGAGTCGCTGCTGGAGGGAGCGGAGTTTGTTGCCAGCCGGCATATACATAAGAACAATGCCGAGGAAAACATGCTTGTCGCTGCGGAAGAGCAGCTTTTTCTTCTGGAAAGAATCAACAAGTTCTATATCGCCTATCAGGCTGGATTTAGAGATTATAATAATGTGGTGCAGCTGAAGCAGGCGGTGCAGGATTTTGAAACCACACTGGCTCAAATTAACGCATACACCAAATATGCGGGAGGCACCCTGACCAGTCGCAATAAAATCAACGAATTTTGGCCGGTGGCCAAGGAGTTTTTTGTTGATATCCAAAAAGGCGCCCTGCCGGTCATTGTCCTGGCCTCGGTTGAAAAGCTGGAAAAAGAGCTGAGGGTATTGGAAGACTTCCACCATAACAATGCGAGTTCAGGCAATAATTAACAAAAACAAGAGGTACAAAAAATATCATGAAGCAAAAACACTTCGGTAAAAAATGTATCTGCCTGCCGGCCAGATACCTGCTCACCCTGACAGCCGTCACCACCTTGTTCTTCTGTACAGAGGTGTCGGCAAATGCATCAGCGGAAAACGTTCATGAAATGGCGAATATCTGCATGCAGGCCAATCGTCTCTTAAAGGATTATGCACTGGTCGGCATGGAGGTGAACTATCACGATCCGGCCAAGGATCTCAAAGAGAACCTGGAGCTTATGGAAAAAGAAATCAAGGATCTCGAAGAGCAGAAAGTCAGTGAAAAAATGGCTGCCGAGATTATTGAAATTGAAATATCCTGGCACTCCATCAAACCGGAATTTGAAAAAACACCGGAAAAATCAAAAATGCATGATCTTCGGGTGATGGTCGATAAATTCACGATTCGCTGCGAAGAAATCGCTGAAGATATTTCCAAAGACACCGGTATCAAGGGAGAGCATGATGTGGTGCTGGTAGCCGAGCTGGGCATGGAATCACAGCGTCTGGCCGCGCTCTACCTGATGAAAGCCTGGGGAGTGGCTGATTCCAACTACGAGGAAGAGGTCAAAGAGACCGTTGAGCAGACCGAAAAAAATTACAAAGAGCTTCTTGAAGCGGATGAAAAACTTGTTTCCAAGGAAATTAAAGTCCAGCTGAAAAAGGTTGAGAAGGATTTCATCTCCTTCAGTGTAATGGCGACCAGTACAACAGGTCGCTTCATGCCTTCGGCCGCAGAAAAAATGGCGACTAAAATCTTCAAGGCAGTTCGTACCATACTGGATATGGAGCAGAAACTGGTCGAGGGGACTGTATCGGGATATTTCACGCCGATCGCCGATGAAAAAACAGCGGGCGAAATTTTCAGAGTAACCACCGGAATTGTCCATGCGGAGGGAGGAATCCGATCATGAAATTTTCAATTATAAAGACACTGAAGTATTATGTAACAGCAGGTATAGTCTGCGCATTATATTGTGCCCCGGCACTTGCCGCGGACAGCAGTCATGACCTGCTGACAATGGAGGCCGCTGAAAATATCAGATTTTCCAGCCAGGCCATAACCAAGGCATATTTTTATAAGCAGCAGAGCGTTCGCCCCGACCATGCGGCCGAGGTTTTGAAAAAAAGTCTCGCCCTTCTGAAGAAAGACCTGATTGTCATCCAGGACGGGCTGAAGAACGGGGACAAGGAAGAAAAAAACATAGTGGTCTTTCTTGAATATACCCTGGATGAACTGCTGGACATTGTCAGCAAGCCCTACAGTCGGGAAAGCGGTGCGCTGATGATCGATTACAGCGAGTCGCTGCTGGAGGGAGCGGAGTTCGTTGCCAACCGGCATATACATAAGAATAATGCCGAGGAAAACATGCTTGTCGCTGCGGAAGAGCTGCTTTTTCTTCTGGAAAGAATCAACAAGTTCTACATCGCCTATCAGGCCGGTTTCAAAGACTATAACAACGTGGTGCAGCTGAAGCAGGCGGTCCAGGATTTCGAGACCACACTGGCTCAAATTAACGCATATACCAAATACGCGGGCAGCACCTTGACCAGCCGCAATAAAATCAATGAATTCTGGCCGGTAGCCAAGGAGTTTTTTATTGATATCCAAAGAGGTGCCCTGCCGGTCATTGTCCTGGCCTCGGTTGAAAAGCTGGAAAAAGAGCTGAGGGTATTGGAAGACTTCCATCATAACAATGCAATGCGTGACAAGTAGCACAAAAAATCTCCGCGCCCTGAATGCAGGGCGCGGTTTTCTTTCCCGGAGGAATGGACAGCCTTCCTGATATAAGTATTTGGATTTTATTGATGAGTTGACTTTTTCGGCTGTGACAGCAGAAACAGCAGTAAGGGATTAAACAGGAAATACCTTACGTTAACCTTTAGGCCGTGCGATATATAAACGGGCAGACACAGAGGCCTTCCCCTGCGGGGCTGTACCGAAAAAGGGGATCTTATTTGAGGAACCGATTAAGCAACCCGGAAGACCTCTTCCAGAGTGGTGACGCCGTTCAGCACCTTTTGCAGGCCGTCGAGACGCAGAGTCTGCATTGGATTCTCGGCATCGGCCATTGCCTCCCGTTTGATCTGCCCGGCATCCGAGGTGGTGAGAATAATACTTTTTATATGTTCGGAAAGCACCATGAGTTCGTAAATGCCGACACGCCCCTGGTACCCGGTGTGCAGGCACTCCTCGCAACCGCTGCCCCGATAGAGAACAGCATCATGAAATTCACGTGGCAGGTTCAGTTGTTCCAGATATTCCGGAGCAGCTCTGTAGGCTTCCCGGCAATGTGAGCAAATTTTACGGACAAGTCGCTGGGCCATAATGGCGTTCACCGAGGATGAGACCAGAAAAGGCTCAACGCCCATATCGATCAGGCGGGTGACGGCACTGGCCGCATCATTGGTATGCAGGGTCGAGAACACAAGATGGCCGGTCAGGGCCGCCTGAATAGCCATCACTGCGGTTTCTATATCCCTGATCTCACCGACCAGAATGATATCAGGATCCTGGCGGACAATGGTGCGCAGGCCGTTGGCAAAGGTCAGATCAATCTTTGCATTGACCTGGACCTGACTTATCCCGTTGATCTGGTACTCAATGGGATCTTCAACCGTAATAATGTTGACATCGGGCCGGTTGAGCACAGACAGAGCGGAATAGAGACTGGTTGTTTTTCCGCTTCCGGTGGGGCCTGTCACAAGAACAATACCGTGAGGGGCCTTGATCAGCTTCATCAGAAGGTTCAGGTCTCGCGGCGACATGCCGAGTTGTTCCAGGGAAAGCAGCACATTGGATTTATCCAACAGACGCATAACCACTCGTTCGCCGAATGCCGTGGGCAGCGAGGACACACGCAGATCAATATTTTTATCCGCAATACGTATTTCAATACGCCCATCCTGGGGAAGACGCTTTTCCGCAATATCCATTTTTGCCATGATCTTGATTCTGGAGATCAATTTGGCCTGAACATGCTTCTGCGGGGCCAGCATATCATACAGGATACCGTCTACACGTTTGCGAATTTTTACTTGATCTTTATACGGTTCCACGTGGATATCACTGGCACCGTCACGCACGGCCTGGGACAGAATCAGGTTAACCAGTTTAATGACCGGTGCATCACTGGTATCGTCCAGCAGATCCGCTGTTTCTTCAATTTCTGAAAGAAGTGCCTCTGGGTCGTCCTCATCAATATCCTGGAGAACCTGATCCGCCGCTCCCTGACTGGTTCGATCATAGGTTGCATTGACTGCGGCAATAATTTCTTCTTCCGGCACCAAAACGGTGTCGATTCCATCCCAGTTGAGGACGCGCTGAAGGTCATCCAGCTGTTGATAATAAGAAGGATCTGCAAGCGCGATAAAGGCTTCATATGGAGTAGCTACGGGCATCATCTTGAATTTTTTTAAAAAGCCTATGGAAACTTTGCCCGTAAAAAATGGATCTAAGTCAGTAGGAAGCGAATTTCGCAATTCAAGGCCGGAATGAAGACTGAGTGCGTGCAGGAGTTCGAGTTCAGTGAGCTTTTTTTCCTGAACCAGGATTTTGCCCAGCAACCCCCCGCTTTCTCTTTGTATTTCAAGAGCATAGTTAATATCCTCCTCCTCAATATCGGAGGATTCCAAAAGAATTTGACCGAGAGGCTTCATGAGGATTGCCTATTTTTTCGACGCATTCGATGCATTCCGTTGAATTTTTCTCAGGTTTTCACGGGCGGTATTCAGCAAAGCCTGATCCTCCGGCGTATGGTCCGCCTCGGCCGAGTCCTGACTGCTGTCGGCAAGATCAAGCACCTGCTGATAGGTTTCCGCCGCCTTATTGAATTGCTTTTCATGCTCATAGATAATACCCATATTGATCAAAGCATAGGGGTTCTCGGGCTGAATCTTCAAGGCCTGGAGAAAGTATCCCTTTGCCTCCGGATATTTTTTCTGCTGGAGTTTGGCAAAGCCCAGGTCAATAAAGGCGAAAACATGTTCCTGGTTGGGAGTTACCTGAAGGATCTGTTGAGGCACATCGCCGGCTCCTTCAAGCACATTTTCCATAACATCACGTTTCCGCTGGTAGATATCAGCAAGTTCCGGAGAGCTTTCCACAATACGGGGCATGATAAAGATAAACATATTTGTTTTTCTATCGCTGTCTTCATGGGTTTTAAACAGCCAACCCAGTAGAGGGATATCACCGAGCAGGGGCACCTTATAATCGCCGGAAGTGATATCCTGACCGATCATGCCGCCGATAACCACGATTTCCTCGTTATGGACCACAACCGTGGTGTCAGCGGATCGTTTAAAGGTGGTTGGGGTGGCTACTCCCGCCTCACTCTTTAGCCGCGTTACCTCAACGCCGATCTCAAGACGGAGCAGGTTGGCCTGATTGATCTGCGGGGTGATTTTCAGCGTCGTTCCAACGTCTTTATATTCGTAGTTGGTGTAGTCCTGAGTACTCCCGGTTTCCGAGGTGTTTCTACTGGTAATATAAGGAACATTCTGCCCGACCGTGATAGTTGCCTCTTTATTATCCGTGGTTAATACCTGCGGCGTTGCAATAATATTAATGTCAGAATCGGTTTTAAAGGCGTTCAGTACGGCTCCAATATCCGGAAAATAAACACCGCCTATTTCCACACCTTTTTTTAAGATACCAAGGGTAGCACCTTTCGTCATCCCTGCGACACCGGAATCAATTCCTTGCAGCAGACCGAAGTTGTTGTCGGTAAAACCGCTGCCCAGGGTGCCGGTTTCGTCATGAAAGCTGCCTAAGCCGCCCCATTCAACGCCTAGTTGAAATTCCTTGTCAATGGATACC
>Ga0316189_10007657_pt1 | contig 10198 bp, 5 predicted proteins | sample LowCovwburrow_MG_FD_204930 | JGI IMG/M metagenome (GOLD analysis project Ga0316189, IMG submission 204930) | Coastal sediment microbial communities from Maine, United States - Lowes Cove worm burrow | ecosystem: Environmental > Aquatic > Marine > Coastal > Sediment | place: USA: Maine... | reverse complement strand
TTCACACCGGCGCAGAAGCTGCAACTGATGGAGCTGCATCAACAGAATGGGCAAGTTGTTGCTATGACTGGCGATGGAGTGAATGATGCCCCCGCACTTAAGAAGGCGGACATCGGCATAGCCATGGGCATACGTGGCACGGATGTCGCAAAACAAGCAGCCGACATGGTGCTGCAAGACGATGAGTTTGGCACCATTGTAGTGGCGGTTTCCCACGGCCGTGCGATCTTCGAAAACATTCGCAAATTTGTGGTCTATCTGCTGTCCTGTAACATCAGTGAAATCATCGTGATCAGCTTGGCTACTCTCGTTAATGCGCCGTTGCCGCTACTTCCGCTGCAGATACTTTTTCTGAATCTGGTGACAGATGTTTTCCCTGCTTTGGCGTTAGGTGTTTGTGAAGGGGCGCCTGATCTGATGCAAGAGAAGCCACGCTCTCCACAGGAAGAGGTGGTAACTCGTATTCACTGGCAGCGCATCGTGATACATGGGGCGGTTATTGCCACAACGGTGTTGGTGGCAATGGTAGTAGCTATTAATTACCTGGGGTTTTCCAGTACGCGTGCTGTCACCGTCTCATTCTGCACGTTAGCTTTGGCTCAGGTATGGCATGTGTTTAATATGCGTAGCAATATGAGCCAAGTATTCAACAATGAGATCACTCGTAATTTTTGGGTTTGGGCTGCAGTTATTGTGTGTGTTGTTTTGATCTTGGTTGCGGTTTATATACCTGTGTTGGCAACGGTGTTGCAGCTTGAGCATCCCGGTCGAGACGGCTGGCTGCTGATCGTAGTTATGAGTTTTATTCCTCTAGCAACTGCACCGCTGGTGCGGTTGTTAACTAGTTTTCGTAGGCCCTTGCTCGACTAGCTTCTCAATTTTTCTGGCTTATTGCTCAAGGTCAGCTCTTAGGGGTAGCGCTATTTTTTGTGTGTAAGCTCAAGCAGTTCCGGATTAGCTTCTCCACGTAGCGCGGCAAGCTCTTCTGCTGCAAGAAACTTTTCAATACTACAGTCAGCTAGGATTTCTCCAGCTTCATTGACGATATGCGCCCAGCTTTGTTTGTTGGCGTAGAGCATTCCAAACACATCGAGTGTTCCGCCTCGGTTTCGATAGCCCATAAAGCGGGTGTGGTCAGATCCAGAATCAAGATTTCTTAACACACCAGTCATAACTTCGGCATGTGTATGACAGATGAAAACTCTTCGTGGGCAAGAAGGAATAAGCGTTTGAATATTTTGCGCATCGTGAGAGTAGGCGGCTTCAAACTCATCTCTACCCGATCGGAATCTTCCGGGCTCAACTATAGCGACAACTGAACAGCGAATAGCGTTCTCCCGTAGACGCTTGGCGGCACGTTGCGCTTCTCGTAATTGATAGGCGCCAATAGCGATAAGTTGAATTTGAGGATTACTATCGTGACTCAGCACAATGGCGCCTTCTCGAATCGCTAATTCGGCATCATGCCTATTAGTTTCGGTAGGAACCTTGTTCTTCGGCACAATGACCGCCGCTATTTTTCCGCGAGTCTTATAGATATGAGAGAGGCATGTGACAGCAGTGTTGGCGTCGAAGGGAAAATAGACAGGTGCAACGTCGGACATCTCCTGCATCCATGCCTCACTTAGAGTTGGGTCCTGATGCGATTGTTCATTCTTGCTGTTTTCCCAGGTATGGGATGTCAGAATAACCGGGACGCTAATCCAGTTAACAGCGCGATTGCTCTCGATCAGTCGGCGCGAAAAAATCATCTCTTGCCGCATAGCGCCGAGCATTTTTACTGCAAATGCTTCATAGCTAACGGCGAGATTGATCCCCTGCTTATTGGCCAGCGCAGCTGAGATCACTGCTTCCTCGTTGAGTACAGTAATCACACTCCCAAGAGGAGATTCTGCAGCCCCCGCTTCTGGGGCTGTAACACGATGCAACAGTGTGTCCAGTGTTAGGTTCATACGGTTGCTACGCATCTCATCCGGATTACCCACTCTGAATCGATGCTTCGGGTTCGCCTGAATAAAATCGCGATACCATTTGTCTATATTAATCATTGGCGAAGCTTCTGAATGTTTTTGCTGATCCTCTAAGTCAGGTATTCTTGGAGACTCAACTTGTAGCTTGCGTAAGCAGTGATCTTTTTCTTGCGGGCGCTTCTGTTCGGTATGTCTTCGAAACACTTCCGCAGCATCGGTAAGTGTGCCGGTCGGCATAAAAAGCTTAGCGGCGCTTTCATTGAACAATTTTCGTGTGTCCTCGCGCACAGAAGGATTCCCATCCAGAGGCAGGTTGTGGGCTGCATTTGTTCCTGCTCCCGGAAAGCCAAAGCCTTTGATCGTTTCGGCAATAGTGTAGGGTAGTTGTACAGGATAGGAATCCAGGCCCTTATTTATGCTATCGAATTGAACGGCTAGATCATTCTCCATGGTGATGATGGCCCAGGCATAGGCGGCAGGGTCCTTTCCATCGATGCTAGTTGGGGAGAAGCTATTTAGGCTTAAGTGTTCGCGTAGCCAGTCCACACCTCCTGCCATGGACATGGTAGAGCGTTGGTCGATTCGGCGGCCGTTGGCAATCATTATTGGCAGGATCGCTCCCGTGTCCTCGCCCCTCCACCACCGCGGGGCCCAATCACTTCCACGCTGCTCCTCGAAGGCGCCATCGCTTAGAAATGTAACCAGTGCCTGCCCAGGTAGAGGCATGTGAGGGTATTGCAATTCGGCAAAACCAAGATAGCCACCTTCGCTTATGCCACCGGCCGTATAAGGATTGACGTGGCTGCCTAGAGGCGCCGCTGGTCTGCCGTTATTATCGATCTTGTAGCTGTAGAAATCCTGACAGAGTCTGCTGAGGCCCTCATCTGTTAGTGGATAGCGTTGCTCCTGCTCCTGATCTAGATTCCTGATGAGGATGTTTACGGCGTCAATCGCCGCAACACAATGGCCCTGGCCCATCATCCAGGCTCGGGTTTTTCCTGTCAGGTTGTTGGCGAGTAGATAACCAATATAGGCGGGGACCATATTCAGCGCACCACCCGTATGGCCTTCAGGTGTGGACTTAAAATCGATCTCTGCTAGTGAACGGCCGTCCAAATAAATATTCTTGGCATAGGTCATATGCACTGTTAGCCACAGAGCCATATTGCATAGAACGTCAGCAGCACGAAATAGATCTAGCGCAGTGTCGGACGTGCAAGCACCCTTAGCGTCCAGTTCGGCTAGTAGTTTTTCAATCCGTTTTAGTGTCGGGGTTTCATGGCTGACGACTCCCACTCCCTCTGACCATGTTTTGAGAGCTGTATTCATGCTTCTCCTTTGCTTTGTTTATATCTTAGGAACTGACCCAGCATTTCACCCATTTCATCGACAGGAGTTAACCAGAGTTCTGTTTGGCTATTGTGTGCGTGTAGTGAGGTAAACCCTTCTGCCTGCGCGTTCTTTTCTTCATCTAGTATGATGGACAAATTTTTGAGGGGACTCAGAATAGTGTTCCTGATCACGGCATGATGCTCACCAATCCCACCGCCGAAAGTAATGGCATCAACGCCGCCAAGCACGGCGATGTAGCTGCCGATTACTTTTTGAATCTGATAGCAGAAATGATCGATCGCCAGCGTAGCTTTTTCATCCGTGCAGGAGAGTAATTCACGCATATCCCCTGAAATGCCGCTTAGCCCTTTCAGGCCAGACTCTTCGGTCAGCAGGTTCCTTAGTTTGGAGATCGTAAACCCCTCTTCATGTTCGAGTAGGTGCAGCACAATGTTTGCATCAATGTTGCCGCAGCGTGTAGCCATCGAAAGTCCTTCCAAGGGCGAGAAACCCATTGTTGTATCAACTACTTTGTCTCCTAGCCATGCTGTTGCCGAGCAGCCGCTGCCAAGCTGTAGAGTAATAACTCTTTGATAGGGTTTTCGTTGATCTAACAATGCCCATTGGGCTCGGTGGGCCAGACCATGAAAGCCATAGCGTTTGATTGGCCACTGCTGCGACAAGCCCTCGGGCAGGGCATAGTTTCGACTGACCTGAGGTAGTTGGGAGTATAGAGCGGAGTCAAATAGGGCGTACGACTCTGAGGAGGGCCAAAGAGCCTGAGTAAGTTTAATAAGATTTAATGCCAGAGAGTTATGTAGCGGAGCAACGGCTTGCCAATGACTTATGCGAGCGAGCAGATCGGGCGTTATCCGCTGCGGGCCTTCTTCCACGTCGCCCGCATGTACAATGCGGTGCAGGATGGTATTGCAGGGTCGGTTATTGTCTAGGTAGTTTCGTAGTATCTCGTCTATCTGCTCGGAGCTTCCTTCGTGAGTGGAATTCCATAGCCCGTTATTGGAAGCGCTCCACCGAGCTATTTTCAATGAAGAGCTCCCGGCATTGCAAATAAGAATGTCGTTGTCGCTGTGCGCCATAGTCATCATAGAATTTAGTAAACTAGAACTCGATACAATCCCCCTGGCTTGGTATTTCGCTGCTCATTCCGTGATCTTCGAGAAGCTTTGCCGATAGCGTTTCCAGGGCGCTATTTTCTCCATGAATCAATATCAAGCGCGGTTTAGGATCAAAATTCACCGCCCATTCGATCAATTCTTTTTGCCCAGCATGGGCAGAGAACCCGCCGAGGGTCTCTATATTAGCGCGTACAAAAAAGTCATCCCCAAACATTTTTATATGCTTTTTGCCATCGACTAACAATCTGCCTAGGGTGCCTTGTGCCTGAAAGCCGATAAAGATAATCGTGTTGTTCTCTTTCCAGATGCGGTGCTTGAAGTGATGTCTGATCCGCCCTCCGGTGCACATTCCGCTACCTGCGATGATAATCGCTCCGCTGCTAATCTTATTGATAGCCATCGATTGTTCGGGTGTGTCAGTAAGCTGGAGTTTGGGGAGAAATCCTTCGAGGGAATCACGGCCAGCTTTGGTTAGGCATTTAATATCTTCACTATCCATGATGTGTAGCCAGTTGTCATAAACCTGCGTGACATCAATGGCCATGGGGCTGTCTAGAAATACTGTCCAGTTATCCAGTTTTCCTTGCTGATGCAGGCAGCCGAGGTGGTAGATGATTTCCTGAGTGCGGCCTATCGCGAACGCAGGAATCATTACATTGCCACCCCGTTGCCAGGCATCACGAAGAACGGTTTCGAATTGATCAAGAGTATTGTCCATGTCGCGGTGATTTCTATCACCGTAAGTGCCTTCCATCATGAGGACGTCCGCCTGAGTCAAACTCGCGGGGTTATTCATGAGGGCGGAATCTGCATTGCCCAAGTCTCCAGAGAACACTAGGCGTTTATCTTTTCCGTCTTCCGAGAGAATCAGTTCTACAATCGCAGCACCGAGTATGTGTCCAGCATCGTGAAAACATAGCTTGGCTGAAGGGGATAACTGGAAACTAGTCTTGTAGGGGACTGGCTCGCACAGTTTAAGCACTTTCTTTACATCGGCCTCTGTATATTCCAATTCGCGCTGCTTCTTGCCTCTCCGTTGCCGACGTGTGTTACCGTGTTCGAGGTCTCGCTGATACAGCCCCCAAGAATCTTCGAGTAAAATTTTCAATAGTCCCTTGGTGGCGGGGGTGCAGTGTATGGGGCCTGTAAAGCCCTCATGAACTAGTTTTGGCAGCATGCCGGAGTGATCCAGATGTCCGTGAGATAAGATAACCGCATCGAGTGAGGCGGGCTTGAAATCGAATCGTTCCTTGCGAACTCGATCAGCAGCATCTCCACCCTGATGCATTCCGCATTCAAGTAGAATTTTGCCAACCGCGTTAGATTCAAGTAAATAGCATGAGCCTGTAACCTGACGCGCGGCGCCGTAAAATGTAATTGTAGCCAAGAGGATTTCCTTCGTATTTGTTACAGTTTGTGGAGCATGCACCAATTGAACATGTAATTCGATAGGGGCTAAGTTTAGAGTGCACTAACTACTAGTAGCAGTGATTGATTTAACGCAGATTTATGTCCAAATAGCGCTCTTGGGGTTCAGAAAACTGCTTCCTTGCAAGCTGGACTTTTCTGCTTTTACTTCTGCCTACTACAAACTTGTACCTTGTCGATATCGCTGATCTAGGTCAACCAGATGGTGTCTGTATTGCTGCCATAATCGCAGGTATCGATGTGAATTGTGTATTTATCTCTCTAGGTCGAGTCTTAGTGTAATAAAGTTAACAGGGCAGGGCTGCTGAAAATGGTTGATACTCGTCACTGACAGCACTGAATTTTAAGTAGAGCTTACAATGGATCGTAATATGCGGACAAAAGCTAAACAGGCGGAAGAAGTTCTCGAATTATCCATCAGCGATCTGCGCTGGCAATGCGTCGACGAGTGGCTGGACTTTAAAACGACAGAGGATGTCGATCCAGTCAAGAATGTAGTAGGGCAGGATGATGCTATAGAGGCGCTGCGTTTCGGGCTGGAAATTGATGCGCCTGGTCAGAATATTTACGTACGCGGGCTTACTGGCACCGGCCGTGCGACATTGGTTGAACAGCTATTAACCGATATTAAGCCGCCTTGTCCCCCCTCGAACGACCGCTGCTATGTGCATAACTTCGCGAAGGCGGATAGCCCGGCATTGCTTACTGTGCCCCGAGGGGAAGGCGCAAAACTGGCCAAGCTGATGGATGGCTTCTGTGCATTCGTAGATGAACAGCTTGCCTCACAGTTAGAGTCCGACAACCTAAGAGCAAAGCGCTGGGACCTCGATGAACAAGCACAGAAGGAGGTCAGGGAGTTAGGTAAGCCGTTTGAAGAGGAGCTGCGAGCAAATGACCTAGCATTAGTGCCGGTTCAGCTAGGGCAGGTGGTGCAGCCTACAATCATGCCCCTCGTTGAGGGCAAGCCGGTAGCACTGAACAAGATGCAGGAAATGGTAGCGCAGGGAACGATCAGCGAGGAGAAGCTCGAGGCAGTGCATCGCAAAATTTCAGACTTTGCTCGGCGCTTTGAAGAAGTGAGTCAAAAAACCAACGAGATTCAATTCCAGCACAGTCAGGCAATAAACTCTCTCTACGAAAATGAAGCGCGCCGCATTGCAGAGCTTCGCTTAACCAAGATCAAACAGGATTTTCCCGGTGAGGATGTGCGGCTCTTTCTTGAGGCCGTCGTCGATGATCTGGTGACCCAGCAACTTTCCCTGATCGGTACCGAGACAGTTTTTACCAGTCTCTATAGAGTTAACCCCGTGCTGTCTCGGTCGGCAGAGGAGGTCTGTCCAGTTATTCATGAAACGTCGCCGACGCTGCAGAATATGCTGGGCAATATCGATAGTGAATTTACCGCACTAGGAGCATTCCGCTCAGACCACATGATGGTCCATGCCGGCTCATTGCTCAGGGCTGATGGTGGTTACCTCGTGTTGGAAGTGCGGGATATACTCAATGAGCCAGGTTCATGGAAGTTTCTGCTGCGCACCCTGAAGACAGGCTTGTTGGAAATCTCGCCGCCCGAATTGAGTTACTTCTGGTCTGGGCCTGCCCTAAAGCCGGAACCGATTCCGCTTCAGATCAAGGTGATTCTGATCGGAGACCCGGGCCTGTACCGGATGCTCGACAGATACGATCCCGAGTTCCCATTCCTGTTCAAGGTGATATCCGATTTTGACAGCACCATCTCCCGTGATGAGCGCGGAGTTCGCTTCTACGCTGGCATATTGGCCAAGTTGGCCAAGGATGAGGGGCTAATGCCATTTGATCGATCGGCAGTTGCTGCGATGATCGAGCACGGCGCGCGTGTTGCCGGTGAAAACAAGAAGCTGACGATGCGTTTCGGGCGCTTGGCAGATGTGGCGAGAGAGGCCAACCATATTGCGCGGAAAGAAGAGCGTTCGGTAGTAGGGCGCAAGCAGGTTTATGCCGCAGTCCAGCGCGGCAGGCGTCGCGCCGACTTGCCGGCGCGTAATTACCGCCAACTAATTACTTCGGGCACGATTCGAGTTCAGACAGACGGTACGCAAACCGGTCAGATAAATGGCCTGGCAGTGATTCCATCGGGCCCATTGACCTATGGTTTCCCCTCTCGAATTACCGCCAGTATTGGTCCTGGAACTCAGGGAACGATGAGCATTGAGCGAGAATCTGACTTATCCGGAGCGATTCATACCAAGGGGTTTTACATACTGGGGGGCCTCTTGCGGAATCTGTTGAAGACAGATCACCCGCTAGCCTTCTCGGCTTCTGTCGCATTCGAACAAAGCTATGGTGGTATCGATGGTGATTCCGCATCAGGCGCAGAAATGGTTTGCTTGCTTAGCGCACTAACCGATATACCGTTGCGACAGGATCTCGCTATGACCGGCGCCATAGATCAGTTGGGAAACATCCAGCCAATCGGCGCAGTATCAGAAAAGGTTGAAGGCTTCTACGAGGTATGCCGCGACATAGGTCTTACTGGTAATCAGGGAGTAGTCATCCCCAGGGCTAATGTGGGAGACCTGATGCTTAATCCTGAACTGTTGGAGGTCTGTGCTGCGGGGAAATTCCATGTCTACGCCACCGACACGATTCAAGAGGCGCTGCAGTTATTCACTGGCTGGACAGCAGGCTTAGCGAATTCAGATGATGAATATCCAGAAGGGACATTGTTGAATCTGGCTAAGACGCAAGCAGAAAAGTACTGGAAAATGGTATCTGCTTCTAAGTTAGGTGATTCCATTCATGAGTGACTGGGGTAGGCCATGTTTGTGGCTGTAGCCCTTGTAAAAGGAGATTTTATTCCCTAGCCTGCGTCTGTGCGGCGGTATTGTGCTTGAGCCTAGATTCTTTAGGTCGCATCTCTTGGCCTGTCTGCAGTTTCTTTGCCCAATCAGTCTGAATTCCTCGCACTCATTTTTCCTCGTGGTTTGGGGGATGTTGATTCTCAGTCGTGGGCCCTATTTCCGGTCTATACACCCAAAATAGGCACAGCGTAGTATTTCATAGGTCAGAGTCGTACCCATGGCTAGTTATAGGCCCAAGATAGGTTTAAACTCCGCAGGATAGCTTGATGGAGGCTACCCTTATCCATTCCAACCCTTTTTTTAGTATTTGGAGGAAAAATGCGTAGAACGCTTTTAAGATTATTTACCCTTGGCGGAACATTAGTCGCGTTGCTCACCGCAGCAGTTGTGCAAGCACAGGGCACACCCCTAGCTATCGAGCTTCTGCCTCTGGGTAAGGACATCGGCATCAAGTCAGGGCAGTCGGTTACGCCTGCCTATGAAGGCTGGTACGAAAACGAAGACGGTAGCATCGCTCTCTCATTCGGCTTCTATAACCGCAATAGCGAAGAAGTTTTGGATATTCCCGTAGGTCCTAACAATCGAATTATTGGAATGCCTGACGGCGAAATAAATCAGGGTCAGCCTGCGCATTTTCAGACAGGTCGGCACTGGGGTGTGTTCACCGTGGATATCCCCGCGGGTTACGACGAGAAAGTCGTGTGGCATCTGCAGAATCAAGGCAAGACGTTTGCTGTGCCGGCAAACCTGACTAACGACTACGTCATAGATGCTATCGTTGGCGATGCAAACAACAATTTTCCGCCACAGGTTAGATTTGAAGAGAACGGTCCCTTCGGTCATGGGCCGAATGGCATCACCGCAGGTCCGGTTCAGGCAAAAGTCGGCGAGCCACTGGAAATCGACACCTGGATTACCGACGACGGCAAAGTAAGTGGCATCGTAGCCATGTTTGTTGGTCAAAGTGGAATGACTCCGCCGGTGGATGCTACCTGGTATAAGCATCAAGGCCCTGGCGAAGTTGAGTTCAGCACACCCAAATCTAAAGTGCCAGCTGCAGGCGGCATGGCCAGCACCGAGGCGACTTTTAGCGAGGCGGGCGATTACTTACTGCGAATTAGTGTCTACGATCTGGCCGGCCCTGCCGCTTCTGGTCATTCCCAGTGCTGTTGGACGAATAGTTTTCTTGAAGTAAGTGTTAGCAACTAATTTGGCCAATTAACAGAACAATCAGTAGTAACAACAAATACGAATTTTCAGAGACAGAAGTCTCATTGAGGAAAGCATAATGAAGAAGATGATTAGCAATTCGAAGTTATCAAAATGCTTGATGTTTTCAATTGCTTCACTGGCTTTGCCTGCAATGTCATTTGCGCAAGGCGGTGAACAAGGCGAGGTCACCTGGTCTGGTGATGTGGCAGCTATTTTTCAAGAGAAGTGTATGGAGTGTCATCGACCGGATTCTATCGCGCCGATGTCATTACTGACCTAT
>Ga0316189_10007656_pt1 | contig 10198 bp, 7 predicted proteins | sample LowCovwburrow_MG_FD_204930 | JGI IMG/M metagenome (GOLD analysis project Ga0316189, IMG submission 204930) | Coastal sediment microbial communities from Maine, United States - Lowes Cove worm burrow | ecosystem: Environmental > Aquatic > Marine > Coastal > Sediment | place: USA: Maine... | reverse complement strand
CTCCGGTGTCAGTCAAACTCTCATCATCATGGAATAACTCTTCATGCAATTTTTCACCCGCTCTTAAGCCCGTGTAGATGATCTCGATATCTTTACCAGGCTCGCGGCCAGATAAACGAATTAATTGCTCCGCTAACTGATAAATCAATACCGGTTTGCCCATATCAAGCACATAGATCCGCCCATCTTCGCCCATCGCACTGGCTTCTAAGATTAACTGCGTGGCTTCGGTGATCGTCATAAAGTAACGGGTCATCTCAGGATGAGTTACGGTAATAGGCCCGCCTTGTTTAATTTGTTGTTGAAACTTAGGCACAACGCTGCCAGCAGACCCTAAAACGTTACCAAAGCGAACAGTGATAAACTTAGTGTTACTTCGAGGCGCAAGTTGTTGGCAGTAAATCTCGGCAACTCTCTTGCACGCTCCCATCAAGCTACTCGGATTAACCGCTTTATCAGTTGAAATGAGCACGAATCGCTCAACCCCGGTCTTGTGTGCTAGATCTGCAATAATGCGGGTGCCTAATGCATTATTTTTAACCACCTCGCGCACCTGACCTTCGAGTAAAGGTACATGCTTATAAGCAGCAGCATGAAACACCGCGGCGGGTTTAAATGCTTCAAACACATGGCTAGCGGCTATCGCATCGCATACGTCACCTAACACTGGGGTAATTTTAATATCTGGGAAACGCTCGGCCATTTCCTCTTGAATACGGTAAAGATTGTATTCGCTTTGGTCAAATAGCACGATGTGAGAAGAGCACACGGATGCCAACTGGCGACACAGTTCGGAACCAATTGAGCCACCTGCCCCAGTCACCAACACAGTTTTGTCGGCCAGACTGTGTTTAATCCGATGCCAGTCAAGCTTGACTGGGTCGCGGCCGAGTAAATCGTCAATTCGCACTTCGCGCATATCGCCAAGTTGAGCTTTACCGGTTAATAGTTCATGAGCTCCGGGCAATGTTTTGAACTCCTTGCCGGTTCGCTCGCAAATAGTCACGAGACGTTGCATTTGCTTATCATTTGCCGACGGAACTGCGATTAAAACTAAATCTATTTCCCAGCGATTTATCAGATCTTGCAGTACATCCGGCGATGCGACGATTGGAATACGGTGAATTTGTCGGCCTATTTTACTCGGGTCATCATCAAGAAAGGCGACAATATTATAGCGATTTAAGTGGTTTCGATTCAGGTCTCGTAGTAATTGCTCACCGGCTGCGCCTGCACCCAAAATTACCACTTTACGGCCCGACTGAGCTGAGAAATGTCGTTCTTTAATCAAACGGTAGAATAATCGCGAACCACACATCAGCGCTGTCAGTATTAATACATACAAAACGATTACGGTGCGGGGAACATAAGCCAATCGCTCAGCAACCAGAAATAGAGCAAATGCGATAGCGGCGGTTCCAAACAGCACCGCTTTGAAGATTAAATTTAAATCGGGTAATGATACAAAACGCCATTCGCCACGATGTACTCCAAAAAAAAGGTTAGTCACTGCTTGAACCGCAATGACAACAGGCAACGCAAATAAGGCGCCTTGCAGAAAAATTTCGGGAATGATCTCAAGGTTATAGCGCAGCCAATACGCACCAAGCCAAGCGACCGGAATCACAATTATATCGTGGAGTACTATCCTCCATCGGAATATCAAACTAGTGAGGGATTTCACCATGATAAGTAGCGCTTCGTATTAGTAATAAGTTTAAGTCCTGGCTCGCTTTTCGAAATAAATAACCAAGACCGCTGATACCGCCATCGTCAATAAAATGGCTATCAGCGAAAGCCAAATCATATCATGGTACATCACTCCTAGCGTCGCTAACACAGAACATATCAACATCAGAACGACACTCGCTATGGCAATTCTTGAATGCTGGTAACCTTGATTAGCCAAACGCTGATAAAAATGCTGGCGATGCGGCAACCAGATTTTTTCACCGCGCCGAGCACGCATTAAAATAGTGACTGTGGCGTCGCTAATGAAGACGCCGAAAAGCCCAAAAAAACTGATGATTGATAAGCCGTGTCTAGTAGCGCCAATAATGAATAGGGTTCCAAAGAAGCCGCCTATGGTTATGCTACCAACATCACCCATGAATATTTTCGCAGGACTCCAGTTCCACAACAGAAAGCCGTAACTACTCGCCGCCAACACTATGCAGACCATCGATAACGGCCAATCGCCGTGCACCAAGAACCAAAATGCCATGGTGATGCTCGCAACTATCGTTTGCGACGCAGCAAGACCGTCTAAGCCGTCCATGAAGTTATAAAGATTGGCCATCCAAAGTAAGCCGATGACCGATAAAATAGGCCCAAACCAGCCTAAGCCTAAGCCCAACACCTTATCCACCCAACTAAATGCGAAAACTGAAAAAACGCAAATACAGAACTGAACCATCAGTCGGAACTTGGCAGTAAGATTAGATTTATCATCCCACCAGCTCAGACTGGCCCACGCTACGGTGATCAAGGCTAAGGCAACAAAGAGTTGCGGTCGATTAGATATTACCGACATTACGATAAGGGCGATAAGTAAACTCGCAACGATAACCAAGCCGCCGCCTCGAGGAACAGTACCTTGATGCAAGCTTCGATCATTCGGCTCGTCGACAATCTTATTGTCAATCAAACGATCAATAAGATACCTCACCGCAAACCACGAAAGTGTAGCCACTAGAATGAACAGTAAACCTATTTGCAGAGAAAATGTCATAAACGTAAATCTCGCTCAGGCTGTTCTAAAAAACCCTGTGGAGAAAAGCCCAGATCGGTAACGGCGGCTGAGTAATCATAAATCATATCTTGATTCATTCTAGTCGCCATTTCTGGCGTGTACGAAAAGGTACTAAGCTTGGCTGCTAGCGCCAATGCTGGGCGAAACAACCATAGCGGGATGCTGAAAATACGCACTGGCCGCTTAAGACCTTTAAAGATTCGAGTCACCATCTGCCGATAGCTTAATACGTCTTTGCCTGCAACATTATAGGTACATTGTTGATTCTTCTCAGTGACAACGGCATCAATCGCTTTAATGGCTAGACTTACCAAATCATCGGCATGCACAGGTTGCCGTAATCCGCTGGCCTTGCCGACCAATACCATGAAGCCAAAGCGTGTAATAAACTTAGCTATATGCGATACGTTTTGATCTCGGCCGTAGCCGTATATCAATGACGGTCTTAAAATCGTCAAACTAATCTCATGGCTCTGACAAAAGCCGCTAATGGCTTCTTCAGACAGCCTGAGCTGATTGACTAATTGTTGCTCAGATGGGTCGTCAGTTTGCTGCTTACTAATCACACTGGTTGAGCTAAAGACCACCATATTCTTGATGCCAGCATTAGCAAAGGTATCAAGATGTGATGGTAATAACCAAATAGGAGCACAATGTATCAGTGATGAGGCCTGAAACAGCTGTAGCTCGATCGCACGGCCGGGAATCTGCGTTAAATCCCATTGCAAGTGGGTTACCGAATTACCTGGTTGCCGCGATACCGATGTATAAACCCTACCCTCATCGGATAAACGCTGACATAACGGCAAGCCAACGACTCCTTTGGCTCCAGTAACAACGATCATCGGCTAAACACCCCTCTAACGATCGACACGGTTGCTCGAGCGACGAAGCTCATCACGATACCCAATTTCACCAATAGGCGCACCGGTAAGGAGTACTCCGTTTGATAGAACTTGTCAAAAAAACGGCTCATACCAAGGTGTAGAGTATAGAGAACGCGAAGCGGTCGAGACTTAGAGCTAACTCCCTTGGCATGTGTCACCACGGCGGTGGGCACCAAGGCAACCTTCCAGTTATTTAGTTCGAAGCGTTTACACCAGTCCAAGTCTTCGCAGTGCATAAAGTAATCTTCATCTAATACGCCGACTTGCTCAACCGCACTCATTCGAGCGACCATAAACGCACCGGAAATAGCCTCAACATATTCTGTCGGGCTGTTGGCATCGAGCCCGTCAGCATAATCAAAGCTTGAAAATTTAGGATTATTTGGCAACAGCTGATCGAGTTTTAGTAAGCGTGCCATCGCTGACCAAGGAGTTGGAAACCGACGACGACACGTTGTTTGCAGCGAGCCATCGTCATTTAATATGCGACAACTGGCAAGGCCAATTTGAGGGTCTGACTGCATAGCATCAATAATGAGCGATAGGCTATCTTCATTGATCTCACAATCGGGGTTCATTAACACTGCATAGTCGCTATCGAGATTCTTTAGAACCTGATTATTAGCAGCAGCAAAGCCAATATTATGCTCATTGAGCTGCCACTCTAGTCGAACGTTGTCGAATGCTGATTGAGCATCTACAACACTTGAGTCTTGCGACTGATTATCGACTACGGTTACTCTGCCATCACTGCAGTCTAGCGCTGAGCTTATCGATCGTTGCAACCAATCGCCAGCATTGTAATTGACGATAATGATATGTGTATTAGCCATCACTAACCTCAGATTCTTTCGCTAATGGCAGTGGTCCTTGCCGACCGACGATGCCGTGCCAAACTCCCTTAAGTATCATCATCGCATTTGCTCGGCGAGGTGCTTTAACTAATCCAAACATTACTCCAATCATGGCTAAGCGCTGAAGATCATTCCACTTCCAAAGCCCACTAGCGTAACTACGTTTGTATAAAAGAATGCTATTACGAAAAATATAGTAATAGCGAAACGGCTTATGTTGAGGGACATTCCGCTGGCGGCCACCAAGCGTGACTATATGAGTGTTTTCTCCTAGGCCATGCCGCATAACAGCATGACAAGCGCCATACGCCTTATAGCCCTTGTGCCGGGCGCGTAAAAACCATTCGGTATCCACATGATCGATAAACAAGCCCTCATCCATCTCCCCTATAGACTCGATTGCTTGCATAGAAATTAAGCTACCAGATGAAATCAGAAAGTCGGCTTCAATACAGCCATCGGAATCTTTATCGTGGCAGAAGTGACGACTGAATTTTAGTCTACCAAAGCGCACAAAAAATGATTCACTACCATTGTCAACATTTAAGTAACTTACACCAACAGCACTGACCTTGGATATTCGCGACTTTGCTTTATGAGCAAGCAAGAGATTGTTAACCATTTGCTCTAGCGGCAGACTGTCTTGATCCATAATAAGCAGGTAGTTAAAGCCGCCTGCCCTCGCTTGCTCAATGCCAATATTATGCGCAGCGCCTAGACCAACATTAACTGGCTGCGGCAACAAGCTCAGCGTATCTGCAGCGATAGCCGATACCAGCTCTCGAACATCGTTAAGATTACTCGAGGCGTTATCTATTATAACGACGTCACAAGCCTGTTTTAGCAACTCTTTTATGGCAGCACTAAGCTGCCCACAGTCAGGGTTATACGTAACAACTATGGCGAGAACGCGCTCCGTCATGAGCTGATTGAACTCTGTGTTAGATATCGATTTGTAGATTTAAGCGTCAGACTCATTTGAATCATGCTCGATACCAATAGTTCGGCGCACATGATAAATCGGCTTGTCTTGACTCTCATAATAGGTACGGGTTTGCATTTCGCCAATCAGACCGAACAAGATGAATTGGAGGCCGATGATAAGCAGCATAAAAGCAAAGATCAGCAAAGGCCTGTCACCCAAAGGCACGCCAAAAAACAAACGAGCAATGGTTAAATACGTAATTAGGGCGCCACCGATACCGCCTAGTGCTAGGCCCGGCATACCGAAAAAGTGCAATGGTCGAGCATGGAAGCGAAGTAAAAACTTCACCGTGATTAGGTCTAGAATCACGCGAAAGGTTCGTGAGATTCCGTATTTCGACTCACCAGCTGTGCGTGCCCGATGGTTGACTTTTACTTCAGCAATGGTTGCGCCAACGCCGCTAGCTACTGCCGGTATAAAACGATGCATCTCACCATAGAGTGTCACTTTTTTGGCAAGGCTCTTACGCATCGCCTTTAAGGTACAACCATAGTCATGTAGACTGACGTCAGTGATTTTAGAAATTAACTTATTCGCCATCATTGATGGAAGTTTGCGTGACACGTAAGTATCTTGACGATCGTGACGCCAGCCACAAGCCATGTCATAGCCCTCTTCTACCTTAGCTACCATAGCGGGTATATCCGCTGGATCGTTTTGTCGATCAGCATCAAGCGTGACCACAATTTCCCCTTCACTGTAATCGAGTCCGGCAACCATGGCCGCCGTTTGACCAAAATTACGGCGAAAACTTATAACCTTGATCTGTGGCATCTGCGAGCGAAAATTCTCGAGAACCGCTACCCCGTCATCAATGCTGCCGTCATCAATAAAGAGTACCTCATAGGTCTTACCCATTGGGTCCAATGCGGCTTTAAGTTCTTCACATAGCGCTTTCAAGTTCGGAGATTCGTTTAAAAACGGAATGACAATTGAGACGTCCATTAGCTTACCTTTCTCTGCTCGGTCACAGAGTTTCTGTTATTATTTTTCACTAAAGTGGGATTATACGAAAATACCACTCAAATATAATGCGTTTAAATCCGAGTTTTAGCTAGCATCGCCTGAAAACGACAAAAGAGCCACTCGAACAAAATTTAGATCAGCGAAACCAGCTTATCTTCTTCATAGCGCTGCACTTGCGGAAACACGCCTTCGTCGGTGATTCTTAAGTGTTTACTATAGTATTTATCGACAAAACCCTTGCTCTTCCAACGGCTTTGAAACACCTCTAACTCACGGAAATATCGTTCGATATGCTGCTCGCTCATATCGTCACCTCGACTAACCGATTCATGATGATGGAGCACGGCTTGCGGCGTCCAAATAATCTGAAGACCTCGAGACTCCACTCGTAAACAGTAATCAACGTCGTTGTAGGCAACTTTAAAAGCCACTTCGTCTAAGCCACCAAGTTCTTCAAATAGCGCTCTTGGCGTGATTAAACAGGCGGCGGTCACCGCCATCATGTTCTGGGTTGCTAAACACCTTAATTGATAGCCAGGTGCATCGCCATCTTCGAGCCGGTGGATGTGGCCGGCCGCATTTCCGACTCCAATTGTGACGCCCGCATGCTGAACTTTACCGTTACCAAACAACAACTTAGCGCCGACAATGCCAACACTTTCTTGGCTTGCCCAAACCATCATTTGAGTCAACCAATCGCCATCGATCACTTCGATATCATTGTTGACTAAGGCAAGGTATTCAGACTCCCCCTTGGCGGCCGCAAAATTATTAATCGCGGAGTAATTAAACTCGCCTGGGAAGTCTACTATCGAGACTCGAGGGTCTTGCTTTATCTTGGCGAAGTATTCATGTGTTTCGGGCAACTCACTGCCATTGTCGGCAATAATGATGTTGTAGTTTGGATAGCTGGTCTTGCTCAGGATAGTATCAATACATGGTTTGAGCACAGCAAGCCCATCACGAGTTGGGATGATTAGATCAACTGACGGTGCGTCGGACCATTCTTCATGCGCGACTAAAACGTTGTAGTCGCCCTGCCGGTAGCAGTCGATATTGGGCCATGCGCTTCGCGTGCTCTTTGGCTTTGGGGTTTTAGGGGGGCTAAGACGAGTCGAGCTAAAAAGTACCTCGCTGAATGCCAAGACTTTCGAAATATCGGTAAAACAGCTTAACGCCAAGTGGTACTTAACATCATCGTTAAGCAACTCTGCTGTGCCGACCCGGTTGGTCATCTCAGCTGAAAACATCACTGCGAAACCAGTGTAATTGAAGCAATGCAGGTAAGCATGACTCGGCTGAGGCTTAAATACTGGCTCGAGTTGAGTATTTGTATCAGCACCTCGCGGTTGATAATCATGGTCTGTATAGATCAGATTGGGTTTTACCGAAGATGCTTTTACCGCGCGTTTAAGCATTAGTATTGCCGGCGATCGTAAATGATCCGTAGCGTTGAGAGCAATACAATAATCAATACCGTTTGGAACGATGTCGCCAGCTAGTAAAATAGCGTCAGGTTGAACCAAAAGGTCTTCGAGTTCGCGGCGTTGGGCGTCACTTTCGATAATCACGGCAATTTTAACGCCACGGCCGAGCCAACTTAGCTGCTTGCCAAAACCTTGAAACTTCTGCCAGCGATCAATGTTTTCAAGATAGCCATCGCCGCCGCGTGCAGGCCCGTAGAACTGCAAGAGGTTACTCGAGAGTTCAAAATTGTCTTGAAACTGCATCAATAGCATTTTGAATACAACCTTAAGACTAAAAAAGTCACGTAGATAGCGACCACAAATCAACAAAATACGAGCGCGGCCTTCTAAAGTGGATACACGCGCTAAACGCTCGAATTCTAACGATGCGCTATGAGCGATTAACTGCCCATCAGGCAAATAAACCAGCATTCGGTTTCGCCCAGAATGAAAGCCCACCAAATACCGTTCGACTTCTTTGCCATTAGCACTAACTATAACAATGCGCGGGGTGTGGTCAAGAGCTCCCTGAACCATAAACTCGGTCACATACCAACCCGCTTTGAGGCAAATTGGACGCACCTCAAAATTAACCGACGACCACGAGGACTCGAGCTTATTATTAAGCTTAATCAATTGCTTACGAACACTCATAAATGCAAATTAAATTGTGGTTTTACCAAAAAGACTACGCAGGCCATTGAGAAATCGCCAGCCGATAGAATTACTCATTAACTCAACCTTTGCTTGTAGGTTATCTGAATGAGACTGCAACTGAGTAATCTGTGCATTGAGATGCGATTGCAGCTTATGATCTAACAGCACTAAAGGTTGATCAGCCGATGGATCCACGGGGATATCGTAATTTAGTGGCAATACTGGGTAAACCTCAGAGCTAAAGTCGCAGAGCTGATCTAACCGCTTAGCATCATCGGACAAGGCGATTAAAAATGAGTTTGCGTGTTGACCTAGTGTGCCCGCTTGAGCAAGGCCCTGCCAGACTCTATGCTCGTTCTCGCCAATATCAAAAGCAGCACTGTAATCGCGAGACCTATGACCCTTTAACTTGTCGACAGCGCTAAGCGACACCTCTTTAATCACTGCCGTCGGCACTTTATAATCGGGAAACGGGTACATAAACTGAACCGCATTAAAATCCTCAGTATGCTGGTGCCACTGTTGTTGGCTATAGGTGCGTATTCCAGTCGATTCTGTGTAGTCATCTAAGCCTACATACGGAACCGCATAGTGATCTTCGTTCGCACCAAGTAAGTATTTTAAGCCTAAGCGATTTTCAATCGCGATCAGTGTTACACCATTTGATTTCGACGCTTTCTTGCCTAACGAAAGCAGGTCAGCCAATGCTTCTTGATCCGTTGTTCGTTCTGAAAAACGCCCGGCATATTCAGTAACGCCGACAAATAGCACTAGGTCGTAATGATCTTCGGGGAATTCAATTTCGTTAAAATTAGCCGCACAGATGGTTACATTATCTAGGTCTCGGCAACGCAATGCGGCTAAGCCTGCACGCGTTGGGCTACCTTCAATTGCATCGATATGAATGCCGTCTTGTTCTGCTAAATAACGCGTTATTGAGCCACAGCCGCAGCCTAATTCGAGTACTTTGCTTACGCCGTCTAAATTTAGCGGCCGCAGCAAATTCGAGCGTGTGCTGGATAAATGGTACTCAGTCGGCCAGTCATAAATTGCCGCTTGTAACTCGTCAGATTGACACGATAAGTCTTCAGCTTTGCTCAAAATTTTATAAAGCTCAGCTTCCGATTTTTCACCGTCGGAATAGTCAAATTCACGCTCAGCAGATCCAGCTTGATAGACACCCGATGTATTTTGAGAAAAACGATTCAGATCGATTAATTTGCTCATGTTTCACCTTCCGAAATTAGCACCATATTGCCATCTAAAGCCGCATACCCAAAGGAGTCATGGGTTTCACTGATATGTAAATGAATCATGTCATAACGACGATCAACAGGGATAGCATCTTTTGACTCATGGTCTTGCGCGATACCCAATGAGATAAAATAGTCACCGGCCAATAAGTTCAAGGTTAAACGATATTCAATAGACACGAGGTCGCCCGCTTTCTGATCAGTCGGGAGCTGACCAACCAATCTTGAATTGGTGCCGTAAACGGCATTGCCATCATTGGTTTTAACCGTGATCCCGTAAATTAAATCGCTAACATCATTCTCGAACAAGGCAGACATTTTTATCTGAATTTTGTCGCCGCGCTGCACTAACCCCGTGGTCGGTGCGCCATTTTGTAA
>Ga0316189_10007655_pt1 | contig 10199 bp, 7 predicted proteins | sample LowCovwburrow_MG_FD_204930 | JGI IMG/M metagenome (GOLD analysis project Ga0316189, IMG submission 204930) | Coastal sediment microbial communities from Maine, United States - Lowes Cove worm burrow | ecosystem: Environmental > Aquatic > Marine > Coastal > Sediment | place: USA: Maine... | reverse complement strand
CGCAGCGTGGAAATCATTCCGCTGGAAGTCATTGTACGTAATTATGCCGCAGGCACCATGTCACAGCGTCTGGGTCTTGAAGAAGGCACGCAGTTGCCTCGCCCGATCGTGGAGTATTGCTACAAGGATGACAGTCTTGGCGATCCGCTGGTCACAGAAGAGCATATCGCGGCTTTTGGTTGGGCGAGCCAACAGGACATGGATGATATCCTCAGCCTTGCGTTGCGGGTGAACGATTTTATGTCCGGACTTTTGTTGGGGGTCGGCATCCGGTTGGTGGACTTTAAAATTGAGATCGGCCGTGTCTACGACGGCGATTTCCAGCGTTTGGTTAATGCAGACGAGATCAGCCCTGACAGCTGCAGGCTGTGGGATATCGAGACCGGCGCGAAACTGGACAAGGATGTGTTCCGCCGCGATCTAGGTAATTTGGCGGATGCGTACACGGAAGTTGCCACACGGCTTGGTGTCATGCCGAAAAACGCAACTCCGATCACCAAACCCACTTTGATCAACTGATCAAGGCGTCGGATTTTGAGTTTATTTGGCAAGATGACAAAGGAGCAGAGGTCGCGATGAAAGCACGTGTACATGTGATGCTGAAGAACGGTGTGTTGGATCCCCAAGGGGACGCGGTGCGCCATGCTCTTGGTGCGATGGGTTTTAATGGGGTCGAGGGCGTGCGTCAGGGCAAGGTGATCGAGCTTGATCTGGCAGACGGTTCAACGGAGGCAGATGTGACGGCCATGTGTGAAAAGCTTTTGGCAAACACAGTAATCGAATCCTACACGGTGGAGATGAACTGATGCACGCAGCTGTCGTTGTGTTTCCGGGATCCAATTGCGACCGGGATCTTGCAGTTGCCTTCGAGGCATCTGGTGCCAAAGTATCCAAGGTCTGGCACAAGGATACGGAAATTCCGGAAGGCGTCGATATTATCGGCATACCGGGTGGGTTTTCGTTTGGCGACTATCTCAGATGCGGTGCCATCGCTGCGAATTCACCGATCTGTAAATCGGTCGCGGCGCATGCAAAGCGTGGTGGCTATGTCATTGGCATCTGCAACGGTTTTCAGGTCCTGACAGAAACCGGGCTTTTACCCGGCGCGCTGCTGCGGAACGCGGGCTTGAAGTACATTTGCAAAACCGTGGGATTGAAGGTCGAAACAGCATCTTCGGCGTTTACGCAAGGCTACACAGCGGGGGATGTCATCGACATTCCGATCGCGCATCATGATGGTAACTACTTTGCTGATGATGCGACAATTGCCCGACTGCAAGGCGATGAGCGTATCGCGTTCACTTATACAGACACGCCCAACGGCGCAAAAGCTGACATCGCGGGCATCCTGTCTGAAAACCGCCGTGTTCTGGGTATGATGCCGCATCCTGAACGCGCGGCGGACGCGGCACATGGCGGCACGGACGGGCAGGCGCTCTTTCGCGCATTGTCGGGTGCTTTGGAAGCCGTTTGACTTGAGCAAGGTCACGCCTTTGGCGTAGTCTTGCTCTATGAACCGAGACCTTTCTTCAGAACACGAGACCTTCGTGTCGAACTGGCGTATTCGCATGGCGGTTGCGGTACTGCTGGTTGTGGCGGTTATTGTGGTTTCGGTAACCAACAAATTCCTCACTGACAGATTTACCGACAGCACGCGCGACCGTGCGGAACTTCGATTGGCACTGTATAGTGGTAACTTGCTGGCCGAGCTGCGCCAGAACGCGATTGTACCGCAGCTTTTGGCGCGTGACCCTGAATTGATCGGCGCTTTAAACTCGGCAGATTATACAGCTTCGACACGGCGGCTTATTTCCTTTGTTGAGGAGATTGGGGCCGCCTCGCTCATGCTGCTTGATATTGACGGACGCACTGTGGCGGCCACGGATCGGAACCGGTTGGGCGCAAATCGCCGTGCCGATAGCTTTTTCGTCGATGCGATCCGATCTAATGCCACCGTGTTTACGGTGGCTGAACGCGAAAGCGGAGGATACGCTTTTTTCTATTCCCGCCGTGTTCAGTCAGGATCGGATGTACTGGGGGTCATTGCAGTAGAGGTTGATTTGCAGAAATTCGGCCGCGCCTGGGCTGGCATTTCAGATGCCGTTATTGTCACCGATAGTACCGGCACGATTATTCTGACCACAGAACCGCGCTGGCGCGGGCGCACCGAAGAAGAAGCACTTGCCCGTCAGACGCCGCAGAATGCAATCCAGCGCGCGATCCAGGCGACAGCCGACTGGACCGCGCTGCCGCCTGATGCCTATCTTCAGGGTGAGGCTGTGATGCGTTTGGAAAACCGTATCCCGTTTCGGGGGTGGCGTATGACAAGCTATACGACCTACGCATCGGTCCGCGAACGGGTAAACGGTGTGCTGGCGCTGGAAATCATGGGGTTTGCGATTCTTCTGGCGCTTACGTTCTATGCGTTGAGCCGGCGAACAGCACTGCGCATGGCGCTTTTTCAGCGGGAATCTGCTCAGTTGCGGCGCCTGAATATGGCCCTGCAGCGGGAAATCGCCGAGCGTAAACGCGTACAGGAAACGCTTGCCGTGGCCGAGCAAACGCTTGAGCAATCCAGCAAACTTGCGGCCTTGGGTGAGATGTCGGCCGCGGTCAGCCATGAGCTTAACCAACCGCTGGCTGCGATGAAAACATACCTTGCAGGTGCCCGGCTTTTATTGCGGCGCAACCGGACCGAAGAGGCACTTTCATCCTTTGGCAGGATCGACGATTTGATCGAAAGGATGGGTGGGATCACACGGCAGTTGAAATCCTACGCACGCAAGGGACAAGAGGCCTTTTCGCCTGTTGATATGGGCGATGCCCTGTCTTCAAGCCTCGCTATGATGGAGCCCCAACTGCGCCAGCGGCATGTTCAGATCAGCCGTATTGCCCCGGACGAACCGGTTGAAGTACTGGGAGACCGGCTCAGGATTGAACAGGTCATGGTGAACCTGTTGCGCAACGCGATTGACGCCACCAAATCAGAGCGGCTGCCACAAGTGGACATTATCCTGTCGGCAGGGGAAACCGTGACGCTGACCGTGCGGGATAATGGACCGGGCATTGAAGATCTCGATGCTCTCTTCGAGCCATTCTATACTACTAAACAACCGGGCGATGGTGTTGGCTTGGGCCTTGCCATTTCTTCTCAGATCGTGACAGACCTCGGCGGTCGTCTTACTGCACGCAACGGGCAGTCAGGCGGCGCGGTTTTTGAAATGCAGTTGCCCGTCTTGGGCAGTGACGGCCAGACACAAGCAGCGGAGTAGGTCATGACGCAAGCTATGAAAATTGCGATTGTTGATGACGAACAGGACATGCGGCAATCGATCAGCCAGTGGCTGGCGCTGTCGGGCTATGACACCGAAACCTTCAGCAGTGCCGAGGATGCTCTCAAGGTGCTCGGACCCGAGTATCCAGGGATCGTAATTTCTGACATTCGCATGCCGGGCATGGATGGGATGCAGTTTCTCAAGAAGCTTATGGGCAACGACAGTGCTTTGCCCGTCATCATGATCACCGGTCATGGGGATGTGCCCATGGCGGTAGAAGCGATGCGCGTGGGTGCATTTGATTTCCTTGAAAAACCGTTCAATCCGGACAGGATGTCGGAACTTGCCAAGAAAGCGACCGGCGCGCGGCGCTTGGTGATGGATAACCGCGCCCTGCGTCGCGAGCTTAGTGACGGCGGTCAACTGATGAAAAAACTTATCGGCCAAAGTCCGGTGATGGAGCGTCTGCGCGAAGACATTCTGGATCTGGGGCAGGCCGATGGCCACGTGTTGATCGATGGCGAGACGGGCACCGGCAAGACGCTTGTCGCTCATGCGCTGCATGCCGTGGGCAGTCGGGCAGGTAAAAAATTCGTTTTGGTCAGCTGTTCCGCCTTTGAAGAAGACGCACTGGCCAAGCGCCTGTTGGGACCGATGATGCCGGAAGACGCACAACTGCCCGCAATCGAAGAAGCGCGCGGCGGCACGCTTGTGCTCGAAGATATCGAAGCATTGTCGGAACCGATGCAGGCACGTCTTTTGAGTGTCATAAACGAACAGGGCACGCCAGCAGAGACGCGGATCGTGGCCATCTCCAATTTGCAGGAAGCGGGCAGGACGTCCGAAGATGTGTTGCGTTCGGATCTGTTTTACCGACTGGCAGCATTACGGATTACCGTGCCGCCTTTGCGGGCACGTGGCGAAGACATACTGACGCTCTTCACGCGGTTAAGTGAGCAATTCGCCGAAGAATACGGCTGCGAAGCGCCACACGTCACAGCGCAGGAAGCCGCACAACTGTTGCAGGCGCCATGGCCCGGCAACGTGCGCCAGCTTATCAATCTGGCCGAAAGGGCCGTGCTGCAGTCGCGACGGGGCGCAGGAACGATTTCATCCCTGTTGATGAACGACCACGAAGATATGCAGCCCGTCATGACGACCGAAGGCAAGCCGCTCAAAGAATATGTCGAAGCGTTCGAACGTATGTTGATCGACAACACGATGCGGCGCCATCGTGGATCGATCTCTAGTGTTATGGATGAATTGTGCCTGCCACGCCGCACATTGAACGAGAAAATGGCAAAATACGGCCTTCAGCGCGCTGACTATCTATAGTTGAATACTCAACTGGCGTTTTTTGGTCGCTAAAGTGGCACCTGGGGCGCGAAAATAACATTGACCATTGTCATTTGGCATAGTGTAGCATTATCTATGTGCACGGGAGGATCAGGCGATGTGCCGGTTTCCCCTGTTTAGAGATTCGCTGTTTAGGGCGAGGTGTACCGTTACAGGACGCTCCCCTTGCAGACCGATTGAGCCGGAAACGGTTAAGGAACCGCTGACGTATGGACGGGCTTATGAGCCTGAAAGACGCAGTATATAATGGATACGTGGCCACCGAGGTGCGCCCGTGTCGGAGAAGAACCGCGATGAAGCGCGCAGTTGCATTGAGCAGTTTGGCACCGGCCCCCGTGGCGCGGCCCGTGCGTGCGTTTGAGATCGCCCTGACAAGACATAAACCGCATCTTTCCGATCCGCCTGGGTTGGGATGGTCGCGGCTGTGCAATTTGGAAATATGGCTAAGAAAATGCTTATCGATGCCACCCACGCGGAAGAAACCCGCGTTGTGGTGGTTGACGGAAACAAGGTCGAGGAATTCGATTTTGAGTCTGAAAACAAACGCCAGCTTGCTGGCAACATCTACCTCGCAAAAGTAACACGGGTTGAACCGTCGCTTCAGGCGGCCTTTGTAGACTATGGCGGAAACCGTCATGGCTTTCTGGCGTTTTCGGAAATTCATCCGGACTACTATCAAATTCCCGTGGCAGACCGTCAGGCCCTGATGGAAGAAGAACGTGCCTATGCCGAAGCGCAGAAGGCCAAAGAAGACGCTGACGAAAAGCCCAAGCGCCGCCGTTCGCGTAGCCGGTCCAAGGCGAAGGCTGAAGACGCCGTAACAGATGACGCCATCGCAACGAAAGAGGTCGATGCCGACAAGATCGAAGGCATGGAAACCATAGATCTTGGTGATGACGACGAAGAGGGCACATCGCCCATGGAGCGTGTTGGCGAAACGCCGGTTGAGGAACCGGAATATATGCCAGCCGAAGCGGCTTCAGAAGACGGCGTGGCGGCAGAAGACACCGCGGCCGAAACTGACGGAGCCTCCCAAGCCGCATCTGACGCGGACGAGGATGACGACGAAGACGCACCCCGCAAAACGGATGCATCGGCCAAAGATGACACGATCGAGTCGGTCGCCGATGACGACGACCATGAAGACATACGACCAGCGCGCAAACCGCGCCCGCGTCGCTACAAGATTCAGGAAGTCATCAAAGTTCGCCAGATTTTGCTGGTGCAGGTTGTCAAAGAAGAACGTGGCAACAAGGGTGCGGCTCTGACGACATACCTGAGCCTTGCGGGGCGCTACTGTGTATTGATGCCGAACACAGCACGTGGTGGCGGGATCAGCCGCAAGATCACCAACGCCGCCGATCGCAAGAAGCTCAAAGAAATCGCCAACGAGATCGAAGTGCCGCAGGGCGCAGGTCTTATCGTGCGTACGGCGGGAGCCAAACGCACCAAGGCCGAAATCAAGCGCGATTATGAATACCTTCAGCGCCTGTGGGAACAAATCCGCGAATTGACGCTCAAGTCGATCGCACCGGCAAAGATTTACGAAGAGGGCGACCTGATTAAGCGTTCGATCCGTGATCTTTACAATCGCGACATCGACGAAGTTTTTGTGGAAGGTGAACGCGGCTACCGCATCGCCAAAGACTTCATGAAGATGATCATGCCGTCGCATGCTAAAAACGTGAAGCCGTATAATGAGGGACTACCGCTATTCGCGCGCTATCAAGTGGAAAGCTATCTGGCGTCGATGTTCAACCCAACGGTACAACTGCCGTCAGGCGGCTACATTGTAATCGGCGTGACCGAAGCCTTGGTCGCGGTTGACGTGAACTCCGGTCGCGCGACCAAAGAAGGTTCAATCGAACAAACGGCGCTTAAAACCAATCTGGAAGCGGCAGATGAAGTGGCCCGTCAACTGCGTCTGCGTGATCTCGCCGGGCTGATCGTCATCGACTTTATCGACATGGACGAGCGCAAGAACAACGCGTCGGTCGAAAAGCGGATGAAGGACAAGCTCAAAACAGATCGCGCGCGTATTCAGGTGGGCCGCATATCTGGCTTTGGCCTTATGGAAATGTCGCGTCAACGTCTGCGTCCTGGCATGATTGAAGCCACGACACAGCCGTGTCAGGCGTGCCATGGCACAGGTCTGATCCGGTCAGACGACAATCTTGCACTGTCTATTCTACGCCAGATCGAAGAAGAAGGAACGCGCAAGCGCTCTCGCGAGGTGCTGATCAAGGCACCCGTTGGCATTGCGAACTTCCTGATGAATCAAAAACGCGAGCACATTGCACAGATCGAAGGCCGCTATGGTCTGTCCGTTCGGATCGAAGGTGACCCGATGTTGGTCAGCCCTGACTTCAGCATGGAAAAGTTCAAAACGGCGACCCGTGTGGTTACCGCCAGCATCGCACCTGTGGTGTCAGTGGATACTTCCATTATGGATCAGGTAGACAGTGATGACAGTGACGAGAGTGAGAGCGACAACGACACCTCCGATCAGTCTCAAGTCGCGAATACCGGCGATCAAGGCGCGCCCGAAGGGGATGGTGAAGGACGGCCCAAACGCCGCCGTCGTCGTCGCCGGAGAAGCCGCAATAAAAACGGCAATGGTGAAACCCAAACCGCAGAAGATATGGCCCAAGGTGAAAATGCCGACGGTACTGTGACCGCCGTTGAAAGCAACGAAGCACCGGAAGCCGCCAATCAGGACGCGCCTGTTACGGACCAGACCGCAGAGCAAGCTCCTGAAGCGGCAGCGACAGAAACCGAACCAAAAGAGGACAAGCCAAAGCGGACAAGGTCGCGCAGCCGCAAACCCAAGTCTGCGGATGCAGAAAACAATGCACCGCAAGATGCACCCGAAGCGGCGGATCAGGCTATAGCCGAACCAGCGGCAGAGGTGGCATCCGAAGAAGAGCCCCCGGCCAAGCCAAAGCGCAAGCGCGCAAGCCGTGCGAAAAAGCCAAAAGCAGAGGCAGTCGCGGCAGAAGAGACTGCAGTAGACGCAGAATCACCCACGGCTGCGGCTGCGGTCGAGGAAACGGCAGCACAGCCAGCGCCAGAAGCAACACCGGAGCCTACGCCGGAACCAAAGCCAAAAGCAGAACCTGCGCCCGAGCCCGTGGCTGTAGCCGAAGTTGAAGACGCTCCAGCCAAGCCCAAGCGCAAAGGCTGGTGGTCGCTTGGCGGGTAGGCTGACTGTATATAAGATCGAAAAAACGCACCTTCGGGTGCGTTTTTTTATGACTTCCGGATGATGTAAGTCTGTGTTGCGCCGTTCAGATCGCTGGACACAAGAACATGACCGCTTTCGCTGCAAAAATGTGGCACATCGACGATCGCGGCCGGATCATCGGCAATCACCGTCAATGTCTCTCCGGTTTGCAGGGCCTGCAGGCGTTTGCGGGCCTTCAAAACGGGCAGGGGACACAGCAGCCCCGTTGCATCAAGTGTTTTTGGATCATCGCTCATAAAGACCCACATAGGTGTGATGTTTCATTCTGTCCACAAGGTTGTGACCACCCGCGGGGTGACGCTGTCGAGTGGATAGGCTAGGGAGGTCATATGTTCGGAATTGAAATCATTGACGCAAGCCTTCTACCCGCGATGCTCGTGGCACTTGTCGCGGGGATCATTAGCTTTTTAAGCCCGTGCGTACTGCCGATCGTGCCACCCTATCTTGCGTATATGAGCGGCGTGAGCCTGAATGATATGTCCGGCGTACAAGCGGCGCGTAGGCGTGCAATCATTGCGGCGCTTTTCTTTGTGATGGGGCTGAGCACTGTCTTTTTGATCCTGGGATTTACCGCATCAGCATTCGGTGCGTTCTTTTTGCAAAACCAGATTTTGTTTGCACGCATTTCGGGCGTGGTCATAATTGTGTTTGGCCTGCATTTCCTCGGTGTTTTCCGAATTCCGTTTCTCGACCGCGAAGCGCGGGTTGATGCGGGCGACAAGGGCGGCTCCAGCTTTGGCGCATATGTGCTGGGATTGGCCTTTGCCTTCGGGTGGACGCCTTGTATCGGCCCACAGTTGGGTGCCATCCTGTCGCTTGCCGCCTCAGAAGCCTCTATCGCGCGGGGAACCTTGTTGCTTGGTGTCTATGCGGCGGGTCTGGGTATTCCTTTCTTGCTGGCTGCGATGTTCATCACGCGGGCCATGGGTGTCATGAACCGTCTGAAAAAGCACATGAAGGCGATTGAACGTGTGATGGGTGGGCTTTTGCTGCTGGTTGGCATCGCCATGGTGACCGGCGCGTTCACGACATTCTCGTGGTGGCTGCTTGAGAAGTTCCCAGCCTTGGCAACGCTGGGTTAATCGCTCTAGACTGCAAGTCAAACCCGGCTGCACCGGTCGGGGCTAAATAGGCCCAAGCATGAGCAGCTCCGACCTCAGCCCAGTGCGTCGCCGCCGGGTATTCTATATACCGGGATACGACCCTTTCCCCCCACGCAGGTATCGTGAACTGTACCGCACGCAAGCCGCCGAACAGGCCGGTATCAGCGGATACGAAATTGCTGTCGGTCCACAGCAAAGCGGTGATGGATTTGGCTGGCACGTAAAGGGCCACATTGAAGGACAGGTGATCGACGCCGACATTGAAGTGTTGGTGTGGTCCGATATTGTCCAATCCAGCCGCCCCCCTTCGATCTTGCAAACGTATCTGGATCTACTGCGCACAGCCTGGATTTATATTTCAACCGGCGCGCTCTTTCGGCTCATGCGATTGCGCAAAGGCCCTGTGATTGCTGCCCTCTATCCGGTTGTGGCTCTGACAGGTCAGGCCATTTTGGCGGCGCTGATTGTATATGTGCCGGTACGTGGCGCAGATTTTGTACCACTGCCGATGTCGGGGCCTTTAGTTGACGCCATTCGCACCACCGTCGGAACACTGTTGGGCATGTGGCTGGCGTGGCAGCTGTTACGATGGTTCCAGACACATGACAATCGTTTCTTCGCCTACTATCTGATGCATGACTTTGCCTACAGTGCCGCAGGCTATGGCGCCTATGCGCCCGAGCTTGAAACACGACTGGCAGCCTTCGGCAAAACCATCGCGTCGGCGCTGGAAGACGATGTCGACGAAGTGTTGGTTGTGGGCCATTCCTCGGGCGCGCATCTGGGCATTAGTATCCTCGCTGATTTGCTCAGAGCCGGAGATTTGCGCAATAAGAGACCTGCATTGGCGTTTCTGTCACTAGGGCATGTAGTGCCCATGGTGTCGTTTCTACCCAAAGCAGACAGGCTGCGCGGAGACCTGCGCCTCTTGTCAACGGCGACGGACATTACTTGGGTCGATGTCACAGCACCGGGGGACGGCTGTTGCTTTGCCTTATGCGACCCGGTCGCCATTTCAGGACAGGCAACACCTGAAAAGCGCGCGCCACTTGTATTTTCCGCAGCCTTCACCCAAAGCCTTTCGGCCGAGAAGCAAAAGGCGCTGCGATGGCGCTTTTTCAGACTGCATTTCCAGTATCTATGCGCATTCGACCGCCCCAAAGACTACGATTATTTTCAGATCACGGCGGGTGCACTCAGTCTGGCAGACCGTTACAAGGG
>Ga0316189_10007654_pt1 | contig 10199 bp, 8 predicted proteins | sample LowCovwburrow_MG_FD_204930 | JGI IMG/M metagenome (GOLD analysis project Ga0316189, IMG submission 204930) | Coastal sediment microbial communities from Maine, United States - Lowes Cove worm burrow | ecosystem: Environmental > Aquatic > Marine > Coastal > Sediment | place: USA: Maine... | reverse complement strand
CATCGACCCAAAAACACTCGACTTAGGGTAAGGCGACTCTTTGTGCAAGTGCCTGGATTTTAGGTGCTTGCAGTACATGTCGATCATAACTAGGAAACTCGGGCTAGAGGCCAATACATCTAAACTGGCGCTCTTTACATTGTCCCGCTTTCTTGCCAGGCAAAACTTCGATTTTGTTGATTGCCAACAGGTAACTGCCCACCTGATCAGCCTGGGTGGCCAACCCATAGCCCGTGGGCACTACATGCCCTTGCTGGCCAAAACCCTGGAAAAGCAGTCCTTGCACGAGCCCTGGATTTGGGACGGCAAATGGGAGCTGAACTGATCCTGACGCCAAGCGAAGGTCAAGCCAATGACTTCTTCGATAACCCCATTAAGTCCCCCCGCGAGTCGGTTCTTCCCTGTGCGAAGAGCCACTGTGTTAACCTTTAGCGGCGCGATTGTACCAAGGTGATCAGCATGCAACAAGCCCAGAACAATTCCCCAAAAGCGGAACCGACCTTTGCCAGGCGGTTTCCCGCCTATATTGCCGTGACATGTGTCGGTTGGATTGCCGCTGGTACCTTCCTGATCGCCAAACAAACCACTGCCATATTCGAGCCACTGGAGCTGGGCTGGTTCCGTATAGAACTCAGCTTCCTGCTCATCTGGCTGGTTTATCTGGCTAGCCCGAAGAACAAACAGGAACAAGAGGTCCTAACTCGCCGGGACAAACTGAGTCTCATCCTTTTAGGGCTCACCGGTGTCACGGCCAACCAGTTACTCTTCCTTCATGGCATCAAATACGCGTCTCCCATTGATGCGGCCCTTCTTTACGCCTTCACCCCGGTTCTGGTCATCATTGCGGCCCGTTTCCTCCTCAACGAGTTCATGACCTGGCAGAAGCTGAGTGGGATCGCCTGTGCCACAACTGGCGTCATCATCGTTTTGGCGGATCGTGGCCTGACTTTGGCCCGCGAGCACTTTTACGGAGACCTGCTGCTGGTCTTCGCCGTATTGGCCTGGGCCACTTATACCCTGATCGGGAAAAGCCTGGTTGGCCGTATTGGTGCCCTGCGTGCCAACGCCCATGCCTTTGGCGTTGCCGGAATCACGATGCTGCCGCTTACGCCCCGCGTCCTCACCGACTTCGACTGGGCCGCGCCTGGGTGGGCTGGCTGGCTTGGAATGGCCTATCTGGCGGGCATGACCTCCGTTATTTCTTTTACGCTCTGGGCCTGGGCCCTGAAACGGCTCGACGCTGGACAGGTTGCGGTTTTCTCCAATCTACAACCCGCTTTCACCGCCGTGCTCGCCTGGTTGTTCCTCGATCAGATCCCCACATGGATGGTGGTGCTTGGCGGTATTCTCGTGTTTTCCGGTGTTGTTATTGCACAGCATGTGCCAAAACCGAATTTCGTGCAGCCATCTGGAAAATAGGCCCGAACCCCTTCAATCCGAGCCTCTCGACCCAACTCTGCTCCCTGGATCAGGTCGTTCCAGGTCGTTACCCCTTGAAACTTGCAGCTTGTAGCTTGTGACTTGTCGCGAACTCCATTAGAATAGGCGGTCGGCCGGTTCTTGACAGTGGTGTTTTCAACCAGGGAAACGAACCGCCTTCCCGGCTTTCCGGGTCACTTTTCCATCGGGGTAAAAATTCATGATCAATTTGTCAGCCAGTCTGGCCCTGGCGTTTGTTGTGGCCGCAGCCTTCATTTTCGGCCTAGAGGTCTCCTTGTGGGCATCCATTCCCTTGGGGCTTGTCAGCGGCTTTGTACTTTTTCTCTTTCTCGGCAAAAAGATTCAATCCCAGTTGGAAGCCCTGATGGGCCAAATGCAACAACACTTACAGGATCAGAAATTCGACCGGGCAATTGATGTACTCAAGGGTGGACTGTCCTTGAGCAACCGCCATTTCTTTGTCGGCGGCCAGCTGAATTCGCAAATCGGCATGCTCTACTACCTACAGAAGAAGCATGATCAGGCCTTGGAATACTTCAAGAAAGGATTTGTCAAACACTACGTGGGCCAAGGCATGATGGCCTGTGTTTACTACAAGCGCAAAGACTACGACAACATGAAAAAGGCCATGGACGATGCCATCAGCGCCAATAAAAAGGAATCGATTATCTACAGTCTTTACGCCTACCTGCTCTACCAGCTCAAGGAAAAGGACGAGGCCATGGAAGTTCTCCACAAAGGCCTGAAGAAATTACCCGATGACGAAAGACTGAAAACCAATCTGACCCAGCTTCAGAACAATAAAAAATTGAAGATGAAGATCTATGGCGACCTTTGGGTTCAGTTTATGCTGGAACGACCGCCTCGTATCCAACAGCAGATGCCATCCCACATGAGACAAAGCCGCAAAGCCATGTTCCGCTAGTGGGCTGAACCTCATGTTATACCTGGGTAGGTAGCCGCCAATGCTGGATGATCACCCCCTTTTGATCATCTCCCTCGGTTCTCGCCATAAGAGTTACGCCATACCTTTTGTGACATGGTGCGGCAGGCATTTCTCGTGCAGTTTAGGAAAAGCAAGAGCACCGAAGTCTGATTGTTTTCTGATCGGGAGGAATAAGGTATAATCAAGTCGTTTTAAAGCCTTGATTAAGTCGATCTCTATTATCGAAAAGGACCATCCCATGCGATACCTGAAGAAAAGTACGGTTATCCAAGTCATTTCGCTCGCTCAGGATTGTCCCGAGGAAACAGAATTCAGCCGCGAAGAAATCGCGCTGGGCCTGAAAGGACAACTCAAGCTGAGCCCACAAGTTCATGCCTACAATGACTTCTTGAAAACGCTGAGCGACAACGAAAAGGCTGAGCTGGTGGCACTCCTATGGTTAGGGCGGAATCACAACCTGTCTGCGGAGGATTGGAGCAATATCGTCGCCAACGTCAGGCACGAGAAACCCCGTGATCTGTATTCCGCACCCAAGCAAAAACTGCCCCAGTTCCTGCGTTACGGAATGGAAAGGCTTGCGCGACATCGCGCCAAAAAGCCGGCTCAAAGCAAGGTCGATGAAGAACGCCGCCTCAAGTTGGTTGGTCAATTCACGATTGAAAGTTACCAACAAACCTATGGCAAAGACCGCGGTTGGTACAAACTGGTGGAGCTGATGATCGAAAAGGGTTTATTGGATGACCCCAACGATCGTGAGCTATTTGGGCTGCCTCGCAACAAGGAAAAAGACGAGTTAGACTTTCTCCTTCGCAATCGCAAAGAGGCCGGGATCAGGGTCGGCCTGTTCCGCGAGAAGAACACATAAAACAGCCCCGAGCAGTCTGACGCCTGACGACAGGGAAGACAGGATTTGGCCATGGCCCCCGCCTTCCCCGCTATGCCGCTAGTCATCTGGCTCCAGCAGAGCCAGGGTTTCTTCTTCGGAGAGACCTTCAATCTCTGCCAGCAGGGCCGCGACCTCGTCGTCTTCTACCTCACCTCGTAATTGTTCGTCGATATAGGCACCCAAAACCGCGATGGACGGCATTTCGAAGAGCTGTTCGGCACTGACTTCAATGCCCAACTTCTCCGTGACCTTGGTCAGCATTTGCACCGCCAACAGCGAGTTGCCGCCCAGTTCGAAGAAGTTGTCGTTTATACCGAGCTTATCGATGCCGAAAAAGTAACCCCATTGGTCGGCCAGGAACGTCTCTGTTTCCGTGCTGGGCGGCACGTAGGCCTCCGAGAGCTCGGGTCGCTCCTGACTGACCGCGCCGCCGCCCAGCTTGTGGAACTGTTCTTGGAAAAAGGCGGCGGTATAGGTATCGAGTTGGGCGAGCACGGGCTCGTAGTCACGCGTGGAGATAACGGTCCGCGACAGGCCCCAAGGCAGTAACCGATCCAGGGTTTGCAACGCATCCTGCTGCGACATGCCATAGAGTTTGCGCTTCTCTACCAGGCCCTTCTGCATGGGATCCAGGTTCTTTTCGTCGATGGTGACATCTGTCCAGGAGCGGGTTCCCCAGTCAACGCAGGAGAAGGGCAGGTTTTTGGCGCTCATCTGCTCGGCAAAGCGGTAGGTAACCTGGTAACAGGCGGCTTGCTCTGCATAACCGATACCGCTTTCACCACGGTTCTCGGTGAAGAGCACCACGGCCTGCTCGCCGTCGTAGAGCTGTTCCAGGCAACGCAACTCAACAATGCGGGTTGCCAGCAGGCTGGAGGGGGTTTCGGCGAATTTGGCCTGAATGAGGGCAGCCTCGGAGAGTTGGCTAAGGAAGAAGATCGCACGGAAGGGGCCCTGAGCTTGTTTGAAGCGGCGCATGGCATCGCTATTGGAGGGATTGAGCGTGGTCACCGAGATACGTTCGCGGTTGCAATCGCGGAAGCGCCTGATCTGGCGACTGGTAGGATCGTTTTCGCTCTGCTCCTCAAGCCAGGAATCCCATTCGACCTCGGCTGGGAAAAAAGCGCGATCAAGCAGAATGGCCTCAGTACCTTCGTCTTGGGTGAGGTGTCGGGCCAGCGAGAAGCCGATTTCCTGGAGGCCATTGATGATGAGGAACTTGCCTGGGCCTGTGAAAAAGCGGTTATCCGGTCGCTCCTGATAGGGCAGCGACTCATGAGCGGCCACGTAACGAGAGCGCCCGCGCAGGGCAACCTCGGCACCAGGCCAGGCGCTCGCGATCTCGGCCAGGAGGCGATCGATGCCGGCACCGTCCAAGTCGCACCGCTCCAGGTCGATCTGCTTGCAAGTGGCGCCGGCGAGTTCCTTGGGCAATACGTGAACAACGCCCAAAACCGCAGCGCGCTCTGGCGCAACAGGCTCGCGTTGGTCGATGACACTCACTCCATGGGTGAGAACGGTCAGCAGGAACTCGGTGGTGGCCGCCCCCTGGGCTTGGGCTAAACGGATCAGGTTGTCGTAGTCCTGGAGGCCGGCAACGTCTGCATCCAAGCCAAGGGCGTAGATAATTCTGGCGGGTGCGCAACCCTTGCCGATAAGGGTCTTGATCAGCGGGTCAACCGCATCGGCCTTGGCCGGGTTGATGGTGAAGTGATCGGCGGCCTGCTCAGCAAAGGCTTCGCCCTTGCTGACCCTGATCACTGTGGCACCAAGGCTTCCCAAGCGTTGGGCAAGGCCTTCGGCCAGACCGCCTTCATCGCAGAAAATCAGCCAGGGCTTGTCTGCTTCGAGTGCCTTCTCCAGGCTGGGGCCAGTGTAAGGGGCGGGTCGCCAGGAGGGTATGTAGAACCAATCGGGAAATGCTTTTCTTTCGGATACGGGGTCCGAAGTCTTGGGAATGGTGTAAAAACCCGAGCCTTCGAACCAGTGGGTCTTGCGGTCGAAGGGGTAGGTGGGCAAAGCCAGCCGGCAACGAAACTCTTCTCCGTAAAAGCTGGGCCAGTTCACGGGCAGGCCCTCGCACCAGGCGGCACCCAGCCCGGCCAGTAACTGGGCCTGGCCGTAGCCTTCGTCACCGTGGCCGATCGTGGGAAAGCGTCGCTTGTTAGCCGAGTGGTTGTGGACCAGGTTGGTCAGCACTTTGCCGGGTCCTACTTCCAGGAAGACGCGTCCTTCTTCCGCAAACAGGGTTTCACAGCCCTGGCTGAACCGAACGGTGCGACGTAGGTGGCGCGCCCAATAGGTGGGGTCTGTGGCTTCTTCGGCGGTGATCCAGGTACCCGTCAGATTGGAGATGTAGGCAATCTTCGGTGGGTTCAACTCGAAGCCTGCGGCCAGGCGGGCCAGGGGTTCGGCGATGGGTTCTATCATCGATGAATGGAAGGCGTGGCTGGCACCCAAGCGGATGGTGCGAACGCCTTCGGCGGCCAGTTCCCGCTCCAGGGCTTCTATGTTTTGGGTTGGCCCGGAGAGCACGCACAGGTTGGGTCCGTTGTTGGCGGCGAGAGAGATGGGTTCGACGATTTTGTCGGCCAGTTCTTCTTCGGATCGAATTACGGCAGTCATGGCACCCATGGGGACATCGGCGGTCAGGCGACCGCGAGTGGCCACCAGCTTCAAGGCATCTTCCAGCTTTAGGACACCGGCCAGAACGGCGGCCACATATTCACCGATGCTGTGGCCCATCATGGCGCGGGGCTGAATACCCCAGGACATCCACAGTTGGGCCGATGCGTAGTCGCAGACAAAGATGGCCAGCTGCCAGTAGGCGGGCTGTTCCAGCAAGTTGCGTGCTTCACTGTCGGGCGCGGCGAACATCACATCTGCCAGGTCACAGCCGATTTCGGTATCGAGGAAGCGGCAACAGCGGTCCACGGCCTCGGCAAAAGCCGGTTCGCCGCGATAGAGGTCACCGCCCAGGTCAGGGTAGTTGGTGCCCTGACCGGGAAACAAGAAAACGGCATCACGGACGGGGTTGCCGATCAAGGCGACGGGTTGACCGCTTTCAAGTGATTTAGCCAGGCTGGCGGTATCCTGGCAAATAACGGCCTCGCGGAAGTCCAGGTCGGCGCGACCCACGTTGAGGGTGAAAGCCACGTCGGCGATTTCTAAGTCCAGGTTTTCCTGAAGGAAGCTGGCCAATTCTGCCTTTTTGGCTTTCAGCGATGTTTTACTCCGTGCCGACAAGGTAACCAGATGGTTGGGTCGGCTCGGGCCGGAACGGCCAGTCAGCAGTGATGCGTCCATTTCTTCGAGGATGGCATGGGCATTGGTGCCACCGATACCAAACGAGCTGACAGCAGCTCGGCGGGGGTCCTCGGAGGTCCAGGGCCGGGTTTTGGTGTTGACGTAGAAGGGGCTGGAGGCGAAATCGATGGCCGGGTTGGGGGCTTGGTAATGCAGGGTGGGGACCAGTGTCTTCCGCTCCAGGCAAAGGACCGCTTTGATCAGACCGCTGACACCGGCAGCCGCGTCGAGGTGGCCCATATTCGATTTGAGGGAACCCAGGGCGCAGGACTGTCTGGCTGGGGTCTCGCCGTAGGCCCGGCTCAACGCCTGGATCTCAATGGGGTCGCCGAGCGCGGTAGCCGTACCGTGTGCTTCTACATAACCGATGCTGGCCGGGTCCATATCCGTGACGGCAAGCACCTCTTCGATCACTTTGCACTGACCTTCCACGCTGGGAGCCGTATAACCGATTTTAACAGCGCCGTCGTTGTTGATGGCGGAGCCTTTGAGAACGGCGTGAATATGATCGCCATCGTCGATGGCGTCCTCCAGACGCTTGAGCAGAACGACGGCGCTGCCGTTGCCGCGCACGGTGCCCTGGGCGGAAGCGTCGAAGGGCCGGCAGTGACCGTCTGGAGAGAAGATGCTGTCTTCAACATGCAGGTAGCCGGTTTTTTTAGGGACAGTCAGGGAACAGCCGCCGGCCAGAGCCATATCGCATTCGAAGTGGATCAGGTTCTGGCAGGCCAGATGAATGGCCACCAGCGACGTGGAGCAGGCGGTCTGCACGGGGACCGAGGGTCCTTGCAGGTTGAGCAGGTATGAGATGCGTGGCGTGAAATGATCGGCCTCGTTACCGATAGAAAACTGCATCTGGCCCACCTGATCGAGCAAGTTGGGGTCTGCCAGGAGATGATGAACATATGCATTGGAACCTCTGCCGGCGAAGAGGCCGATACCGGCCCCATGGGTCTCGGGGTTGTAACCGGCGTGTTCCAAGGCCTGCCAGCAGCACTCGATGAAGATACGTTGCTGAGGGTCTGTTAAGGCGGCTTCCATGGGGGTTAGACCAAACAGCGCGGCATCGAAAGACTCAATATCTTCCAAGAGGCCGGCGGCCTTGACATAGTCGGGATTGGCCTGGGTCTGTTCGGGCACATGGGGCAGGTGCTCATCGGTGAAGAAGCTGATTGATTCGAGACCCTCCGCCAGATTTTGCCACAGTTGGTCGATGTTGTCTGCGCCGGGTAAGCGGACGGCCAGGCCGATGATCGCAACGTCGTTAAAACTATCCTGATTGTGTTCTTCACTCATGACCCAAACTTCTCCTAAATATGTTGCAGGTGCTGGGGACGGATACGCAAGCGGCCAGATCAGTTTTTAAGACCGTGTAGCCACGAATTGTCACTGAACTTCGATGGACAACAAAGCCCATTCCACGCCACATATCATACATCGTCAGCAAGCGATTGAAAAGAACCCACAAGCTGGCCGAGGGGATAGGGAGTCAATGTCTTGGACAAGCAGGGCGAACTGAAAAAACATTACGAGATCAAAAGCCTGCCCCGACGCCTTCACCGTCGGGCTCTCTACTACATTCACGCCAGAGCCGACAGTCGTCTGATTTTGGAAAAGGTCGTATTCTAAATGGGGGGTGAGGGGATGCGTCGATGGCGACTGCTTGGGTCCTTTTATTGGTCGGTCCCAACTTCGGCAGTGCCTGGGCTGAATCGATAGCGCACCAGGTTCGCTTCGTCGTCTTTATTTTCGATTGTGTAGGCGAACTCTTTGTTGAAGATCATAGCGCCGATGCCGTTGTTCTCAATGTTGATGGAACCACGGTAGTGGCCCTTGGCGTCGAACAGATCGCCGACCCCACGGCCGGTCAGGGCATTCACCGCATGAACCACCATCAAGCCGCCTCCCACAAGGGGTTTCAGGCCTGCAATGGGGAATTTGACGCTGGGAAACTCGGCCTTCTCTGCCGCGCTCCGAATGACCTGAAGGGTTATTATTTCCTGCAGTTCTGGAGGCAATATACTGCGGATCGCATCGCGAACCGGCAGGGTCTGTTCATCTATTTCGGCTTCGCTCAAGGGCATGGGCTTATAGGATCTTGTGAAAACCAGGTTCTTCTTAAGCGTCGAATCCCAGCGGGTGACCTGGTAGCTATCGGCGAGCGCCGTAAACATATTGCCTTGCGAATCGAAAACAGCATAGGCGTCTTTACCCTTGGCAAGTACCCCGAAGCGTTCGCTTAGAAACGCAATCCAATGGTTGGCATCGCCCAGCTTTTTCCGGTCCAAGGCCATGGTTTTCCATGACAGTAGGGTCTGAATAGTTTTCCAATGATCGCCCTGGTTCCCAAGGATCAAGAATTCGGTAATCTCGGCATTTTTGTCGGAAGCCACGTCGGTGGTGGTGGTTGCGATGCGTTTACGATCAGGGCTAAAGACGGCAAAACGAGGGATCTGGGGCAGTGGGGGAAGGGCTTTCCGCTCGCGAAAGACAAAACCCGGGTCGTAGAGGGTGAAGCGGCTGACAGCGCCCTGATTCTCGAAGGCCAGGGCACTCTGGTCGGGGAAGATCTGGAAACTGACCAGAGCGCTGAATTCGCCAGGACCCTCACCGGTCCCCCCGATGAAGCGGACAAAGCGGCCCTGGGGATCCCATTCAAGAATACGGTTTTCTCTTTGATCCATCACGAACATAAAGCCGCGCTTATCGACCTGCACCACCTCATTGTTACTGGCCCAGAGATGGTCAACATCAGGTTCCACCCGCAGGTCTTCACTTAGAACGGGAGACCATGACGAGACTGGCTTTACTCCATTCTCCACACGGGGCGCGGTGTCGCCAAACAAACCAAATAAGATGAACAGTTGCCAGTACATTGTCTGAGCCTCCGGGAGAAACATGCCTAACGGGTTTAGAAAATAGCAGTCGTACATCATCCGGTCAACGGATAATTCGTGGTTTGAACGTTCAACCCGGCTGAAAAGACGCTCGTGAAAAACCGCTGATTCAACTCTCTTTCCCTATCATTCGATCGATTGAAATCCGGTCGATTTGAAAAAGCCTCAGAAACGCTTTTTGTTTTTGGGTTGTCGTCACCCTTGTGCCTGGTAATTTTTTGCTTCTCGAGTCAGCTTCAAGTATTCACTGGTATATTGAAGTACAAAGAGTTCGTGGACGTGGGAAACGTCAGCGACCAGTGGCGCTTTGTTTCCAACCTTCTTGCAGGTTTTTTCCTGATTGTTCGTTTGCTTCAATTGTTCTTCAGGATCTATGCAACCCGTCAATTGATCAGGCACTACGGTTTGATCTTCGGCCTGCTTTCGGGCAGCTGTCCCTACGACGTGAAAACAGTTGAACCTACTCGCCTCCTGCTCATGGGCCACGAGGCCATGTTCGATTTGATGGCCGATTACCCGTACCAGGTGCCACGAATGATATACACCATGGGTGAGGTGCCCACCGCAGACAGTGTCGCCCATGCCTGAGCAGACACTGTCCACGATGCTGTTGCATTAGGAACCCGTTTCCCCGTAACCCATTTCGCGGATCACGAACTCACCCTCGTCATTGACCATCAGCGCCAGCAATCGTCCGTCGACACTGAACAGGTTGCCGTTTTCG
>Ga0316189_10007653_pt1 | contig 10199 bp, 7 predicted proteins | sample LowCovwburrow_MG_FD_204930 | JGI IMG/M metagenome (GOLD analysis project Ga0316189, IMG submission 204930) | Coastal sediment microbial communities from Maine, United States - Lowes Cove worm burrow | ecosystem: Environmental > Aquatic > Marine > Coastal > Sediment | place: USA: Maine... | reverse complement strand
CCACAGAAGCAATCTTTTACTGTGAACGAGGAACTATTAAAATTAATTCCAGATTTCATCAACCTTCCACTGTTACGCTCATTTCCGAAGGAAAAGAAAACACATTTGATTTTGATAATACGACTCATGGATACAACTACGAGACGCTTCATTTTAATGAGCTCATAAGACAACATCATACAGAAAGTGATTTGATGACTTTCGGTTTCAGTAGAAAACTCATCACATTATTAGATACGGTAAGATTGCAGATTGGTCTCAATTATTAGGACTATTTCAATATTTTTAACTTGGCTAAAAACCTACAAGGTTTTAGAAACCTTGCAGGATAAGGAACCATTGTATGTAGGACATGACACTATCACGCATAAAAAAACCGTCTAAATAATTTTAGACGGCCTTTTTTATCTAAAGATTTAAAAGCATAGCGCTCTAAAAATCTAATTTTCTACATCGCTCCCCATTCTTTTAGAGACGCCATGTTTTGATTTACATAATTTTGGTTACCCGCTTCTTTAGCCCCTTCCATTGACTTCTTGGCTAAATCAATTGCTCCTTTTTTATCACCAGCAGCAGCATAAATTAATGATTGCTTTCTAACTTGCCAAAATCCAGGCTTTTCAATCATTGACATTGCTTTGTCAATCCACATTTTAGCTTTCTTAGCATCCTTACCAGATGTTAAGTAATAGTCGGCAGCTGCATAATAATCATTTGCACTTGGTCCAGCCATTACTTTGTCAATCGCAGCAGAAACTGTTTTATCTGTTGGTACTGTAAAAGGAATCCCAACATAAGATTTTTCCCAGATGATGTCAATAGTTCCGCCATTAGCAGTAATATTATTGATATCGATTGATAACGTTTCAACACTAAAAGGAATTTCCATAACGTCAACCTTAGCAGTTGCAACTACTTTGCTATCATCCCATTCACTTGGTGCTCCCCAGTTTTCAGTATCACTGTAGAAAAACACGTCCCATTGTTTAGCCGAATTTAATTTCGTAAACATGGCATAGGTTCCAGCTTTGACATCTTGACCAGCAATAGCAACATCATCACTAAAAGTAATCATTGTATTTTTGTTAGCTCCTGTTCTCCACATGCCTCCAAAAGGCTCTAAATCTCCAAAAATCGTTCTTCCTTTTACACTCGGACGAGAATACTCGATAGTAATATCAGTTAATCCAACTTTTTGTTCAAATTTAGCCATAGGACTAGGAGCTGGTGTTTCAATTTGTGCGTAAGTAGTGAAAGACATCGCAAACACTGCAAACAATAGTAATAGTTTTTTCATTGTATTCGTTTTAGTAATTAGTTTTAAATTTCACGTAAATTTACAAACAAGCAAACCCTTTGTTTGTTAAGAAAACCTTAAATTAAGAGGTAGTATATTTATTAAAACTTTAAAGTGAAAAAATAATACGCAGAAATCATCGGAACTTTTGTTATGGTCTTCTGTGGCTGTGGAGCCATGAACAAAGCATCAAGGAATTCTATTCGATCTTTAGCTCCTGCTCTGGTTTTTGGAAACCTACAGCATTTAGGGCTATATCTCACAGTACCATTTATGGGATCATTTTTAGCGGTTGTAAGCTGTTCCTTAGTTAAAGATGACAATTGCTGCTAAGCTTAAAGTTGGTAACTCTTTTTTCAAATAATAATGTCTTGTTAAATTTTGTTTAACCATTCTTTTAAATAGTTAAACATTTTGTATCTTTACTGTACAATTCAACAGTGATGGCAAAAAAGAAAAATATATCAAACAACGACATTATTTCATTTTATATGGATTATGTATTAGAACACGGCGAACAGCCAAAAACAGTTTATACGCTTGCAAAGGCAAACAATTTTGAAGAGCAAAATTTCTATAAACACTTTGGTTCATTTGAAGCTGTTGAAAAACATGTTTTTCATGTGTTCTTTGAAAATAGTATTTCAATTTTAGAAAAGAATGAGGATTACAAGACGTATGATTCAAGAAATAAACTCCTTAGCTTTTACTTTACATTTTTTGAAAATTTAACAGCCAATAGAAGTTATGTTAAATATGCATTAGAGCAGCATAAAAATGGATTAAAAGGACTGTCTTTACTCTCAGAGTTAAAACATGCGTTTACCAATTACATAGAACATTTAGGAATTGATCTTATTGAAATTAAGCAAGAACAGATTGACAGGATACAACGTCGTGGCTTAAAAGAAACAGCTTGGCTGCAATTATTGCTTACCATGAAATTTTGGATGGATGATACTTCTGCAGGATTTGAAAAAACAGATATTTTCATTGAAAAATCAGTCAATACGACTTTTGATGTCCTCGATGTTGCTCCAATAAGAAGCCTAATAGACTTTGGAAAATTTATTTTTAAAGAAAAAATACATATGAATTAATTCCGTATTAATTTAAAAGACACCCACTTATGTGGGCACAAGAGATGAACACCATAGATAAAATACCAACATCAAAAATACAAAGAGCATCAAAGCTAGTATCCACGGGAGCTAAGGTTGGTGTCAATTATCTCAAATATTACGGAGATAAATTGACAAAACCAGAGTCTGAAGCCAAAGAGCGTTTAAACCAAAATAATGCAGAAGATATTTATGACGGTTTAAAACAATTAAAAGGTAGCGCTCTTAAAGTCGCACAGATGCTTAGTATGGAAAAAAGCATTTTGCCCCAAGCCTACGTAGAAAAGTTTTCATTGGCACAATTTTCTGTTCCGCCGTTATCGCCTCCATTGGTGATAAAGACGTTTAGAAAGTACTTTGGAAAATTACCTACTGAAATTTATGATACCTTCAACGCAACTTCTGTTAATGCTGCAAGTATTGGACAAGTCCATATTGCAGAAAAAAATGGGAAGAAACTTGCTGTGAAAATCCAATATCCAGGAGTTGCGGAAAGTATCGCATCAGATCTTGCTATGGTTAAACCCATAGCAATGAGTATGTTCAACATTAAAGGAAAAGATTCTGATAAGTACTTTAAAGAAGTTGAAGGTAAATTAATTGAGGAAACAAATTACATTTTGGAAGTTGAGCAAAGTAAAGAAATAGCTCAAAAGTGCGCTCATATTCCAAACCTTTTGTTTCCTCAATATTATGAAGACTTATCTTCTGAACGTATCATTACAATGGATTATATGGAAGGTGAACATCTTTCAGAATTCGCTGCATACAATGCGAATGAGGAGTTTTCGCAACAATTAGGTCAAGCACTTTGGGATTTTTACATGTTTCAAATTCACAATTTAAGAAAAGTACATGCAGATCCGCATCCAGGAAATTTCTTAATTTCGAAAGACGGTAAATTAATTGCCTTAGACTTTGGCTGTATGAAAACAATACCTGAAGATTTTTATGTACCTTACTTCGAATTGGCCGAAGAAAAAAACATTAATAACCGTGAGTACTTTGTTGAAAAATTATATCAACTAGAAATTTTAAGACCAGACGATAATCCTAAAGAAATTGCTTTCTTTACGGAAATGTTTCATGAAATGTTGAGTTTATTTACACAGCCCCTTCATGCTGAAAATTTCAATTTCGCAGATGGTAAATTCTTCGGAAAAATAGCGGAATTAGGCGAACGGTATGCTAAAAGCACTGAACTGAGAAAAATGAATGCAAATCGTGGGTCTCAGCACTTTATTTATATCAACAGAACATTCTTTGGTTTATATAATTTAATGTTCGACTTAAAAGCAAAAGACATTAAAATCAATAATTTCAAAACCCTATAATGACATATATTAGCAATGAACAGCTTGATAACTTTCATCATTTATACCGAATTAACTTAATCAATAGTTGTTCTGGTTATAAATCTGCTAATCTATTAGGCACTAAATCTGCCGAAGGTTTCGAAAATGTTGCTGTATTTAGTTCTGTTACGCACATAGGCTCAAATCCCCCAATGCTCGGTTTTTTTTGCAGACCAACAACAGTCTTGAGAAATACCTATGAAAACATAAAATCTACTGGGTTTTATACGATTAATCATATTCATGAATCTATATTAGAAGATGCACATCACACTTCTGCTAAATATGATTCAGGTATCTCAGAATTTGATAAGACAACACTTAATTCTGAATATAAAAATGAATTCCATGCACCTTTTGTAAAAGATGCTCCACTTCAACTAGCCATGGAATACGTTGAAGAATATCACATTAAAGCTAACGATACACTTCTTGTTATAGGAAAAATTATTGGCTTACATGTCAAGGATAATTTGCTAGAAGACGATGGTTTTATTAACTTATCGAAAGCCCAGATAGCAACAATAAATGGATTGGATGGTTACGCGGTACCAGAATTGAAAACACGATTTGGCTATCAAAGACCTAAATAATATACTACATGAAAATTCTCGTAACAGGTGCAACAGGTTACATTGGCAAGCGGTTAATTCCGTTACTAGCTAATGATGGGCACCATGTGATTTGCGCTGTAAGAGACAAATTACGTGCAGACAAGAGCTACGCAGAAGACGATTTAATTGATGTTGTAGAAGCCGATTTCTTAAAACCTGAAACGCTTCACAACATTCCCGATGATATAGATGTAGCTTTTTATTTGATTCACTCGATGTCAAACTCTTCAAAAGATTTTGAATCTCTAGAAGAACGATGTGCTATCAACTTCAAGAATCAGCTCGAGAAAACCAATGTCAAACAGGTTATTTACCTGAGCGGAATCACAAATGAAGCCAACCTTTCTAAACATTTACAATCACGAAAAAATGTTGAAGACCGACTAGAATCTGATCGTTACGCGCTCACCATTTTTAAGGCTGGAATCATTGTAGGTTCAGGAAGCTCATCATTTGAAATCATTAGAGATCTTGTTGAGAAACTACCATTTATGATTGCTCCTAAGTGGCTAAATACCAAAACACAACCGCTTGCAGTAAGAGATGTCTTGGCATTTCTGCATCGCAGTGTTGGACGTGAAGAACTATATAACAAATCGTTTGATGTATTTGGTCCAGAAATTTTAACCTACAAACAAATGCTATTGCAATTTGCAGAAGTAAGAGGTTTGAAACGTTATATTTTGACCGTTCCAGTGATGACGCCGAAATTATCATCTTACTGGCTCTATTTTGTAACATCAACTTCTTATAAACTAGCATCATCACTTGTAGACAGTATGGGAATTCAAATCATTGGAAAACCGAGCTCTATAAATGAATTACTTAACGTAGAACCAAAATCGTATAAGGAAGCAGTATCACTTGCTTTCGAAAAAATAGAGCAGAATAGTATTGTCTCGAGTTGGAAAGACTCCATGGTTAGTAGTGGACGTCTAAGAAATCAACTTCATAAATATATTAATGTTCCGAAGTTTGGTTGTTTTAAAGATTATAAAGAACGTCAAGTTAAAGACGCTAACAAAACGATAGATAAAATCTGGAGTATCGGTGGCACCAATGGTTGGTATTATGGAACATTTCTTTGGAGAATAAGAGGGTATATCGATAAACTTTTTGGAGGCATTGGTTTACGTCGAGGACGAACGAGTCCAACGAATCTTGATGCTGGCGACGCCCTCGATTTTTGGAGAGTCATATATGCAGATAAGGCGCAACAAAAACTCCTTCTCTATGCCGAAATGAGACTACCTGGTGAAGCTTGGCTCGAATTTAAAATTGAAGATGGTTTACTGAAACAGACAGCGACATTTAGACCTCGCGGACTTTGGGGACGATTGTATTGGTATAGTGTTTTGCCATTTCATGGATTTATTTTCTCTGGAATGATTAACAAACTGGTAGATGTATAATGAGCTAGTAGTGTACATGTAATGTTAGCATGAATTAAAATCAAATAGCTAAAGGCCAATGGCCAACAGCTCGATTATGAAAAAACAACACCTTCCATCAAAAACCTGCCAAACCTGTGGTTTACCCTTCAGCTGGAGAAAAAAATGGGAGAAAAATTGGGATAACGTAAAATATTGTAGCGAGAGATGCAGAAGAAACAAAACAACATAGCATTAGTATGGTTTAGAAACGATTTAAGGGTGCAGGATAATACGGTTTTAAACACTGCTATTCACAATCACGAATCGGTAATCGCTTATTATTCTTTTGATCCTAGACATTTTGAAACTTCAGAATTTGGATTTAAAAAAACAGAAAAATTTAGAGCTCAATTTTTAATTGAAACAATTCTAGATTTAAAAGCAAACCTAAAGACATTACATATTGAATTGTTTGTTACGACAACTCCTCCAGAGGTGGAAATCCCTAAACTTTTAGAAACTTTTAATTGTTCTGATGTCTATCTTCAAAAGGAATGGACCAGTGAAGAAATTAACACTTTAGATAAGGTTAAAAACGTCATACCTGATTACATTAGATGTCATGAATTCTTTGATCAATTTCTATACCATCCCGAAGACATCAAAATGTCATTTTCTGAAATACCTCGTGTATTTACTGCATTCAGAAAAAAGATTGAAAAGTATACGCCAATCAGACCTTTAATTGAAAACACTTCCGTAGAAAAAATTAAAGATATCTCTAACGAGACACAAATTCCAACACTTGAAGATTTAGGCTTTGAAAACTATGAAAGGCATCCTAACTCCGCATTTCCTTTTAAAGGTGGAGAGCATAATGCTTTAGACAGATTGCAGCATTACTTTTTCGAAACCAAAAAATTAGGTTTTTATAAGAAGACTAGGAACGGATTAGTTGGCACAGATTTTAGCTCTAAATTTTCGCCTTGGTTAGCAAATGGAAGTATTTCTGCTCGCACTATCTATTGGCAAATCAAACAATTTGAAAAAGAACACGTCAAAAACGATTCCACCTATTGGCTAATTTTTGAGTTAATATGGAGAGACTATTTTAAATACATCTCGCTCAAACACGAAAACAACATATTTAAGGTTGGAGGTATTTTGAACAAAGACTACGACTGGAATACCGATAATGTAAAAATTCAAAAATGGATTAACGGAGAAACAAAATCTGCATTCGTTAATGCCAACATGATAGAACTCAAAAAAACAGGATGGATGAGTAATAGAGGTCGACAAAATGTAGCCTCCTTTTTTGCCAAAGACCTTTTACTAGATTGGCGAATTGGCGCAGCTTATTTTGAAGCCATGCTCATTGACTATGATGTTCATAGCAACTACGGAAACTGGATGTATGTTGCTGGTGTAGGTAATGATCCAAGAGACCGAAAGTTTAATGTGAGCCTGCAAGCAGAGCGCTATGATGCCAATGGAAATTTTCAAAAGTTGTGGTTACAAGAAACGTTATTCTAGCGGTTAGCTCAAGATGTAAATAACAACATTAAAAATCTTTAATAAAAAAAACGAAAGGCCAAGAGCGAAAAGCGAAAGGCTAACAAATAAATGAAAACACTCAGACTCATACTAGGCGATCAACTCAATATAAAACATTCATGGTTTAAAGAATCAAATGATGACACCCTGTATTGCCTATTTGAAATGCGACAAGAAACCGATTATGTAAAACATCACATTCAGAAAGTGATTGGTTTTTTTGCTGCTATGCGTCAATTTGCTGAAGATTTAAAAACTCAAGGCCACAAGGTCGCATATTTCAGAATAAATGATGAGAAAAACACGCAAAGTCTAGTAGATAATCTTTCGCTATTAATACAAGAATTTAAAATTGATCGCTTTGAATATGTATATCCTGACGAATACCGTTTAGACAAACAATTAAGTACGTTTTGTGAGTCACTTGACAGGTCTTCAACAGTAGTTTCCGCAGAGCATTTTTATACCAATCGTAAGGATTTAGAAACCTTCTTCAAAGGCAAGAAACAGTATCTGATGGAGAATTTCTACCGTGATATGCGCAAAAAACACGACATCTTAATGGTTGCGGGTCAACCTGAAGGTGGTAAATGGAATTACGATAAAAGCAATAGAAACAAATGGAAAGGTGATGTTGAAATCCCGAATTACAAGGTGTTTAAAAATGACGTTTACGATGTTGTTGAGGATCTCGAGAAAGCTAATATTGAAACCATAGGACGGTTTGATACCAAAACATTTTCGTATCCAATTACTAGAGAACAAGCCATTGAACAACTCAAATATTTCTGTGAGCACTTATTGATTCATTTTGGCGATTACCAAGATGCCATGCATACGGAACAGGATTATTTATTCCATTCGAGACTCTCTTTTGCTATGAATCTAAAGCTCATTTCTCCAAAAGATATCGTTACAACGGTTATGAATTATTACCGAAAACATGGTGATAATATTCACATTTCACAAGTTGAAGGATTTGTGAGGCAAGTGATTGGCTGGAGAGAATATATGAGAGGTATGTATTGGGCTTTTATGCCAGAATATAAAACTAAAAATGAGCTCAATAATCATAATAAACTACCTGATTTTTTCTGGACAGGCCACACAAAAATGAATTGCCTAAAACATGCCATAAACAATTCTTTAGATAATGGATATGCGCATCACATTCAGCGTTTAATGATTACAGGAAACTATGCCTTATTGACGCAAACGGATCCAGACGACGTTGATGATTGGTATTTAGGAATTTATGTTGATGCTATTGAGTGGGTCCAACTTACCAACACTAGAGGCATGAGCCAGTTTGCTGATGGTGGAAAAATAGCGACCAAACCTTATGTGTCCTCAGGATCATACATCAACAAAATGAGTAATTATTGTGGTGATTGCCATTATAATAAGACTAAAAAAATTGGTGATGATGCTTGTCCGTTTAATAGTCTCTATTGGAATTTCTTAGATGAAAAGCGAGAAGAGCTTGGTAACAATTTTAGAATGGGAATGATGTACAGTTTATTAGATAAAATGGATAAGCAAGACCTTCAGAATATAAAAGAAAAAGCACAACATATTATAGCAAATCAAGATGAATACTAACAAGCCCTATATTAATATTGTTTGGTTAAAGCGTGATTTACGTTTAGAAGATAATGAAGCTATCTTTAATGCTTTGGCCTCTGGAAAACGCACGCTTCTTCTCTATGCTTTTGAAACGATACTTAAAGATGATAATCATTATAGCGAGCGTCATTGGAACTTCATTAAAGAATCCATTGTAGATTTAAATGAACATCTAAAACCTTATGAATCAAAAGTATTTGCGGTAGAAGCCGATATGACTTCCGTAATTAATCAATTGATGGAACACTATACGATTCGTGATATTTATTCGCATCAAGAAACGGGAATTCTCGTGACTTACAATCGCGATAAGTTGTTTAAACGGTTTTGTAAAAACAACTTAATCACCTGGCATGAAAACATCAATAATGGTGTACAGCGTGGTTTAAAAGATCGTGATTTATGGACTAAAAAGTGTAATGAGTATTTTGAAATTGAACCCTTAGCATTTTCGCCTTCGGACAATCAATTACTCACGATTCAGGAAATTGAAGCCTTAGAAATGTATAGTACCACTCCATCTTTAGAGACACCAACAGATGTATCGTTTCAAAAAGGAGGACGTACGTTAGGCTTGAAATATTTAGAGTCGTTTTTAAATAAGCGGTACATCAATTATATGTATCATATATCAAAACCTGAATTAGCAAGAACAGGCTGCAGCAGAATATCTCCCTATATTGCTTGGGGAAATTTATCTATTAGAGAAGTGTACCGCAAGGCCTATCTTTTAAAGAAAACTTCATCCAACAAGAAACCTCTAGAAGCTTTTATGTCGCGTCTTAGATGGCAATCTCACTTTATTCAAAAGTTTGAAATGGAACATACTATGGAAAACGAGAGTATTAATAAAGGGTTTCAGAAGTTAAAAAAAGACCTTTCAGAACAGTATCAAACCGCCTGGAAAACTGGACAAACGGGTTACCCATTGATTGACGCATGCATGCGATGTCTCAATGAAACAGGCTACTTAAATTTCAGGATGCGAGCACTCGTTGTATCCTTTCTAACTCATAATCTTTGGCAGCCATGGCAAGCCGCATCAAAACACTTATCACAACAATTTTTAGATTTTGAGCCAGGTATTCATTTTCCGCAGTTACAAATGCAAGCCGGAGAAACAGGTACCAATTTGCTCAGAATTTATAATCCTATAAAAAATAGTTTAGAGCATGATCCTGAGGCTTCATTTATAAAAAAATGGGTTCCAGAATTAAAAGATCTTGACACCCCTTTTGCACACGAGCCCTATTTAA
>Ga0316189_10007652_pt1 | contig 10199 bp, 9 predicted proteins | sample LowCovwburrow_MG_FD_204930 | JGI IMG/M metagenome (GOLD analysis project Ga0316189, IMG submission 204930) | Coastal sediment microbial communities from Maine, United States - Lowes Cove worm burrow | ecosystem: Environmental > Aquatic > Marine > Coastal > Sediment | place: USA: Maine... | reverse complement strand
CCATGTGAACCATTAAAAATGACATCGGCCATGGACTCGCCGCGCAAGTGCTTGGCCGAGGATTCACCCATCACCCAGCGTACGGCATCAATAACATTCGACTTGCCACAGCCATTCGGGCCGATGATTCCGATGAGACTACTGGGAACATGGATCGTGGTGGGGTCGACGAAGGACTTGAACCCGGCAAGCTTTATTTTGGACAACCGCATGGACCGCTAGGGTACTCGATTCATACCTGAACGTACAAGCTTTTGTTATTACCTGGAGCTTGCACACATCATCTTGTGTCTTGTATCGTTATCCGCATGTCGACACAGCCCAGCAAGAACCTAGAGACCTTTCCCAATCCACACCCGGCGCGGGATTACACCATCCGTATCCGGACACCTGAATTCACCTGTCTGTGCCCGAAGACAGGCCAGCCGGATTTCGCCAACCTGCACCTTGAATACGTCCCGGATCAGGCCTGCATCGAGCTCAAATCATGGAAACTGTATGTCTGGTCGTTTCGCGATGAAGGCGCGTTTCACGAAGACATCACCAACCGTATACTCAATGATCTGGTCACGGCCTGCCAACCCCGGTACATGCGCCTGCGTGCTGAATTTAACGTCCGCGGTGGTGTGTACACTGACGTGGTCGCGGCGTACCGGCAGCCAGAATGGAGCCCGGCAGACAGCATTACACTGAAATAGTTTAATTTTCAATTAATTATATAATATATCTAATTTAATTACTAGAATAGGCGCTCTACCCGGTATCGACGCCGGCACCTCGGGCTGCGGCTTATGGTGCGGCCCAACTGGCATTAAAAGGATCATCATGAAAAACAACCATTCCGGCATGCACTACCTGCTCGAGGGTTTGCGCCTCATCCGGCAACCCGGTCTGCGCCGTTATGTCGCCATCCCGCTGCTGGTGAGTATCGTGTTCTTCAGCGTCGCGGTCTTCGGCCTGACACACTGGCTGGAACAGTTAATCGGCCTGCTGCTTGGCTATCTGCCCGCCTGGCTTGACTGGCTGCGGTACCTGTTGTGGCCGATATTTGCCATCGCCGGGGTACTGATTATTTTTTACACCTTCTCCCTGATCACCAATCTGATTGCCGCACCGTTCAATGGCATGCTGGCGGAAGCGGTAGAGAAACATCTCACCGGGCAACCCATCGAAACCGGTGGCTGGCAGGCACTGGTGAAGGATTTCATACCCAGCATGCTTTCGGAGTTGCGCAAACTGCTTTATTTTCTGCTGCGGGCACTGCCACTCGGCATTCTGTTCCTGATCCCCGGCATCAATGTTGCAGCACCCTTTATATGGGGACTGTTCAGCGCCTGGATGCTGGCCATTGAATACCTTGATTACCCGATGGCGAATCACCTGCTGCATTTCTCGACACAACGCAAGATGCTGCGGAAGCGACGTGTGCTGTCCTATGGCTTTGGCGGCAGCTCATTGCTCATGACCATGATACCGGTGGTGAATTTTCTCGCCATGCCGGTCTCCGTGGCCGGTGCCACCGCAATGTGGGTGGGGGAATTGCAGGAACAAGTAGAGAACAACTTGTAGGAGCGCATCGCATGCGTGATTGCGGTGGTTGATTTGTTCGCGCATGCGATGCGCTCCTACAGTCAGGACAAGAACTCCCGCAAGCGCCGCACACCCTCCTGCAGATTTTCCAGTGAGGTGGTATAGGCAAAACGCACATGGGTTCCAGGCTGGTTGACACCGAAATCAGTCCCCGGGGTAATGGCCACACCCGCTTCCTCCAGTAGTCGTGAAGTGAAACGGTAACTGTCGTCGGTAAAATGGCTGCAGTTGGCATACAGGTAAAAGGCACCGTCCGGGATCACCGGTATATCAAAACCGACGTCACGCAAAGCGGGCAATAGATAATCGCGGCGCTGCTTGAATTCGCGACGCCGCGTTTCCAGGATGTTGATACTCTCCTCGTCAAACGCCTTCAGGGCTGCATGCTGGGCGATCGTCGGAGCCGCCAGGAACAGGTTCTGTGCCAACTTTTCAATATCTGCCACGTACGCCTGCGGCGCAATCAGCCAGCCCAGTCGCCAACCGGTCATACCGAAATACTTGGAGAAACTGTTCACCACAAAAATCTCATCCGAGATGGCCAGGGCCGTGCTTGCCTGCTCATCGTAAACCAGACCGTGGTAGATCTCATCCACAATCAGACAGCCATCCTGCGCGGCTGCAATGGCATGGTATTCACGCAGGGTATGCTCTCCCAGCAGGGTGCCGGTGGGGTTTGACGGCGAGGCCACCAGCAAGGCTGCAACCTGCTCTGTCCAGTAATCGCGCACTTGCTGTGGCGTTGCTTGATAAGCCGTTGCGGCTGTCACCGGGATACCCAGCGGCTGTCCATTCAACAAATAGACAAAATTGCGGTTGCAGGGATAACCCGGGTCTGCCATTAATACCTGGTCACCGGGATTCACCACCTCGGCCATAATCAGCTGCAACGCAGCCGAGGCACCGGGCGTTACAATAACCCGCTGCGGTTCGATATCAACGCCGTAACGCTGCTTGTAAAACCCTGCAATACGTTCCCGTAGTGCCCACAAACCTGCCGCCGGGGTGTAATGCGTGTAACCCTCCTGCAAGGCCCTGATACCGGCATCAATGACAGGCTGCGGCGTAACGAAGTCCGGCTCACCGATTTCCATGTGAATAATCGAACGACCTGCCGCCTCCAGCTCACGGGCACGCGCCAGCAGCGCCATCACATGAAATGGCTGGATCGACTGCATGCGGCTGGCCGGTTTCATTGTCAAGCACCCTGACAGAGGGCGTGCAAGCGACGCAGATACTCCATGTCGACGATGGGTCCGGGTTGCAAACAACCCTGCAACATGTGACAGGGATTGTCCGGCTCACCGAGGTGATCCAGTACCACGGCTGCATCTGAAAAATCCTGCCTATCTGTGAACTGATTAACAGTGATCAGCACATCCAGGCCGGCAGCGCGTGCAGACTTCAGACCATTCGCGGAATCTTCAAGTGCAAGGCAGTCCCCGGCGGACAATCCCAGCCTGGACATGGCATAGTTATAGATATCAGGTGCAGGCTTCTTCCGGGGAACCACATTGCCAGCTGCGACCACTTCAAACCAGTCGTCCTCATGCTCACCGAAGCTGTGTCTGAATAATGCACTGACATTGGCAGGGGTTGTCGTCGTCACAATTGCCAGGCGCAAGCCTTTATCACGCGCCTCCCTGATCAGGCGATCAACACCCGGTCGTAACGGTACTTGCCCTTCAGTCATCTTGCTGACATAGATCGACGTTTTATCAGCATGCAGCCCGGCAATAAATGTATCCGTATCCGCTGGCAGGTCAGATCCCGGTTGTTCCTGCTGCATGTAGTGACGAATGCGCTCCTTGCCACCGGTTACTGACAGTAATTCATGGTAGCGTTCGGGGCTCCATACCCAGTCCAGTCCCGCTGCCTTGAAGGCCTCATTAAATGCCTGACGATGCACCTCCTCGGTATCCGCCAGTGTTCCATCTACATCGAATAACAGTGCCTGCAATTCTGGTTTCATACTCTGATCCTCTCTATACCATTAACACCGACGGACACAACGAGCCCAGGAAGGTCGCTGCCGCGGCAGTTTTTTGTGCTAATTTCCGTTCTTGACTAATAGTAAAAGTGGCGTATAAATAGCGCCCCTAAAGCTGTTGGTAGCTGATAATAATATGTAAAAGCACAGCTCGTAAAATTTATTTTATTCAATTCAAACAGCATGTTAAACCAGCCAAATCTGGAGAGAGTCTACATGGCGGCAACAAAGAAAGCAGTAAAGACCAAGGCAACGGTCAAGAAAAAGACCGTCGCGAAAAAGAAGACCGTCAAAAAGGCTGCTGTGGAAACTGCTGCGCCGAAGAAAGTTGCGCCGAAAACAGCCGCCACAAAGAAGAAAACGACAAGGCGGAGGCCCGCATCGCAGATAGGGCCTGTACCGGGTATCGCCTCCTATAAGGAAAAGAAGGGCGAGGAGTACATGAATGAAAAGCAGGTCCAGCACTTCAAGAACATCCTGCTGGAATGGAAACGCGGATTAATGGAGGAAGTGGATCGCACGGTGCATCATATGCAGGATGATGCGGCAAATTTCCCCGACCCGAATGATCGGGCCACCCAGGAGTCGGAATTCAGCATGGAGTTACGTGCACGTGATCGGGAGCGCAAACTGATCAAGAAAATCGATGAATCGATTAGCCACCTCGATAACGATGAATTTGGTTACTGCGAGGCCTGCGGTGTTGAGATTGGCGTCAAACGCCTTGAAGCAAGACCAACGGCAACGCTGTGCATCGACTGCAAGATTCTGGATGAAATCCGGGAAAAACAGCGGGGTTAAGCACCAAATGCCCTCGCTGTACATTAAAAGCCGGCATACGCCGGCTTTTTTATTTCCTGCATAGACGCCCCGATGACCCGCTACCGCGGCCGCTTCGCACCCTCACCGACCGGGCCGTTACATTTTGGCTCGCTGATTGCGGCAACCGGCAGTTATCTGGATGCCCGTCATCAACAGGGAGAATGGCTACTCCGTATCGAAGACCTGGACCCGCCACGCGAGATCGCCGGTGCCAGCGAAAACATCATACGAACGCTGGAACAACTGGGTATGACATGGGATGGCCCGATCAGTTACCAGAGCCAGCGCAGTCACCTCTATGATGACGCACTTGACCTGCTCTGGCAGCAGGGCTTTCTCTATGACTGCGGCTGTAGCCGCAGGGACATTGCTGACAGCGCAATACTGACTGAAGCCGGGCCTGTATACCCTGGCACTTGCCGTAATGGCCTAGCCCCGGGACGCAACCCCCGTTCTGTCAGGGTGCGCGTAGATCCTGTCAAAATCGGCTTTCGAGACCGTCTGCAAACGCCGCTGCTACAGCAACTTGCCTCCGAGGTTGGTGACTTTATCGTCAGACGTGCGGACAAGCTGTTTTCCTACCAGCTTGCCGTGGCAGTGGATGATGGCGCGCAACAGATCAGTCATGTCGTGCGCGGTGCTGATTTGCTGGATTCAACGCCACGGCAGATGTACCTGCAACGGTTACTGGGGCTGCCAACACCTGCCTACCTGCATTTGCCGGTCGCCATGAAAACCGACCAGGCCAAGCTCAGCAAACAAACCTTCGCACAGCCGCTCACGGTGGATGACAGACACAGTGCCGTGATCGACGCGCTGCGATTCCTGCGCCAGGAATTACCGGATTCACCCCACGATGCCAGCAGGGATGAACTCTGGCAATGGGCTATTGATCATTGGGACATCACTGCCCTGCCGGTCTGCCGCACTTTACCGGCACCCGCGGAATACATCGACCCGTCCTGAAAATACCACCACCGTCACTTGGCACAACTGGCTGCATGACTATAATCAACAAGCATTCACCCCATATCACGTTATCACAAAGGGAATTTACCAATGTCTGACTCCAGGATTTACGATGTACCGGAAGCTTTCGCCCGGAATGCGCTACTCGATGCGGCACAATTTGAAGCCCTGTATGAGCGATCGATTACTGACCCCGCCGGTTTCTGGGCCGAGCAGGCAGAGAAATTCCTCAGCTGGGACAAATACTGGGATACGGTCCTTGACTGGGATTTCAGCAAGGGACATATCCGCTGGTTTGAAGGTGGCCAGTTAAATGCCTGTTACAACTGCGTTGACCGGCATCTAGATACGCGCGGCGATCAGGTTGCCCTGATCTGGGAGGGAGATGATCCCGCCAATGACGACCACATCACCTACAAGGTGCTGCACGAACGCGTTTGTCGCATGGCCAATGTGCTCAAGTCACGCAACGTCAGAAAAGGTGACCGGGTTTGTATATACATGCCGATGATCCCGGAAGCTGTCTACGCCATGCTGGCCTGCGCACGCATTGGTGCCGTGCATTCGGTGGTCTTTGGCGGCTTTTCACCGGAGTCCATCAAGGACCGGATACTGGACTCGGATTGCCAGACCGTTATCACGGCCGATGAAGGCTTGCGCGGCGGTAAAACCATTCCGCTAAAAGGTAATGTGGACCAGGCACTGCTATCCTGCCCGAATGTACATACGGTGCTCACCGTGCGCCATACTGCCGGCGATATCGACTGGCATAAGGAACGTGACATCTGGTATCACGATGCCACAGCCAGCGTCTCCGCTGATTGCCCCGTAGAACGGATGGATGCTGAAGATCCGTTGTTTATCCTTTACACCTCGGGATCAACCGGCAAACCTAAAGGTGTGCTGCACACCACAGGCGGCTATTTGCTCTATGCCGCAATCACGCACAAGTATGTGTTCGATTATCACGATGGCGATATTTACTGGTGCACGGCTGATGTAGGCTGGATAACCGGTCATTCCTACATTGTTTACGGCCCATTATGTAATGGTGCCATCTCACTGGTGTTCGAAGGCATTCCGACCTACCCTGATGCCTCACGTTTCTGGCAAGTCTGCGACAAGCACAAGGTCAATACCTTTTATACTGCACCCACCGCCCTGCGGTCCTTGATGCGCATGGGCGATGCCCCGGTTAAAAGCACTTCACGCGAGAGCCTGCGCCTGCTTGGTACAGTGGGCGAACCCATAAACCCGGAGGCATGGGAATGGTATTACCATAGCGTCGGTGATGCGCGCTGCCCGATTGTGGATACCTGGTGGCAGACCGAAACCGGTGGCCACATGATTACAGGGGTTCCCGGTGCAGTAAAAATGAAACCGGGCTCTGCCACACGTCCCTTCTTTGGCGTGCAGCCAGCCATCGTCGATGGCGAAGGTAATATCCTCGAGGGTGCCGCTGAAGGCAGCCTTGTCATCACCCATCCCTGGCCCGGTCAAATGCGCGATGTCTACGGCGATCATCAGCGGTTTATCGATACCTACTTCAGCGCCTTCCCGGGGAAATACTTCACAGGAGACGGTGCGCGCCGTGATGAGGATGGCGACTACTGGATTACCGGACGCGTTGATGATGTCCTGATCGTATCAGGCCATAATCTGGGAACAGCAGAACTTGAAAGTGCGCTGGTATTGCACGACACGGTTGCCGAGGCTGCTATCGTTGGTTATCCGCACGACATCAAGGGCCAGGGTATCTACGCCTACGTCACTCTGGTCAGTGGCATCGAACCCAGCGATGAACTGCGCAACGAACTGGTCAAACACGTGCGCAAGGAAATCGGTCCCATTGCCACACCCGATATAATACAGTGGGCACCGGCTCTGCCGAAAACACGCTCTGGCAAGATCATGCGCCGCATTCTGCGCAAGATTGCTGCCAATGAAGTGGACTCACTGGGTGACACCTCGACACTGGCAGAACCGGCAGTCGTTGATGATCTGCTTGAGAACCGTGTAAGCCCCTGATCCTAGTGCTCTAACGAATAACGGGGAAATGATCACCCGCAGTAAATTCCGCCCCGCGTGGTGGTTGCCAGGCCCGCACCTGCAAACAATCTATCCATCCCTGTTCCGCAAACGGAAAGTGCCGCCGCTGACACGGGAACGCTTTGAACTGGCGGACGGGGATTTCATCGACATCGACTGGACCAGACAGACTGCTGGTATGCGGGTGATTATACTGCATGGCCTGGAGGGTTCACTCGAATCACACTATATCGGCGGCCTGCTCTGCACTCTTGCACAGGAGGGATACACTGCAGGCCTGATGTACCTCCGGGGCCGCAGCGGTGAGCCCAACAGGCTGGCGCGCAGTTATCACTCGGGTGAAACCAGTGATCTTGACGAAATCATACAACGCATCACGCTGCGACATCCGGACACAGGAATAGCCGTGATCGGTTTCTCGCTGGGAGGCAACATACTTCTCAAGTGGCTGGGTGAAAAAGGCCATTCCGCAGGTATTACCACCGCCATCGCCATTTCTGTTCCCCTGGATCTCCACCATACGGCCCTGAATATTGACCGTGGACTGTCACGCATTTACCAACGCTACCTGTTAAACAAACTCAGGGCGTCGGTCATCGTAAAAGCTGCATTGCACACCCCGCCATTTCCAGTTGACCGTTTACATGAGTTAAACACGTTTCATAAGTTCGACAATGAAATCACGGCACCCCTGCATGGGTTCCGGGATGTGGACGATTACTACTCCAGATCCAGCAGTAAGCAGTTCCTGAAAAATATCGAGATTCCTACACTGTTACTGCAAGCGGTAGACGACCCTTTCCTGCCTGCCAGCGCCCTGCCCAATCTGGACGAGTTGAGCTCATCAATCACCATGGAACTCTCCGAACGAGGTGGTCATGTCGGTTTTGTAACAGGATCAAACCCGCTGCTACCCCGTTACTGGCTGGAGGAACGCATCCTGCAACACCTCGACGGACACCATTAGCTCACTTGATATACCTTTATACCAGTTATTAACTATATCTCACATACTATTGTTTTATATGCATTATATTTCAACAATACAGGGCTTCTTCAAGCACGGCCTGCGGTAGCCGATAGATACCTGATACAGGGCATATATACGCCTTTCAGAAAAAACAGCAGGTATCTGGCATGAAAACAATCACTCTCGGCTTAATCCTGCTGCTCACCACTGCCACTGCCATGAGCGGAAATGACGTCTGGCAAACCCTCTTTAAAGAAAAACTTCAGGAAGCCCACCAGGGCAACAGTAATGCACAATTCGATATCGGTTCCATGTATCAAAATGGCCGCGGTGTATCTCCGGACAGGAACAAGGCAATTGAGTGGTACAAGAAAGCCGCCGCACAAGACAACAAAAAGGCGGTGACTCGTCTGAAATTACTACAGGCTAATGAAGAGCGTTTCAGGAAAGAGCTGGCGAACGTCAAGAATGGTAATAAAGAAAGCCAGTACAAGCTCGGCAACATGTACACCGAAGGTGTTGGTACCAATATCGATCTTGCGAAAGCTGCAGTAGCCTATGATCAGTCCGCGCACCAGGGTTATGTAAAGGCCGAATACAAACTTGGCCTGGTCTACTACGAAGGAACCGGAGTTAAAACCAACAAAAGGACGGCTTTCAAATGGTTCAAGCAGGCAGCAGACAAGGATTATCCCGCCGCACAATACTATCTGGGCAAGATGTATGCATCAGGCAAGGGTGTGAAACGTAATTACGCCAGATCTCTTGAATGGTATACAAAAGCAGTTGATGGTGGATTTAACCAGGCACGCAGTGAAATGATCGAGGTTTCCGGGAAAATGAAAGACCCGAAACAAAAAATTCCTGGGCCTGTAACTAAAACAGCAACCCGAACACCCGTTACTGCGGCCAGGAAAACCGTATCCGGAAATAAGACATATGGCATTGAAGATTTAATGGTAGCCGCCTGGAGTCGTGACGGAGAGCCAGTCACGTACCTGCCCTCTGCTATCAACAACTGTCGCACAGAGGATGGAAAGATTGCCTGTTATAGTGACAATCAGACCCGCAAAACATCTGACAGCACAATCAAGTTCAAAACGAAGTCCATCATGCGTAACTTCTCAAACGACGGCTCTTTTAATGTGACTTACCGAAACCTGGTCATTGAGTCCTCAAAGATTGCTGCCGTTGAAGACACAGAAGAGGCTGATGAAATTGGCGGCGAAGATGTGAATACAGCCGCATACACCATAAAAACCGGATGGGGAAAAGAGCACTTGCTTGAATGCCAGATAAAAGATAGCGGCACAGTGTCCTGCCAGAAAGACAAGACACATTCTTTTCTACTCGTTAGTCCGCAGACTGTTGCCACTGGTGATTAACAGAGTAACTTTTACAGCCGCCCTGAACTGCCGGGTGTAATCAACTGTCACTGGTGCGACGATCGCGTACACGCCTTACACGACCACTCTCGAGAGCCACCCTCTTCCCAGCAAAACAGCGATCATTACCTGGCGACCGATGGCGGTCACTTCCTATGATTCATCCAGACCAGATATACTCCGTTAAAAGGTTTATCGCTTTTGACATACAGTGCCGAAAATTCCTTACCTGTAGGAACACCATCTGTAGCATCTAAACTCAAGTACACTTTATCTTCCTCAAAAGAATATGCGCTAATATTGTCAAGCAATGTTTCTTGCCCGTCATCATGAACTAGTCGCGCCTTGATTGTGCTGACTGGGAATGTAGCATCCAACTCATCAATAGAGGTATCTGTAGCCACATGTTTTGTAACATCCACGT
>Ga0316189_10007651_pt1 | contig 10201 bp, 9 predicted proteins | sample LowCovwburrow_MG_FD_204930 | JGI IMG/M metagenome (GOLD analysis project Ga0316189, IMG submission 204930) | Coastal sediment microbial communities from Maine, United States - Lowes Cove worm burrow | ecosystem: Environmental > Aquatic > Marine > Coastal > Sediment | place: USA: Maine... | reverse complement strand
TTAGCAGCCTTTGTTGAAGCGGTAGCGTTATTTGGAATTGTAGTTGCATTACTACAAGGATAATAATCCTAACAATTAAATACAGAAGTAACGGTTGGTTACTTCTGTATTTTATCATTCTTCATAACTTTAGTGACGGAGAATAAAATTTAAGTTATTTAAAACAAAACAGAATGGATTTAATTACACCTGGATTAGGACTTGTTTTTTGGACAGTAATTACATTTTTAATATTATTATTCATCTTGAGAAAATTTGCTTGGAAACCTATTTTGGGTGCTGTAAGCGACAGAGAAGATGGTATTAAGGATGCATTGGCTTCTGCTGATAAGGCACGTAAAGAGATGGAAAATCTTCATGCAGATAATGAACGTATTTTACAAGAAGCTCGTGCTGAACGTGAGTTAATGTTAAAAGACGCACGTGATCTGAAGAACAAAATTGTTACGGATGCTAAAGACGAAGCGCAAGTACAAGCTAACAAAATGATTGAGCAAGCTCAAACAGCAATTCAAAGTGAAAAGAAAGCAGCTATGGCAGAATTAAAAAGTCATGTTGCAGGATTATCTATTGAGATCGCTGAAAAAGTAGTGCGTAACGAATTATCTAACAAAGACAAGCAACTTAAGTTGGTTGAAGATATGTTAGGTGAAGCAACTTTAAACTAAAACAAATGTCAGGATCAAGAGCGGCAATACGATATGCTAAAGCGGTTTTAAGTTTGGCGGCAGATAATAAATCTGCTGATGTGGTAAATAGTGATATGAAATTAATCACGAATGCTATGGCTCAGAGTGAAGATTTAAATCAGATGCTTCAAAGTCCTGTAGTAAGATCTGCCGATAAAAAGGCGGTGTTATTATCAGTATTTAAAAATGCTAATGTTGCTACGACTAATTTAATAGATACTTTAATCTCTAACAAGAGGCTAGCGCTTTTAAATGATGTAGCTGCTAGTTATACGCAGTTATATGATCAAATGAGAGGAACGCAAGTAGCAACAGTTACTACAGCAATACCTTTATCTGAGGATTTAAAAACTAAAGTATTAGCTAAAGTAAAAGAGCTTACTGGTAAGGAAGCAGAGGTAGAAAATATAATAGATGAAAGCATCTTAGGTGGTTTCATTTTGCGAGTTGGTGATATTCAGTATAATGCTAGTATTGCTAATAAACTCGATAAATTAAAAAGAGAATTTACATTAAATTAATATAGTTTTAAGTTTGCCTTTTCTAAAGGCTAACGGCTAAAAGCTAAAGACTAAATAAAATGGCAGAAGTAAAACCAGCTGAAATATCAGCAATCTTAAAACAACAACTTTCAGGTTTTGAAGCAGGTGCTTCATTAGACGAAGTAGGAACCGTATTAACTGTAGGTGATGGTATTGTACGTGCTTACGGATTAGCTAATGTGCAATATGGTGAATTAGTAGAATTCGATGGTGGTGCAGAAGGCATTGTACTTAACCTTGAAGAAGATAACGTAGGTATTGTACTTTTAGGAACTTCAGTAGGAATTAAAGAAGGTTCTACAGTAAAACGTACTGAACGTATCGCATCTGTAAAAGTAGGTGAAGGTATTGTTGGACGTGTTGTCGATACTTTAGGTAACCCAATTGATGGTAAAGGACCAATTGCAGGTGAAACTTATGAGATGCCTTTGGAGCGTAAAGCACCAGGTGTTATCTATAGAGAGCCCGTAACTGAGCCATTACAAACAGGTATTAAAGCAATTGATGCAATGATACCAGTTGGTAGAGGACAACGTGAGTTGGTAATTGGTGACCGTCAAACTGGTAAGACTGCAGTTTGTATTGATGCAATCTTAAATCAAAAAGAATTTTACGATGCAGGTAAGCCTGTATATTGTATATATGTTGCTATAGGTCAAAAGGCTTCAACAGTAGCTTTGATTGCTAAAAACTTAGAAGAAAAGGGAGCTTTAGCATACACTACTATAGTCGCTGCAAATGCATCAGATCCTGCTGCAATGCAAGTTTATGCGCCTTTTACAGGAGCTTCTATTGGTGAGTATTTTAGAGATACTGGTAGACCAGCATTAATTGTGTTTGATGATTTATCAAAACAAGCCGTTGCTTACCGTGAGGTATCTTTATTGTTAAGACGTCCTCCAGGACGTGAGGCATATCCTGGTGATGTATTTTATTTGCACTCAAGATTACTAGAGCGTTCTGCAAAAATCATAAATAATGATGCTATTGCTAAAGAAATGAATGACCTTCCAGATGTTTTAAAACCTATGGTTAAAGGTGGTGGTTCTTTAACAGCGTTACCAATTATTGAAACACAAGCAGGTGACGTTTCAGCCTATATTCCAACCAACGTAATTTCTATTACAGATGGTCAGATTTTCTTAGATGGTGATTTATTTAACTCTGGTGTTCGTCCGGCAATTAATGTAGGTATTTCTGTATCTCGTGTTGGTGGTAATGCACAGATTAAATCAATGAAGAAAGTAGCTGGAACCTTAAAATTAGATCAAGCTCAGTATCGTGAATTAGAAGCGTTTGCTAAGTTTGGTTCAGATTTAGATGCTGTTACTTTAAACGTAATTAACAAAGGAAAACGTAACGTTGAAATTTTAAAGCAAGCACAAAACGATCCTTTTAAAGTAGAAGATCAGGTTGCTATTATTTATGCAGGTTCTAAGAACTTATTAAGAGATGTACCTGTTGAGAAAGTAAAAGAATTTCAACGCGATTATTTAGAGTTCCTAAATGCGAAGCATAGAGATACTCTAGATTTACTTAAAGCTGGTAAATTAACTGATGAGGTTATTGATACATTAACTAGTGTAGCAAAAGATCTTTCAGCAAAATATAGATCATAAGTTATAAGTTTATAGTTATGAGTTTAGAGTTTTTCTTAATCATAACCTTAAATCTAAATTATTAAACTAATGTCACTCTGAGTATCGCCTGTGCTGAGCGCAGTCGAAGTATCGAAGAGTCTTTATAACATAAAGAATGGCTAACCTTAAAGAAATACGTAACAGAATAGCGTCGGTATCTTCAACGATGCAGATTACAAGTGCCATGAAAATGGTATCTGCTGCTAAGTTAAAGAAAGCCCAAGATGCTATTACTGCAATGCGTCCTTACTCTAATAAGTTAACAGAATTATTACAGAGTCTAAGTGCAACTTTAGACCCAGATTCTGGAAGTAAGTATGCTGACCAACGTGAAGTTAAAAATGTACTTATAGTTGCAATAACGTCTAATAGAGGATTGTGTGGGGCATTTAACTCTAACATCATTAAGCAAACTAATGTATTAATTAATGATGTTTATGGTGATAAAAATGTTTCTGTTTTAGCAATTGGAAAGAAAGCAAATGACGCTTTTACAAAACAAGATAGAGTTATAGCAAACAAAAGTGAAGTCTTTGATGACTTAACGTTCGATAATGTTGCCGAAATCGCAGAAATGCTGATGGAAAAATTTGTTAAAGGTGATTTTGATAAAATTGAATTAGTATATAACAATTTTAAAAATGCAGCAACGCAAATAATAATGTCGGAACAGTTTTTACCAATTGTGCCTATTGAAGATGAAGCTAATTTAAATTTAGATTACCTTTTTGAACCTTCAAAGCAAGAAATTGTAGAAACATTAATTCCTAAGTCTTTAAAAACACAATTATTCAAAGGTATAAGGGATTCTTTTGCTTCTGAGCATGGCGCACGTATGACAGCAATGCATAAGGCAACAGATAACGCAACAGAATTAAGAGATCAGTTAAAATTAACTTATAACAAAGCACGTCAGGCATCAATTACTAACGAGATCCTTGAAATTGTAGGTGGTGCTGAGGCATTAAACAATTAGACGCCGCGTAAGCGAGTCAAATGTATAAAAACGCGAGGCATTAAACAATTAGACGCCGCGTAAGCGAAGTCAAATGTATAAAAACGCGAGGCATTAAACAATTAGACGCCGCGTAAGCGAGTCAAATGTATAAAAACGCGTAGCATTGAGGAATTTGTAAATTCCTGCGAAGGCAAGAATCTTATTCTAAAAAATCAAAGACCTAACTTTAATGAGTTAGGTTTTTTTATGGAATTATTTTTGAAATTACATATTCATATTATGAAACTCGTAAAACATATATCAGTTTTAAGAATAATGTTAGCTTTATTTCACTGTCCAGTGCCCAAATCTTCAAAAAGAAGCACCAACGGAGTTCCAAGACGTATAGTAGTAAATCTGGAATGCAGAAATAAAAAAAGGAGGTTCTGGTGCTAATATATCATCAATATAATAGACCTATCTCTAGCTTTAGATAGCTTGTGTTTCCAAGGAGAAGTCACTGAAATTAGATTACAACCTAGTAAGGTATTATTATATATCGGGAGATTTACTTCTAAAACCAATGCCCCTATGATGTAAAAGACCATTACTACAAATATTTTGAATATTGGACAACAGAAATTATTATTTTGTACTATAAATCTTACTAAAAAATCAATTACACCGGATTAATACATCCTTTCATAGTGTTTATTGATATATTTTATATATATTGCAAGTCCAAATCTTAACCTATACTACAATGAAACTACTAAGAAAGGCCTATTTCGCCGTTGTTTTTACTGGTATTATTGCAACCACATTACAGTGCGCAAGTTCAAAAGACATAATTACCACTTTTGAAAAACCAACATCATTTAAAGTTAAACCTGTTTATTTTCAAGAATGGTATGCAGGAATCAAAGTTGGTGGTACAGGGATTAATATATTTATTCCTGTTGTCAATGAAGCGGATAATGTTGTTATAGACAGTGTTTATTTTAGAAACTTAAAAGGAAAACTGACTAAAAGAGACGGAAGATATTCAGCAATACTTCAGAATAAATCTCTTCATTATATTTTTGTTAAGTCAGAAAGAGGTATAGACTACCCTTTTTCACTTAAAGATAATGAGTGTGCAATTAGATACACAGAAAATGGAGAAACTAAGTATTTAAAAATCACAAAAACAAAAGAAAAAGAAGGTACTTATTATGAAAACGGACCTCCTTCAATTTATACTAACAATACATCTTCCATATTGGCGGCAACAGATAATGATGGAAATTAATATAGTTTGAAATTAAAAATAATAAAAGTCTTACTATTTAAGTAAGACTTTTATTATTGGAATAAAGCCAAAAACACATCTCCTAATTTTTACTTATAAGAATTTTTGACGAGTTCCATTAATCAAGAGTTGAATTAATTAGCCTTTTAAGATTATTTCGATACTTTTGAGCTTAATCAAAACCATTAGATTGAGCGGATTCAAATCACTTTTCAAACAAACATTTATTTATGGTTTAGCCACTGTACTTCCACGGATGTTGAGTTTTATTTTAGTTCCGCTTTACACAGATCCGGCTGTACTATCGATTGCAGAATATGGTCGTGTATCATTCATTTTCGCCTATTTTGTACTTTTTAATGTCGTCTTGGCTTATGGAATGGAAACGGCATTTTTTAGGTTTTTTAATAAAGAGGAGAGCCAAGAAAAAGTAACGAGTACATCTGCTATTTCATTAATAATCAGCTCATTTGCTTTATTAGGAATTGCTTTTCTGTTTAGAAATCAAATATCTTCATTAATAAATATAGATCTCAAGTATCTCAATTTAGTTTTTATTATTCTTCTATTAGATGCTTTAGTTATTATCCCGTTTGCTTGGTTACGGGCAACTGCGAGACCAATGCGCTATGCTATTATTAAAATATTAAACGTCGCGGTTAATTTAGGACTCAATGTGTTCCTGTTATTGTATTTAAAAGATTTAGCCGAAGGCAATTCATTTTTCAATAGTATTTATAATCCAGATTTTGAAATCAGTTACATTTTCATTTCTAACTTAATTGCAAGTGGACTAACATTAGCATTATTACTTCCGTTTTACGCTAAACTCAAGTTTACATTCGATACTGTTTTATGGAAAAAAATGATGCGTTACGCCATGCCAGTGCTTATTGCAGGAATTGCCTATTCTGTAAATGAAACATTCGATCGTATTTTATTAGAAAAGTTATTGCCAGCGGATATTGCTGAAGAACAGATTGGCATGTATTCCGCTTGTTACAAACTCGCTTTATTTATGACCTTGTTTGCAACAGCTTTTCGTTTAGGTATTGAACCTTATTTTTTCAGTCATTCTAGAGCAGAAAATCCACAAAAGAACTATGCCAAAATTTTAGAATACTTTGTCGCTTTTGGTTCTGTAATCTTGTTGGCTGTAGTTGTTTTTGCAGATTTAATAAAACCATATATTATAAGAAGCGAAGTCTATTACGAAGCCATGTGGATTGTACCTTTTATCCTTTTAGCTAACTTTTGTTTAGGCATTTATCACAATCTTTCGGTTTGGTATAAAATAACAGATCGCACTAAGTTCGGAGCTTACATTTCGATACTAGGAGCAATTGTAACATTAGTATTAAATTATGTTTTAATTCCTATTATAGGTTTTAAAGGCTCAGCAATAGCGACGCTTTCAGCTTATGCATTAATGATGCTATTGTCGTTTTACTTCGGAAGAAAGTACTATCCAATTCCATATAACTTAAAAAAAATAAGCTTGTACCTTGTGGTTTCTATTCTATTATCATTTATATTCTTCTATGGATATCGCGAGAATTATAGTATTGGAATTACAATGTTAATTGTATTTTTGGGATTAGTTATTATGTTGGAAAAGAACCAACTAAAACACCTCTTAAAACGATAAAGTAGATATGAAAATTAAAATAATAAACAAATCAAGACACGAATTACCACATTACGAAACCATAGCATCTGCAGGTATGGATTTACGTGCGAGCTTAACAGAATCTAGAATATTAAAACCTCTTGAACGCACCATAGTTGGTACAGGCTTGTTTATAGAATTACCAGTTGGGATCGAAGCACAAGTGAGACCACGCAGCGGATTAGCAGCTAAAAAAGGGATCACCGTACTAAACGCACCTGGAACCGTAGATGCAGATTATAGAGGCGAAATAGGAGTTATTTTAGTAAATCTTTCTAATGAAGATTTTACAATTAATAATGGTGAGCGTATTGCGCAGTTAGTCATAGCAAAACACGAACGTGCCGAATGGGAGCACGTTGAAATATTATCTGATACCGATCGTGGTTCTGGAGGATTTGGAAGCACGGGAACCAAATAAACAAATTAATTCATAAACGAATCAACTCATAAAACATGAAAATAATAGTACCCATGGCAGGCAGAGGTTCTCGCCTTAGACCACATAGTTTAACAGTGCCAAAACCTTTAATTCCGGTTGCTGGCCAGCCCATAGTACATCGTTTAGTAAAGGATATTGCTAAAGTTTTAAAGCAACCCATTGAAGAAATTGCTTTTGTTTTAGGCGATCCTGCTTTTTTTGGTGATGAGGTTGTTGAAAGTTTAACAAAACTCGCTGAAGGTTTAGGTGCTAAAGCATCGATTTACAGACAAGATAAGCCTTTAGGAACGGGTCATGCTATTATGAGTGCTAAGCCATCTTTATCTGGTCCTGCAGTAATTGCATATGCAGATACATTGATTAGAGCGGAGTTCGATTTAGATCCAGCTGCAGATAGTGTCATTTGGACAAAACGCGTAGCAAACCCGGAAGCTTATGGTGTAGTAAAATTAGATTCAGATCACAACATCGTTGAACTTGTAGAAAAACCAGAAAACTTTGTTAGTGACCAAGCCGTAATTGGCATCTATTACTTTAAAGATGTTGCTGTATTAAAGGAAAAACTACAAGAAGTATTAGATGAAAACATAATGAATGGTGGCGAATACCAAATAAACGATGGTATTAAACGTATGATGGCAGATGGTAGAGTTTTTAAAACTGGCACTGTAGATGAGTGGATGGACTGCGGTAACAAAGCCGTTACTTTAGAAACTAATGCTAAAATGTTAGGATTTTTAACTGCCGATAAAGAAGAGCAATTAATTGATGACTCCGTCGTTTTAGATAACGCAACAGTTATAGAGCCTTGTTTTATTGGAAAAGGCACGGTTTTAAGAAACTCAACTGTTGGACCTCATGTATCTATCGGTAAAGATTGTGTTATTGAAAACTCAACCGTTAAAAATAGCTTAATACAGAACCAGACCACTATTAAAAACGCTAATTTAGACGAGGCTATGATTGGTAACCATGTTAAATATAATGGTGAGTTTACTAAGATTAGCATAGGAGATTATACACAAATGGAATAAATTCCTGCGCATACAGGAAAACGAAGATTCAGCGTAGCTAATCTCATTTTTAGTTTGGAACAACTTTTGAAAGCTATATTGTCTTGCTCAGTTTGTCCAAGGATTTTTTGAAAGGGATTCCCTTTTTCGAGGGAAACACATATGAAAAAACAATTCTACATATTATTACTACTAATTGGAATACTACTTAATCCACAGGTATCCTATGCACAAGTTGATTCCAACAATCGACCAGATGACGATTTAGGAAATGTAGAAGACGAATTTCAAGAATACTTTTTCGAAGCCTTAAAACAAAAAGGAATAGAAAATTATGAAAGAGCAGTCGATGCCCTTCAGAAGTGTTTAACCCTAAACAGTAAACTTCCAGTTATTTATTTCGAACTTGGTAAAAACTATAATAAACTCAAAAATTTTGGTGCAGCAGAAGATAATCTGAAAAAAGCGATTAGCATGCAACCGGATAATGTATGGTTTTTAGACGAACTCTATGATGTCTATTATCAACAAGATGATATTAATAATGCGATAAAGACCATAAAGCAACTCGTAAAGTATCATCCAGATTATAAAGAAGATTTGGCAGCACTTTATGTTAGGGAGGAAAAATACAAGCAAGCTCTAGATTTATTAGACGAGTTAGATGCAGACAAAGGTATTAGTGAATCTAGAGATGCTATGCGTAACGATATTTACAGTATTACTGGTAATGCAGACGACAGAATTGAAAACTTAGAACAACGTATTGCTAACAATCCTAACAACGAGGATAATCGGTTAAAGCTTATTTATAGATACAGTCAAACAGGAGATAGAAAAAACGCTTATAAGGCTGCTAAAAACTTATTAAAAGTGAAACCAGACTCAAAATTTGTGCATTTGGCGCTGTATAAATTTCACCTACAAGATGGTAAAATAGAAGATGCTATTCACTCTGTGAAAATAGTATTAACAAGTCCAGAAATTAATTCTGATGCTAAAGCCAAAGTACTTAAAGATTTTGTGGCTTTTGTGGCTAAAAATCCAGAATACGAATCAGATCTAATAGACATTACAGCTTTAATAGATGAAAACAAAAATGCACAAACCCATAGCGATTTAGGACAGTATTACTTAAAAGCAGGAGATAAGGTTAAAGCACTTTCAAACTTTAAAGAAGCACTAAAACAAGACCCTAACGACTTTAAATTAATAAAAGACGTATTGCTGTTACAATTGGATATTGAGGATTATAAAGCAGTCGTAAATGATAGTGAACGCGCTTTGGAGTTATATCCTGCTCAGCCTATTTTATATTTAGTAAATGCTGTGGCAAATAATAATTTAAATCAACATAAAAAGGCAATAGATAATTTAGAAATGGGTTTAGATTTTTTAATTGACAATCCTAATATGGAAGCCGATTTTTATTCCCAATTAAGTATAGCCTACAAAGGCTTAAATAATATTAGTAAATCTGAAACGTTTGCTAAAAAGGCAGAAGCTTTAAAAGCACAACAATAAAATGAAACGAGCATGTTCAAAAGTTTAACACCAAAAGAAATTATGAATAGCGAACAGCATGTGACGATTGAAAAGCAATAGAAAAAACACATGAAATTATCCCAAATATATAGAAACTTAAAAGTTACCATTAGTGCTATCCTTGTAGTATTAGTATTCAGCTGTAAGTCTGCTAAAAGCGTAATAGCTTCTGGTGAAGCTAGCGATAAGCTTTCGGCTAAGCAAGTGATTAAACAACATCAAAAAAAGAATGCTGATTTTAAAACGATGCAAGCCAGAATTAGAATAGATATAGCTCAAGATGATCAGGAACAAGGTGCTACTTTTAATTGTCGTATTGAAAAAGATAAAGTCATTTGGTTAAGCGCTCCTATTGGCTTAGCTCGTATGATGATTACTCCTGAAAAAGTCCGTTTTTATAATAAAGGGGATAACACGTATTTTGATGGTGATT
>Ga0316189_10007650_pt1 | contig 10201 bp, 7 predicted proteins | sample LowCovwburrow_MG_FD_204930 | JGI IMG/M metagenome (GOLD analysis project Ga0316189, IMG submission 204930) | Coastal sediment microbial communities from Maine, United States - Lowes Cove worm burrow | ecosystem: Environmental > Aquatic > Marine > Coastal > Sediment | place: USA: Maine... | reverse complement strand
TTTTATTTAAAAATTATTATTATTATTAGGCACGGCCTGTACTGTGAGTAATCGTATTTTGTGTTTTTATTCTGCGTACTTAGAACCATTTTCATGGTTGCAAATACGGTCTTCAAACCCCTTGGTTCCCTGTACACGGATTGTGGATAAACTGGCCTCTTACCTGCCGCTCAGAGTTCTCCTCACCGAGTACACATCAATTGCTCAAGGTTCTTAACAGGTTGTTATAGTCCTCTGCGACACGCTGATCGCTTTCCCGCAGTTCTGCGATTTTGCGTGTCGCATACAGTACCGTGGTGTGATCGCGCCCACCAAAAGCAGCACCTATCTCCGGCAGGCTGTGATTGGTCAACACTTTGGCCAGGGTCATTGCTATCTGACGAGGTCGTGCAATCATCCTGCTACGTTTGCTTGACAAAAGATCGGATGTTCGCATCTTGAAATATTCGGCTACCGTGCGTTGAATATTATCGATCGTAACGAGTTTGTCCTGGGCGGCAATCATGTCGCGCAGAGCTTCTTTTGCAAACTCCATGGTGATCGGCCGGCCGGTGAACTGAGAGTTCGCGACGATTCTACGCAGAGCACCCTCGAGTTCCCTAATATTCGACCGCACTCGTTTGCCGATAAAGAACGCCACTTCGTTCGGAATTTCGACACCGAACAGCTGCATGCCTTTGCTCTTCAGTATGGCGACCCGGGTTTCCAGGTCCGGTGGTTCGACGGCTACCGTGAGTCCCCATCCAAAACGCGACTTGAGCCGGTCTTCCAGCCCTTCCACCTCTTTGGGGAAGCGATCGCTGGTAAGAATAATCTGCTGCTGAGATTCGAACAGTGCATTGAAGGTGTGAAAGAATTCTTCCTGCGAACGTTCCTTGCCAGCAAAGAACTGAACATCATCGATGAGAAATGCGTTGACGGAACGCATCTTACGTTTGAAATTATCAATCGTTCCGTGCTGCAAGGCCTTGACCATCTCGGCGACAAAGCCTTCTGAATGCATGTAGAGCACCTGTGCATTCGGATTGTTATTGCGAATCCTGTTTCCTACCGCATGCATCAAGTGTGTCTTTCCAAGACCGACACCACCGTAGATGAACAGTGGATTATAGACACGACCTGGATTGTCGCCGATCTGCATTCCGGCTGCGCGAGCGAGTTGGTTGGACTTGCCTTCGACGAAACTCTCGAAATTGAAATCCGGGTTTGTGTTTGCTGCAACGACCGGTGGGGATGTTTCTTTTATGGTTGGGACTGGGTGGCTGACATTGGCCGGCGCTGGTTTAGCCAGACTGTCGTTGCCCGGCGTTCGAGGTGCACTACCTATCTCCAAACTGATGGTGGTCGAGCCGCCCTGGCCAAGATCTGAAAGATAACCTTTGAGGTGATCAAGATAATGCTTTTTCACCCAGTCCAGAACGAACGCATTTGGAGCCATCAAGCGCAAGCGATCCACATCCTGCATGCAGTGCAAGGGTCGAATCCAGGTGTTGAACTGCTGATTGGGGATCTCGTTTTTAAGTCGATCCAGGCAATGCTGCCAGAGGTCGATGGTCATAATTATTATTGCTGCCTGCGCCTTACGCCGGAGTATCAACGCCTGGCTGTTTAGTTGTAACTTTATCGCTTGGTTCAAGCAATGCATATTGGCACGGCAAACCGACTCGAGTTACTGCAGACAGTGCAGATCCTTGAGTAGGGAAGACGATACTGACAAGCGAGCCACGGATACCTTAAGTCTCTGCTCAGGTTTGCTTCGGCTAATCTAAGGGTCAGGCGCCAATCTAGCTTTAAGTGTAGCCTTTTGCGACCCACTTATCCACAGGCTATTTATCTTTATCGTGCCTTTATATAGGACCTTTGAAAGTAAGTGAATACTTACTTACATCGTTACCCATCGAGTCTTTGATCTGTGTGATACTTGCGGTGCCGCGGTGGATTTAATTTGGCGCCACGCATTGACTTAGCCATGAAGATACATTAAGTTTCTGCCCCCATTTTGCAGCGGCAGTCTCCTTCATGGCTGGCTGGGGCAATTCGGAAAACATCTACATCAACTGTTCGGAAAAACGGTCATGAAACGTACTTTTCAGCCCAGCCGCATCAAGCGTATTCGTACTCACGGTTTTCGCGCCCGTATGGCCACGCGCGGAGGTCGCAAGGTGCTGAACGCTCGTCGCGCAAAGGGCCGTGTTCGCCTGATCCCATAAACGCGATCTGGCAAACCTTACTCTAAGGATTAAGCTCAGATTTCGGACTACCGTCTCCCGAGAAATTCGCGCCTCTTGCTGGCGTCGGAATACAAGCGTGTGTTCTCCCGCCCCAAGCGGTCGGCCGATGCCTTCTTTACCGTCCTCGCGATGGTCTCGGCGAGGCAACCAGCGCGCTTGGGTCTGGCAATCTCGAAGAAACAGGCGAGCCGGGCTGTCGACCGAAATAGATTGAAACGGTTGATCCGGGAAAGTTTCCGCCATCATCGTAAAGAACTTGCTGGATTGGATCTCGTGGTCATGGCGCGCAGGCCCGCGCTCGATGCGGGTAATTCACGTCTGTTTAGATCACTGCGCAATCATTGGCAGGAGTTAATGCCCGATCAAGGCGGCTAACACTGCCTGGTTCGGGACCCGGTGGTTCAGGCCACGATGCGTCTGTGACAGATACGGGTTAAACTTCCGCCCTTTCCGCTGTCACCCTGCCTGGAATTGACGTATTTCTATGGATAACGTTCGACTTTTTCTGTTCATGGCCCTGGCCTTTCTCGGCATGCTGCTTTATCAGTCGTGGCAAGAGGACTATGGCCCAGTACAGCAGACGGCGGCCGAAGATGCGGCACCGGCTACAACGACGGCGGGTGATACGCCGACTGCCCCGCATCAGGCTGACATCGATAGCGCTGCACCGAGTGTCCCGGGTGTAGCGGCTGCTGCAACTGGTAGCAAGGCAGGCCTGATAAAGGTCCGTACCGATACCCTCGATCTGGTAATCGACAAGCGTGGGGGCACGATCGTCGACGCGCGCCTCATCCAATACCCGGTTGCAGTTGACCGTCCCGATGAAAAGTACCGACTACTGAGTCAACGGCCATCCGATTTCTTCATCGTACAGTCAGGCCTGCTCGGTACCGAAACCGAGCGTACACCGACTCACGAGGCAATATTCACGGCGTCTTCTGACACGTTCGAACTCAAAGAGGGTGAAGACAGTCTTGTTGTCGATTTGACATGGCAGTCGGCAGACGGTGTAGAGGTGATCAAGCGATACACCTTCAATCGTGATACGCATGCAGTTCAGCTGGAGCAGCTGGTAAACAACTCGTCGGAGACGGTCTGGACGGGTCGCGATTATCGGCAGCTGCAACGTGGCGAACCCGTCGATACCGGCAGTGCTTTCATGTACACCTACACTGGTGGTGCGATATTCAGCCAGGAAGACAAGTACCAGAAATACGATTTTGAAGAACTAGGCTCGGGCCAGCTGAATCGGGACGTGAAGGACGGCTGGCTGGCAATGATTCAGCATTACTTCCTGGGCGCCATAGTGCCGCCACGCGGGGAAGACCAGCATTACTACGGCAAACAACTGAGTAACGGCCGGGCGGTGATCGGCGGTTACGGTCCTGCAAAGACCATTGCCCCAGGTGCTAGCGATAATTTCACCGGTACCCTTTTCCTGGGTCCAAAGCTTCAGCAGGAATTGTCTGAACTCGCCGAAGGCCTGGACCTCACCGTGGATTACGGCTTTCTGGTATTCATTGCCAAGCCAATGTACTGGGTGTTGGAGAAGATTCAGGGCTTCGTCGGCAACTGGGGATGGACCATCATTATATTCACCATCCTGATCAAGCTCGCATTCTTCAAGCTGTCGGAAACGAGCTATCGATCTATGGCAAACATGCGCAAGATGACGCCCCGGATCCAGGCCCTCAAGGACCGGTACGGCGACGACAAGCAGCGTATGCAGCAGGCCATGATGGAGCTGTACAAGACCGAGAAGATCAATCCGCTTGGCGGCTGCCTGCCCATGCTGGTCCAGATGCCTTTCTTCATCGCACTGTACTGGGTATTGCTTGAGAGTGTAGAACTGCGGCAGGCACCCTGGATCCTGTGGATCGATGATCTGTCTATCAAAGATCCGTTTTTCGTGCTGCCGGTGATCATGGGCGTTTCCATGTTCGTGCAGCAAAAGCTGAATCCACCACCGCCGGATCCGATGCAGGCAAAGATAATGATGGCCCTGCCGTTGGTATTTACGGCCATGTTCGCATTCTTCCCGTCCGGCCTGGTCCTTTACTGGGTGGTCAACAACCTGCTTTCGATCACGCAGCAATGGGTGATAACCAAGCGTATCGAAGAAGCTGCCACAAAGTAGGTCTTGGCCTTGGCCGACCCGGCTACTGACACTATCGTGGCAATAGCCACACCACCCGGTCGCGGTGGTGTCGGCATAGTCCGTGTTTCGGGAAAAGATGTCGCGGCGATCGCCACTGCCGTCCTCGGTACCCTGCCGCAACCCAGGCACGCCTGTTTCTCCCGCTTTCTGAACGATACGGCAGAGCCGATAGACGAAGGCCTGGCCCTGTATTTCAAGGGTCCGGCTTCATTCACCGGTGAAGATGTCCTGGAACTCCAGGGTCACGGCGGGCCGGTGGTGATGGACCTGCTGCTGAGGCGGGTAATCGAACTCGGGGCGCGTCTTGCCGAGCCTGGCGAATTCTCACGCCGGGCCTATCTCAATGACAAACTCGACCTTGCCCAGGCCGAGGCGGTTGCAGATCTGATTGACAGCCAGACCAGTGCCGCTGCGCGTTCGGCGATGCGCTCACTGAGCGGCGAGTTCTCCAGTCAGGTGCATGCTCTGGTCGCACAGATCACGCAACTGCGGATGTATGTCGAGGCGGCAATCGATTTCCCGGAGGAAGAGATCGATTTTCTCGCCGACAGTCATGTCGCTACAGAGTTGAACCTTTTGATCGAAAGTGTCGCCCGACTGTTGAGAAGGGCACAGACTGGCAGACTCCTGCGAGATGGTATGACGCTGGTCATCGCCGGACTGCCGAATGCCGGGAAATCGAGTCTGATGAATGCTCTGACCGGCCAGGACAGCGCCATCGTTACCCATATACCCGGGACGACACGTGATGTACTGCGCGAACGTGTGGAGCTGGACGGCCTGCCGCTGCATATCGTCGATACGGCGGGTCTGCGTGAAGCGGAAGACGCCGTGGAACTGGAGGGGGTAAGAAGGGCACGTGACGAAATTGCGCGTGCGGATCTCGCACTTTGGGTGTTCGATGCAGAGCAGGATCCACAGGCGAGCGGTCTGGAGACAGCGGCCCTTCCCCCTCACTTGCCGCTGACACGAATACGCAACAAAGCGGACCTCGCTGCCCTACCCTGTGGTCTGCATGATCACCGCGGTATCCCGGAAATCAGCCTGTCAGCCAAGACTGGGCTGGGTGTCGAGGTATTGCGCGAACACCTGAAAAAACTCGTTTCCTATGAAGGCGCCTGCGAAGGTGATTTCAGTGCTCGCCGACGACATCTGGATGCAATATCACGAGCGCGGAATCTGATTCTTGCGGGACAAGAGGCATTGACCGAGGGTCAGGCAGGTGAACTACTGGCCGAAGATCTCCGACAGGCTCAGCTGGCACTGTCCGAAATCACCGGTGAATTCACAGCCGATGATCTCTTGGGAGAGATTTTCAGCAACTTCTGTATCGGCAAATAAGTGGCACGGTCGAAAATAACGTTTCGATCGCAGTATCGATACTGTTCAACGTTTGAGTTTCAGCCGGTTGATACGTTTGCGCAAGGCGCCAATCTGGTGTCGATGTTGCCCCTGGCCATACCGCATCTGAACATACATCCGATTGATGGCGACCAACTGATCAGATGCTCCGGGATAGGTCTCGGCGGCGATATCGCAAATCGTATCGGGCCCATGCCAGGGCGGAGCCTGGACCCCTGCACGTTGCAGTTTGTGCAGGAGTTTCTGCCACAGGGCAGGCAAAGGGTCCTGGGTCTTGCCGCGCGGTATTTTTGCGATCAGGTAGACGAGTGTAATTGCTAGCGCGCTCCCGATCATCAGCGCGATCGCCAGACCCAGGCCCTTGAGGTCTCGCAGGCCGAACTTTTGTAAAAGGCTGTTTTGCCGTTCCGCCGTAAAACCGACCACCCATTGGTGCCAACCGAGGTCAACTGCATCCGCAATCCAGGCGGCATTCAGCCACAGGGCACGCGCCAGGCTGTCCTCATCGACGCGGAAAATGACCCGATCACTGTCCTGCGACAGATCGGCATTGATTGGTCTTTCTATACGTTCTGGTGCGACCGCCGCAGTAGGGTCGATCCGCCACCAGCCCAGCTTTGGTAACCAGACCTCGGTCCACGCATGTGCATCCGATTGTCGTACGACCCAGTGTTCTGCATGCGGGTTTTTCTCCCCACCCTGATAGCCGACAACGACACGGCTCGGGATTCCGGCAAGACGCATCAACACCGCGAAACTGCCAGCATAGTGTTCACAGAATCCACGCCGGGTCTCGAACAGAAACTGATCGATAGGATCATCCTGAAGCAGACCGGGCGAAAGCGTGTATACAAAGGGCTGTTCGCGGTAATACGCGAGTGCTTCCTGGACCAGCTGAAGTGGCTGGGACGGATCCGTCGATGCCTGCCAATCATCCACCAGTGCCCTGACCCTGGGCGAGATACGCGCCGGCAGCTGCAGGGCCATTCGACGTTCGTAGTCGCTCAGGGCCAGCAGACGATAATCCGGGTCGGAAGACAGACGGTAACTGGTCCGTTTGTTGATGCGCTGGCTGTTCACCAGTGCAAAATTGCCATTGAGAAAGGCACCAGGTGGTCTGCTGGTAACCACGTCCAGGCCAAACAGCCAGTAAGAACCGGTCGGTTCAAGAGTTATCTCGTAATCGATATCGGTACTGCTGCCGGCGATGGCCGGCAGCGAGCCCACCGGCTGTACCCCGCGAGACCAGCGCCTACCATCGGTATTCCACAATACGGGGCCGCGCCAGTAGCGCTGGCTCGGGTGTGGGGCCGGGTCGAAAAAGCGCACATGGAAAGCGATATCGTTGGAGCGGCTCAGGGAGCCGATGTTGCCTAGGGTCATCTCCTCGCTGATGCCGGTCATAGCACCCTGTGCGCTGATCCCCCAGAGGGGGCTTTGCAGTCGTGGAAACAACAGGAAAACGACCAGGGCCAGTGGCAAAGCGCCGGCGAGCATTGCCAGCGAATTGCGTAGTTGCAGGCGCAGCTCGATATTGACCCGGTTGAGACCGACCTGCACAGACATCAGCGCGAACACACCCACGAATAGATATGCCGCCAGGAGCAGTGACTGGTCATACAGAAACTGGGTGAGGACCAAAAAATAGCCGAGAAAGACAGACACATGGATATCGCGACGCGCTCGCGATTCAAGCAGTTTGAGCCCCAGCATGACCACCAGTAGTGCAGTGCCCGCCAGGCGCCCGTCCGAAACATTGGTGGTGAGCACGACCAGCCCCAACGCACAGAACATCAGCAGGACCAGCAACCAGCGGCCCGGCATGAGCTCGGGTCGACGTAGTGCAACCAGGCGCCAGAGCACGGCGGTGAAGAAGAAGACCAGGATCAGCGGATTGAGATTCGCGGCATGTGGCGCGACCATGGCACCGAGCAAGAGCAGCAGCGCGGTCAGCAATTTTTGCGGAATCGGCAGATCGGCCAGTGCGTCACGCATCGTTCGATCCGAAAACAGCCAGGTGGCGCAGACACTGATGCCGGTGCACCGTCCCGAGCGCAGGATGAATCACCCCCTCGGGTGTCCTAAGACCATAGGGTCGACCACGAACGTCAGCCTCGATCACGGCCCGCGCCATGGCCGAGATCCGTGCCTCTTCGTCACGTCCAGGTGCCTGCTTCCAGTCAATCCACAAAGGCGCGGAGGTCTGCCCACTGAACAAGCGGGTATTGAGGCCGCGGTCGCGTGCGTAGCTTTTCCAGTCTATCTGTGAAGGCTGATCACCCGGCTGGTATTTGCGCAAGCCAACGAAATCCTCGTTGCCGCTGCCATATTCTCCACTGAGCGCTTCTTCACCTTCGTCGCCGCCAGGTGACCAGGATTCGCCGGGCGCCGGATAGACCAACACCGGCCTTTCACATTCCAGATAACACCAGGCGCGCAGCAGTCCGACCGGATACTGGGTGCTTACGACCAGGCGGCTCAAACGGTGCAGGCCGCGAGGCATCGCGGGCAGTGCAAGTTGGCGTGCCTGGCGACCGCTGCCTGCATGCAGATCGAGCAGTTCCGGATCACAGTCCGCGAACGTGAGCTGGATCGCTGGGCGCTCGCGTTCACCCTTCTCCAGCTCGACCACAAAACGCCCCTGCTCTCCAGCGAACACCGGTGCGGCACCTTTGCATACAAGGCGCAGACCACGCAGATTCCGCCATGTGAGATAGATCGCGTTGCTGCCGAGGCCGGCAAGCAGAAAGGTCAGCAGATGGGCCGGGTTATTGGCGTAGTTGACCGAACCGAGCAGCATAAGAAACAGCAGGGTTCCATAGATCAGGCCATAGCGCGTTGGCAGGATATAGATTCGCCGCGACCCGATCTCGGCCCGACCGGCATCCGAGACCCGTTCGTAGCGCATCCAGCTGGTCAGCGCCATGCCAACGCTTCCCTTCCATGAGCGCGGTGATGAAGATGCTCCGAAGACGCGGTCCGGCGCTGCTGTGCCGGCAGCCCGGAATTCACGGTTTCGCCCGCTGATGCCATCGGATTCAGGGGATCGCCACGCTTTCGACAAGACCCTCGAGATGATCGCTGCCGTCGCCCTCGAGACTGTTCAGGCGATGGCCGGCAACGCTCGGCAACACCGCCTGCACGTCTTCGGGAACCACTTGGGCGCGGCCGTCGATCATGGCCCAGGCACGCGAAGCCCGCAGCAGGGCAAGTCCGGCGCGCGGTGACAGGCCGAGTTCCCAACGTGGCGAAGAGCGCGTGGCGGTAAGCAGGGCCTGGACGTAATCGAGCAAGGCCGGTGCGACATGTACGCGATCGACATGGGCCTGCCAGCCAAGCAGCGTATTTGTATCTATACGCGCCGAGACATCCTTGAGCATCAGGCGACGGTCAGCACCAGCCAACAGCTCGCGTTCTGCCGCGGCGTCCGGATAGCCCAGCCTGATACGCATCAGAAAACGGTCGAGCTGTGATTCGGGCAGGCCGAAGGTCCCGATCTGGGAACGCGGATTCTGGGTTGCAACGACGAAGAACGGATCGGGCAGTTCGCGGGTTTCACCGTCTGCGGTCACCTGGCGTTCTTCCATGGCCTCAAGCAGGGCACTCTGAGTTTTAGGTGTGGCGCGGTTGATTTCGTCTGCAAGCACCAGCTGCGAAAAAACCGGTCCCGGATGGAAGTGAAAACGACCCTCTTCACGGTCATAGATAGAGACCCCGAGGATGTCGGCAGGCAACATATCTGCGGTGAACTGGATCCGCTGGAAATCAAGGCCGAGCAGGCGCGCCAGGACGTGAGCCAGGGTGGTCTTTCCAACGCCCGGTATGTCCTCTATCAGAAGATGGCCCCGTGCCAGCAAACAGGTGAGCGCGAGCCGAAGCGCGTGTTGTTTACCCACGATGAGCCGGCCGGCATCATCCAGGATCTGGCGCAGAACCGCATCATCACCGGGTGAAACTGCAGGGTTCAATACGGCTTTGTACATCGGCTAGGCACTCTTCGATTATCTGTATCCTGCAACTATCGGCTATCGTGCCAGTTTCTCAAGCGGGAAAGCCTGTTTTCCGGCATGGATTCGGGCGCGCGTCCCGCTCTCACCCGGCATTCAACATCATTCGACCAACAGGGCCCGGATCTGTTCCTCGATGCGATCTGCCCGGGCGTCCCCGCTGTGCGTCTCACCGACATGCAGGTACCGGATGATGCCTTGTTTATCAACCAGATAATAAGCGGGCCAGTAGCGGTTGCCGAGGGCGCGCCAGAAGGCGAAATCATTGTCCATCATCACCGGGTGTTCGAGCCCGAACTCCTTGATCTTGGACGCCACCTTGGCCGGGTCATGTTCATGTTCGAACTCGGGGCTGTGAATTCCGATCACTTGAAAATCCTGTGTAGCGAACTTCGCCTCCAGGTCTTTCAGCCACGGAAAAGAGCGATAACAGTTCCAACAAT
>Ga0316189_10007649_pt1 | contig 10201 bp, 8 predicted proteins | sample LowCovwburrow_MG_FD_204930 | JGI IMG/M metagenome (GOLD analysis project Ga0316189, IMG submission 204930) | Coastal sediment microbial communities from Maine, United States - Lowes Cove worm burrow | ecosystem: Environmental > Aquatic > Marine > Coastal > Sediment | place: USA: Maine... | reverse complement strand
ATAGTATTTCAGCGGCTGGTAGTTTTTTAACTCTAGCAAATAAGTATTATAATTTATATGATTCAATAACTACAAAAGCATTCGATTTAAAAGAAGGTGAAGACCCATTTGATTTTGTTACAGATTCTGAAAAAAGTGAGATGGAAGAATTTATATCAATGTTCGGCATGAGATCTATAGACAGCAGTGGTAAAACAAATATATTTTTGACAGATCAAATATTGTATATTTCTCAAGGAATAATTGGAAATGTGTATAAAACTTATAATCCAGAAACTACGCTGCCAGACAAAGAGAAAGCTGAGGATAAATATAAATATAATTTATACAAACAAATTCCTACAGTGTTTAGAGATGCTATGAGCGTTGTTGGTATGCAACCAGGGTTTGTGACTGCAACAAAAGAAGAAAGAAAACTGTCTAAAGAGTTATTAGGACATACATTTGGATTAAACGATAATGAAAAAATTGCGGCTGATCTATATGCTAAACAGAAAAATATGTCTAACGAAGAAGTGGCTGCGCAAATACAAACACTTACAAGTAGCGAAGATATTGATAACCAACGTCAAGGTAAAGCTTTGGTCCTCTTCTATGCAAATAAAGATTTTAACCAAGATGAAAAAGAATTTCTCTCTAGTTTAACTTCTTTTGAATTAACTAAAGCACAGAAGAACAATGTTGGAACGCAAGCAATAGCATTGGCACAATATCTACAAAATATAGAAGACGATGATGAAAGACAGGACTTTGTGGAAAGACTAAATGAGAAACATATAAGTTTTGGTCTAGTTAGCAAGAAAGTTCTTGATGAAGCGTTTTACTTTTATAGCAATGATATTCAATTAGATGGAAAAGAGTCTAGGTTTTATACTATTTATACAGCTGGAGGAGACAGGGGAGAGGCTATCGCACAGCATCTTATAGATATGGATCTAAATAGAGACGAAATGACACGGCAACTTAACATTTACAGTAAGGCTGGTATGATAAATGAAGAGACTTCACAAGCGGTAGTTAAGAAGCTAATAAAAGACAAAGGAATCAATTTAAGTGTGGAATAAGCATTGACAAAACATATTAAATATGTTATAATGCTATTAATATATTAAACTTCAAGGGGCTTGAAATTACATGGGATTTGAAATTACAGCAGAACAAGTTTACAATCAACACCAAATAGACAAGAGAAACATCACAAATAAACTTAACACTATTGTTGATGATGTGAATATAGTGATGTTAAAAACTTCTGAAATACAAAAATCAGTTAAATTAGGAACGGCTGTTTGTCTTTCTTCATGCGAAATAAACCAAATTGTTGCAGATTACGTAAGCGATTTAGATATTTATTTGCAAGATGTAGATCAATCAACATTAGGACAATTAACTTTTATTTCTACAGATCCATTGATTCCACCTATTGTTGTAGATTTATGTCCTCACGTTGAATATTGTGAAACAGACACTACATTAGCAAAAGTTCCAGCAGAACTTCAATTACTATACACAGCAGAAAAACACTCTGATTTACTTGATTTATCAGACTGGTTTGTTGCATCTAATGTACAATGGTCAGGAACACCTACAGGACGACCTACAGACACAACACAAAATATTATAGATGAGATTGTTTTAGCAATTGACGATACAGTAGATTGTGCATATTTTACAGGCGGAGGAGTTCCTTCTTACACACTTGCGTTAGACGACTTGTCTGATGTAAATGTTTCTGGGGTTCCAATAGCCGCTGGTTATTATTTGCAGTTTGATGGAAACAATTGGGTTCCATCTGCAAATCCTATAACATTTGATTGTACATTATTTAATACATGCTCATTACCTAACACAGGTCCTTTTGCCAGCGTTAACTCTAATACTTTAATTAGAGAAAATATTGGAACAGGACAATATGGAAGAGACTTTATAATCGGAGCAGAACAATTAGATTACAACGCAATAGATTTTGAGAGATTATATTTCAGAAAAAGTAAAGGAGCATTCAGAGCTGGATATTTTTCTTCAACTGCGTCTGATGATATTAACACTGGTAATTATTCAGTTAGTATAGGTAGCAATAATAAAGCAGGTGGAAATTATTCATCTAGTTTTGGATTTGAAAATGAAAGTAGCGGAGAGGCTTCTCATAGTGAAAACTCATTAAATAAAGCTACTGGAGAAAACTCACATGCAGGAGGATTTAATACTATTGCTAGTGGATATGCTAGTCGAACAGAAGGATATGAATCACAAGGAGAATTAGACTTATCATACAATCAAGGAGGGGGTAGAAATACTCAATTTACACGAGTAGTTACTAATATAATAACACAAAACTCTACACCAACAAACCTTAAAATACTTAACAATCCAGTAAATTATTTAATTATTCCAGCAGAAACAGCTATCTTTTTTGAAGTTAGTGTTATTGCAAGACAATACGGTGGATCAGCAGGAACTATCGGAGACAGTGCTGCTTATAAAATTGAAGGATTGATCAAACGAGACGGAGCTAATAATACAATAATCGTAGGGACTCCAACAATAACAATTATTGCAGAAGACGCAGGTGCTACAGCATGGGCGGCAGGAGTTTCAGCTGATGATATAAATGAAGCTCTAAGTATTTCTGTAACAGGAGAAAATAGCAAATATATTAACTGGGAAGGAACAGTTAAATTTAATCAGGTAGGAGCAACATCAATATAATATGGATAAAATACTAAAAGAATCAGATTTAGCGCCAGAGGCATTCACATGTGGAGTCAACGGAATAGAGCCTGTGTGTTTAACACCAGGATTTAATTGCAATGACTTAGGAAGCTGTAATATAAATTCAATAGGAAATGTAACAGCAGCTGTTCCAACATCAGGACAAGTTTTGATTTATGATGGATCTAATTGGGTTGCATCAAATATACTAACAGGATCAAGTGGAGGAATTTACCCAAAAGAGTTCTTGGTAGCAGATTGGGCAGGAACACCTTTGACTATTACAATTCTGGCAACAGAACATGGTCTTGGAATTACTAAAAACTTAGATGTATCTATTTACCAGGACGCTGGTTCAGATAATGAGAATGTAATTACAGATTGGTCAGTATCAGATACTGGTGATGTAACAGTTGAAACAAACACAGCATTTGATGGAAACCTTATTATAATGGGCGGTGGAGCAGGAATAGTAAGTAATAAGATGACTTATACAGCTAACGCTTCATTAGGATTCACTTATAACAACTTCACTGGAATAACATTAGACTCTGATTCAGCTATAGAAACTACTGTAGAAACTAACTTTGATGTGCTAGAAACTGTAACAATAGCATCTTTTAGAGTTATTTATGAAGATAATACAGGACTTTCAACAATCGATGGAGATTCAGTAATAACTTTACGAAAAAACAACGCAATAACAGGAATCACAGCAAGTATTCCACAACCAACAAACACTGGGACTAAACTACAAAAAGGAAGCAATGTAGGCACTGAGACTTTCACACCTTCAGATAAAATGTCTTTCTCTTTAACTGGACCAGCAACAACAGGAGATGTTTACATAAGGGCTTTAATAATTGATTATATAATATAATGAGTAAAAAAATATATGTCGACGCAGTTGTCGATGGAGAATTAACAGTAGGGGCATACACTTTACCAGAAACTGATGGTACAATTGGACAGGTTTTAAAAACTGATGGTGTTGGGGCTTTAGCATGGCAAGATGATACTTCTGCAGGAGTAACAACTATAGCTGCATTAACTGATGTAGTTGGAATTGATTACACTGGAGGAACTATTTTAATAGGAGATGGTGTTGACAGTTTTGATCAAAAAGCAATGTCTGGAGACGTAACAATTGACTCAGCTGGAGCAACCACTATTGGTGCAGGAGCAGTTGATGTTGCTATGTTAGCAAATATTTCAGATATGACTGTACTAGGTAACGTTTCAGGTGGAGCAGCAGCTCCAGCAGAGGTTACGATTGATACAGATATTTCAACAGTTCCAGGAGATGATAGTGAGCTTGCTTCAAGTGATTCTATTAAAACCTACGTAGACAATCAAATCGGAACAGTTATTGGTAAATACACAGATGACTTTATTGTAGGAGATTGGGCAGGAGTTGGACCTTATACATTAACTTATCTGGCAGTAGCACATGGATTGACTACTGATAAATACTTAGCAGTACACGTTTATGAAGATGGAGTTCCAAATATCGAGGTATTCCCAGATGTTGAAGTAGCAGATAACGGTGACGTAACAATTACTTCAAATAGTACTTTTGCAGGTCATATTATAATTATTGGATAATAAATAAATGCCAAGACAAATAAAATACAATCAGGAAATAGACGGAATACTTTCAATTAAAGATGAATATGCTTTTCCTGCTGCCGATGGATCTGCTGGACAGGTATTGACTACAGATGGGGCAGGAGCGGTTACTTTTCAATCTACTATATTTGAGGAAGTATCAGATGTTATTCGTGAGAAAAACACTTCATATGACAACGATTTCATTATAGGATCTCCACAGTTAGACGATGATGGAACTGCGGCACATGATTCAAGAATGTTTTTTGATAAAGCGCTTAGTGCATTTAGGGCTGGAAATGTTGATAGCACACAATGGGATAATGCAAATATTGGACAATATTCTTTTGCTACGGGTTATTTAAATACAGCTAGTGGGTATATTGCAACAGCAATAGGATGGAATAACATTGCTAGTGGATCAACAACATTTGCAGGAGGGACTAGCAGCACTGCCAGCTCAAATGACTCATTTGCTTTTGGTATAGGAACAACTGCTAGTGGAAGTAGCTCACATGCAATAAATGCTTCAACTATTGCTAGTGGAAATAACTCCAGTTCATATGGAAAACGTTCTGAATCTTATTTAGATGCAATGTCAGCACATGCGTCTGAGATGTTCACTGAAAATGGTGATTCACAAAATTCAAAAGTTCAAATAATGACTGAATCAACAAACGCAGCGGTAAATAGATTAACTATAGACGGAGATACTCCAGCTCTTGACAATAAATTAATCTTGCCAGCAAGCAGAACATGGGGGTTTACTATAATAGTTTCAGCGAGACAAACAGCAGGCACAGCTGGAACAGTAGGAGATTCACATATATTTGAAGTTAAAGGAGGAATAAAACGTGATGGAGCAAACAATACATCAATGATAGGAACTGCATCAGTAAGCACAATAGTAACCGACGCAGCAGCAGCTACATGGACAGTATCAGTAAGCGCAGACGACACAGATGAATCATTAAATGTTGACACAATAGGTGAAGTAAACAAAACAATTCACTGGTCAGCAAAAGTAGAATTAGTAGAAGTAGGTTAAACAAATCAAATCAATTTAATTTTAATTAATAACATATAAACATATGGGATGTGGATGTGGATGTGGAAAACCAAGAAAACCAAGAACACCTATTAAGAAATAATACGGTTTTATAGGGGGCTAATGCCTCCAATTAAGATAATATTATATATGAACAAATATCATTTATTCGCTCACATGGACGAAAATAAAGTTCGTGTTGGTGATAAAGTAACTAAATATAAGACTACGATTGGAACTGTAGGGAAAGGAAATACTAACAATTTCTGGGCACATTTGCATTTCTCAATTTCAGAGGGTTTGACATTCGCTGAATTATATAATTATGTTAATGGATGGTCAAAAGACAAGATAAAAAAATACTATAAAGACCCTCGAGATATTGATTTTGATAAAATGTTTGGAAGAAGTGTTGATGTCGGTAATAGAGGATATGATTGGCTTCAACCTATTAGCGGTATTTCTTTTCATCCTGGAGTAGATATTAACGGTCATGAAGGAGGAGACACTGATTTTGGGTGGAAGTTCACATCTAGTTGTAATGGTGTTGTTATCCACGAGACAAGAACAGAAGCAGGAAATGGTGGATGGGGAAATCTAATAATAGTAGAGGAAATAGACGAAGAAGAACCAGAAAAGCCAGAAGAAAACTGCTGTCAAAAGCTAAACGAAGCAAACCAAGTAATTAAAACTTTAGAAAAAAAACTAAGAGATATACATAATATATCAAAATAATAATAAACATATGGCAAAGTGCATAAATACAATTGATTGTGAAGGAAATACTTGTGATAAAGTACCTACAGAAGATTTAGCAAGAAGGGTAGTACAGGACGCAGCAGACGTACCTTTAAGAGTTTGTATATCAAGCTCTGACGTTCTTGAATTTGATCATACAATTATGTGTGAAGTAAGTTCTGGCGTTCCAACTGGAGTGAAAGTTCTAGTAGTAGTAACTTATGACCAAGCAGGCGTTCCAACTACAACTTATACAAACTTACTAACAGGAGTAGCTTGGGCAGGTAACCCTGAAACAGAATTGGCTGCATGTGACGATGGAACAGATATTGAATTAGAAAAGACTGCAATGTGTGATAGCGGAACAGACTTTATTCGTTGGTATGTAATTGAAAATGGTTCACCAAGTGGTGTTTATTACGACACAGATTTAACAGGAGCACCATACACAATAACAGGAGTAGTATCAGTAGGGGCTTGTTTTGAAACAAACCCAATAGTTACTTCTCCAGACGGAATAACAGTAGTAGGAGTTACGCCTACACTTGCTCCAGCTCCAACAGTAAAATCTCTTACAGTATCAGCTATGATAGAAGATGTGACTATAACAACTGCAAGCGGAACAATTAAATTACAAGACGGATTTTCATTTAGCTTTGGGGATGGAAACAATAACGAATTAGACACAACAACCCTAACCTTTGTAGGTAGTTCTGCAACCGCAGAATATGCACTTCATTGGGAAGTTTAATTAAGGAATAATACAAACACATGAGTCAATCAAGAATAAAAAAGAATATTTGGGATAGAGACCGAGCGAATGGGTATATTTTTCCTTATTATACAGGAGATAAAGTAGGAATAGGTACAGAAACACCAGCAGAGCTTTTAGACGTTCGTGATGGTGCTATTAGAGTTGGATACGATTCTGATACATTTGATGAACTTATTGAGTTCTATAGAAATGGAAATAAAATTGGTGTTATTGATAACGATTCAAGTAATTTTAGAATTAAAGCAACCAATAGTAATGCAGTACAAGTTATAAATGACGGTAACGTTGGAATTCAAATAACTGATGCAGATGTAATTGATGTTGTTGGAGTTCCTACGATGTCTACAGCTTTTCAAGCACTTGTAGACCATAATAATACTTCAAATAAACAAGGAGGAACTGTTGGAGAATATTATCACTTAACTTCTGCACAACATGGACAAATACCTGCAGTAGCATTGACAGAAGGATCTGTTGTTTTTGCAGGTGTAGGAGGTGTTTTAAGCGAAGATAACGCAAACTTCTTTTGGGATGATACTGCTAATGAATTACAAACGCCAACACTACGTGGTTCGTCCGTATCTGGAGAGGATTTAACACTAAACTCCAATACTTCAAATGATGGAAGTGTTAAAATCGGAACTTTGGCTGAATTTGATGAAGCAGCGGGAGAATTTAATATAACAAACTCCAGCCCTGTAGAAGTATTTGATAATGGAATCTATACATTTAAAATAGGTTCTAATTTATTTGGAAATGGAACTAGCCGAATGCTATTAGGCACTGATTCCGCTGGTATAATCTCTATGGAATATACTGGAGATGTTGGAATTGGTGTAATGAATCCAACATCACGTTTACATATCAAAGGTGCAACCTCAGATGACACATCTTACAGCTTAAAAGTTGATAATTTATCTGATGATAATTTATTGAGTGTTAGGAATGACGGGGCTATTAGTGGTGCAACATTAGACACAGGAGTTCAGGTATCTACTTCGGTTCGTATTGGAACAGGTGCTGGGGTTAATGACTCAAGTGCAGGAAACAATGTCTCAATAGGGAATTTAGCTGGAAACACGGCAACAACAGGAGGGCTAAGAACGTTAGTAGGAGGTTCTGCAGGGAGATATGCTAATGCCTCAACTGTTACAGCTTTTGGTTATTCAGCAGGAGCAAAAGGAGCAACTGCATTCGGTTATTTGGCTGCACCAAATGTAATATCAACAACCGCAGTGGCAATTGGTGGGACTTCACTTTATTCAGCAACCTCAGCAACAAACACTTCTGGGCTAGGAACACAATCAGGGCGATATTATGGTTCAGGAACTGATGCACTCACAATCATAACCAATGGTGTGTTTTTAGGTGCCGATACTAGGGCAAAAGAAAATTCAAGTGTAAACGAAATTGTAATTGGGAAAAGTGCAATTGGAAACGGTTCTAATACTGCAACTATAGGTAATTCATCAACTACAGACACTTTCTTGATAGGACAATTAAACTTAGATAATTACAAATTCCCGACAGCAGATGGAACAGCTAACCAAGTTTTAAAAACAGATGGAGCAGGAACACTTAGCTGGGAAAATGAAGTTTCTATACAAGGATACTTAATAAAAGTTGCAAATTACACAGTATTAAACTCTGATATTAATATAATATACGGAGACACTGATGGAGGGATTTTTACAATAACATTACCAGCAACACCAACCGATGGAATAATATTCACGATAAAAAACACTGGGACTAGTGGGAATGCTTTAACTATTGACAGAAATGGTAACACAATTGAAAGTGCAGCAAGCGATTTGGTATTAAATGATAACGGTGCTGCAAAATTACAGTATACAAGTGATGGATGGAAATTAATATAATAATATGTCAAACGATAAAATATTAGTAGGAGAATCAAAACCAGCTAATGAAGTAGTAGTAAATAGAATAGAAGATCTTCCAAAACCAACCGATACAGGAGACGGGTTAGGTATAGCTTATAGATTTGAGGATAATAAACAATATTATTTTAGTAAAGATATCTATTTAAGTTATCCTATTGTTCCAAAAAATAATACTATTACAGGAAGTCGCGAGGTAAAAGTTATTTATATTGGAAGTGGTGCATTTATTAGAAATAATGCAACGACCCCAATTGGTATTACTAATATTGTTTATATAACATTAGTCGGTACTGGTTCCAACCAATTATTTGATGTTACAGAATCTGATGCTGATGCAGGAATTTCAGTTGAATATTGTTTTTTGGTAAACTTTAATATGGGTAACCTAGAAAATCTGGATTATTCATTTATGAGAAATGTTACTATCCAAGAACAAAAAAGTAAATTATTTGTTAATAATGATTTAGTATTCTTTCATGCTTCATTTTTTAATCCAAAAGCTTATATTGGCGAGGAACTTTTAGAAGTTGGTCAGAATATACTATCAATTGATATTAATAGTAGTAAGTTTATACCTATATCAGGAGATTCAGCTTTTAATATCAATAGTTCATTAATAGGTAGAATTAATATTGTTAATTCAGAATTAGTCGATATTTATGGGGGAACAGACTTTAAATCAGGATCGCTTGATCAAACAGATCATAGAGTACAAACTAAAACTGTTGCAGGTATTCCAGATAGTCAAACAATTAGTTCGATGTACATGGAACATAACGACATTTCTACAACAATCACTGCCAAAGGAGAAGACGGAAGTTTTACCGCTATTACTGACGCTGGAGGCGGTCAAGTAACTGTAACTAGTGTAGGACATGGATTGAGCAACGGCGAGATAGTTTGGATTATAGATAGCGGATATACTGGAAAATACACAATAAGTAACGTTACTACAGATACTTTTGAAATAACGGTGACTTACACTGGAACTGCAACTGGAGAATGGGAAACAAACTGGGTTAAAATAGTTGGGACAACTTATCCAGGAGAAAATGAACGTGCAGAAATGACAGATGATAATGAGATTACATTTGCCAATCTCGAACAGAGTAATGTTAGTATTATTGCAACTATCGGAGCAGAAAATAGCACTGTAGCAGCTGCTAAAAATTGGGAGTTTGCAGTAATGAAAAATAATGAAAGAATAAAAGGAGGTCATTCTGAAGTCCAAATGACTAGTATTATTTCTACTATATCTATAGTAGCAACTTCTGCAGTTATTGGAGGAGATATATTTGAGTTATACATGAGAAATATGAGTGACTCCTCAACTCAAGGCAAAGTTCTTAATTTTTCAATAGTAATTAAATAATAAATAACAAATATGGCATTAAAAGTACCGAAAATAAAACTATT
>Ga0316189_10007648_pt1 | contig 10201 bp, 5 predicted proteins | sample LowCovwburrow_MG_FD_204930 | JGI IMG/M metagenome (GOLD analysis project Ga0316189, IMG submission 204930) | Coastal sediment microbial communities from Maine, United States - Lowes Cove worm burrow | ecosystem: Environmental > Aquatic > Marine > Coastal > Sediment | place: USA: Maine... | reverse complement strand
ATGCGCTTTCCTTCAAGGTAAGCCAAATCTAAAGGTAAGTATATTCACATTGTACCATTACTCAAAATCGATACAAAAAACCTGTAAGGTTTCATTCTCCGAAATGATACAATATCTGATGATCTCTATAAAGTTACCGGAGCTAAACCTGACAGGTTTTGGGGCACAATCTGTCTTTCATATTTCCTCTTTATTCTAATATCTCCCGAAAATCACAGCCCCACCAAAAACTCCCGAAACTCCTCCGTATCGTACTTAGCCATGCCATGTCTTTCTGCCACTATTTTTCCCTCCGGAGAAATAACAAAAGTGGTAGGAATGACTTGTCGCTCATAAACCTCAGGGATCAGGCTGCTTCTTCTGTAGATGGGAAAAGTAAAGCCTTTCTTATCGGCAAAACCCCAGGTTTTTTGTGGATCACTGTCAACAGAGATCATGACAAACTCGACATCACTGCGGGTTTTATCATAGAGGTTTTGAATGTCAGGCATTTCTGCTATGCATGGTGCACACCAGGTCGCCCAAAAATTCAGAAATACGGTTTTGCCTTTAAATTTTGAAAAATCGAGGCGCTCACCTTGCTGATTAGTCAATTTGAAGTCATAGGATGCATTTTTCTGATCAGATTCAGGAATATCAAAATCAGGTGTGAATATTCCTGACATCAACACGACTCTTTGAATGCTTCCAAGCACAATTGTATGGGTTCCTGTCAGGTATAATCCTAAAGGAATGGCAATGATTAATCCCCATTCAATTAACTCCCTTTTGAGACTTTTCTTTGTTTTAGTCATGAATTTGATTGTATTGTAATGAATACGTCTTTGTTCTCAAAATAATTCCAATATGAGCTAATATTTAGCTTGCTTTAAGTCATTTTTTATTTGTTCTGCTTAAGTCTAAATTTGAGGCTTAAGCAAAATCAGTGATTTAAATCAAAAAATATGAGCAAAGATTTCTTTGGTATTGAAAAGGAACTCACCACTCCCCTAGGAACACACAAATATTTTAGTCTAAACCACCTCAAAAGTAAGGATGCCCGCGTTGGCAAACTTCCTTTTTCCATTCGAATCTTGTTGGAGAATGCTATTCGGAACTTCGATGATTTTGCAGTTACCAAAGAACACCTGGAATCACTTTTAGATTGGAAAAAGACTGCTGGTAAAGCTGACATACCTTATACCCCTGCCCGCGTATTGATGCAGGATTTTACCGGTGTGCCAGCCGTAGTTGATATTGCTTCAATCAGGGCTGAGGTAGACCGAAAGGGAAAGGACACTGGGAAAACCAACCCAATAGTTCCTGCTGATATGGTGATTGACCACTCGGTGATGGTGGAATATTTTGGGACAAAAAACTCTTACCGTCAGAATGTTGACCTGGAATACCAAAGAAATGAAGAGCGTTACAAGTTGTTGAAGTGGGCACAGCAGGCATTTGATAATTTCAGTGTGGTGCCTCCCGGAATGGGGATTTGTCATCAGGTCAACCTGGAGTACCTGGCGAAAGGTGTGATTGAAAGAAATGGTTATTTGTTGCCAGATACTTTGGTTGGAACTGATTCACATACGCCTATGGTCAATGGAATCGGTGTCCTGGGCTGGGGAGTTGGAGGCATCGAAGCTGAAGCAGCTATGTTGGGCCAGCCAATTTATATGATCCTTCCTGAGGTGATTGGATTGAAATTGACTGGAAAATTGCCTGAAGGAGCTACATCCACAGACATGGTGCTCACCATAACAAAGCTGCTTCGCGATTACGGCGTAGTTGGAAAAATTGTGGAAGTATTTGGCCCGGCCCTTGATTTCTTGTCAATTCCCGATAGGGCTACCATTTCGAATATGTCACCGGAATTTGGTTGTACGGATACTCATTGGCCTATCGACGATCAGACCCTGGCTTATATGAAAAAGACCAATCGTGATGATGCTCATGTTGCGATGGTAGAAGCTTACGCCAAAGAAAACCTGCTATGGAGGGCAAACGAGGATGAGGTGGAATACATGGACACTATTGAGCTTGACTTGGGTACTGTTGAGCCGACTATTTCAGGGCCCAAACGCCCTCAGGATAAAATATTATTAAGGGAATCGAAAGACAAGGTCATTTCCTTGTTAAATGATAGTTACAGCAGGAGCTACGTCGCACCTGAAGAGAGAACTCCCAATAAGGAAGATGACAAAATTAAGAGTATCCCGCTAACAAGTAATGGCGTCGATTACAATCTTTCTGATGGTGCGGTTGTTATCGCAGCCATAACTTCTTGTACAAATACATCCAACCCAAGTGTGATGATTGGGGCCGGATTGGTTGCCAAAAGAGCCATAGAAAAAGGGCTTGACATCAAACCATGGGTTAAAACTTCATTGGCGCCGGGGTCAAGGGTGGTCACCGAATATCTTGAAAAATCGGAACTGTTACCATACCTCGAGGGCTTAAAATTTCATGTGGTTGGTTACGGCTGTACAACCTGTATCGGTAATTCCGGGGATATGATGACGGAAGTTCAGCAGGCGGTTCTTGATAACGACCTTGTGGTGTGTTCAGCGCTTTCGGGTAATAGAAATTTCGAGGCAAGGATTCACCCCAACATAAAGATGAACTTCCTCGCTTCACCGATGCTGGTGGTGGCTTACGCACTGGCCGGACGAATGGATTTTGACATGAATAATGAGCCATTGGGCACAGGCTCTGATGGGGAACCAGTTTACCTCAAAGACATCTGGCCATCTCAAGCAGAGATCAATGAAATGATGGATAAAGTGCTCACTCCGGCTGATTACGCTAAATCTTATGCCACTGTATTTGATGGTGACGAAGCCTGGGCGAATCTGAACGCTCCGTCCGGTCAACTATATAATTGGGATGACAAATCGACCTACATTCAAGAAGCTCCATTTTTCAAAGATATCTCTGAAGACGTGGCCAATCCTGAAAATATAACCGGAGCCAAGGTGCTTTTGCAATTGGGGGATATGGTTACTACGGATCACATCTCTCCGGCTGGTAAATTTTTACCAGAACACCCTGCCGGAAAATACCTTGTTGGAAACGAGGTGCAGCAACGTGATTTCAACTCCTACGGATCTCGAAGGGGCAACCACGAAGTGATGATGAGGGGAACCTTTGCCAATGTTCGGATCAAAAACAAGCTCGCTTCAAGAGAAGGGGGATGGACCAAGTATCACCCGAATGGTGAAGAAATGACCGTTTATGATGCTTCAATGAAATACCAGGAAAGTGGTACTCCACTGGTAGTGATTGGAGGCAAAGAATACGGTTCAGGCTCATCACGTGACTGGGCAGCAAAGGGAACAAATCTATTGGGGGTTAAGGCTGTGATTACCGAGAGTTTCGAAAGGATTCACCGTTCAAACCTTGTGGGCATGGGCGTTTTGCCGATGCAATTTGTTGATGGACAAACGCAAGACTCACTAGGTCTTACCGGTGATGAGAGCTACGATATCACTGGCCTTGACAGCGACCTAACACCTGGAAAGTTGGTTGATGTTACCGCTACAAAATCAGATGGTAGCAAGATAGATTTCAAAGCACAACTAAGGCTTGATTCCTTTGTGGATGTTGAGTATTACAAGCATGGAGGTATCCTCAACTATGTTTTGAGGAGTTTCTTAAGTGAGAACTAAAAGATGATAAATGAAAAATGAAGATAAAATAGTTGAGTTGTTGGCAGAAACCATCAGGCATCAGGATCGCCAGGAGGAAATATTACAAAAGCATAGCAAACTTCTTGAAGTACAAGGGGGATTATTAGAGAAGTTGGTTGATGGCCAGGAGAAGTTGGTTGATGGCCAAGAAAAGCTTTTGTATGAGTTTCATAAAATGAATGACCATTTGCTAACAAAGCAAGAAAAAATCGAAGATCGGGTTAGCCGTTTGGAGGACAAGGTTTTCAAAGGATAGAAATGGCTACTTTTTCTTCTGAGACTTACAAATCACGCAGGGCAAACCTTCAAAAAAAGGTAGGCTCTGGCATTCTCCTGTTTATGGGCAACGAGGAGAGCCCAATGAATTACACTGACAATTGCTATCATTTCAGGCAGGATAGTAGCTTTCTTTATTTCTTTGGAATTGATCAACCCGGCCTTAATGCCATTATTGATGTTGATAATGATCAGGAAATCATTTTTGGTGATGAATTAACGATCAATGATGTTGTTTGGACGGGGCCTCAAACCACCATTGCTGAGTCAGCTACCCAGGTTGGGATAAGCACAACAAAACCGGCCAAAGAACTGTCTTCCTTTTTAAAGGCTGCGCAATCATCTGGAAGAGAGGTTCACTATTTACCTCCATATCGTGATTCCAATCTCCTTAAAATTTCTGAGTGGTTGAATTTTAGCCCCAAACAGGTGGAGCCTGGAGTTTCAAGCAAATTGGTTAAAGGCGTGATATCACTTCGATCATATAAATCAGCTGAGGAAATTGAAGAGGTGACAAAGGCTGTCAACCTCTCACGAAAGCTTCACATAAAAGCTTTGGAAATGTGCCATTACGGCATGATGGAATCCAGGATCAGTTCTGTACTGCATGAAATTGTTATTGGAGAAGGAGGACAATTTGCTTACCCGCCAATAATAACTGTCAATGGTCAGACATTGCACAACCATTATTATGGCAATAGGCTGGAGAAGGGGCAAATGCTGCTGGTAGATGCTGGCGCAGAAGTTTCCTCACGTTATGCAGGTGATATTACCAGGACTTTCGCTGTGGATGGGAAGTTTACTGAGCAACAAAGTGATATTTATTCCCTGGTTTTGAACACTGAGATCAATGCCATCAACAATAGCATCCCTGGAAGGACTTATGCAGAGGTTCATCATAAAGCGATGGTCGATATTGCCAATGGGTTAAAAGACCTTGGCCTTATGAAAGGAGATATAGATGAGGCTGTAACTGAGGGGGCACATGCGTTGTTTTGCCCACATGGTCTGGGGCACATGATCGGATTGGATGTGCATGACATGGAAGATCTTGGAGAAGATGCAGTTGGGTATGGCGAGGCGAAAAAAAGGAGTAATTTGTTTGGTACTAAAGCCCTTCGTTTAGGAAGGGCATTGGAACCTGGTTTTGTGCTTACAGTTGAGCCGGGTATTTATTTCATCTCAGAGTTGATTGATATATGGAAAAGTGAAAACAAGTTTGCACAATTCATCGATTACACAGCTTTGGAAAGCTACCGTAATGGTGGTGGAATTCGAATTGAAGACAATATATTGATCACCAATGATGGCTGTGAAATCCTCGGCAAACCTATTCCCAAATCAATTGATGATATTGAAGAAACAGAAGGGTAGACCTATTCAATCAGGATCCTCTTGGAAACAGAGAATTTTTTATTGAAAACCTTTACCACATAAAGTCCCGAATGGACACCTTCAATATTTATCAAGTGGACTTGATTCTCAATAGTTCCTGTTCTGATTATTCTGCCTGTCAAATCCATCAGTTCAAATTGGGTTGGTGAGGCGCCAATTGACTGCATTTTTAGATTGATCACATTTTTGGCTGGATTTGGATAAATTGTAAATATGCCCTTTTGGTCATCATCCAGTCCTGCAACCAGCCTTACCTGCAATACACGGGTCATTTCAGACACACATCCTTTTTCGTTTTCGATTACCAATTTAATTTCATGGTCTGCTTCTTCACCAAAGAAAAGAACAGGATTTCGGGTGATCTCAACCAGTTCACCATCAATGAACCACTTCCATGAAATGGCCCCATCGCTTTCATCATTGAGGGCCACAGTTTGATCTTTGTCAAGAATTAAAGGGTTGGGAGTTATGGAGAAGTCAACCTCAAACGAGAAGAAGTTAACCCGGATTGATTCACTCTCGCTTTCCAGGAGGTTTTCCACATTAGTGACATAAAATACTATGTCTTTTTCGATTGGATCAGTTAAAAATGATTTTCCCTTATGGACTAACTGAGTGAGCGCCGAATCCCTGTAAAAATAAAAGAATTCACCTCCACCGGGTTCAATTTTCAAACTATCCCCGGTGCAAATGGTTGCATCAGTCAAGATTGGCTTTAGGCTGACTTGTGGGGTGATTGAACTGGAAATGGATTCTGTACATCCATTGTCATCACTCACTTTCATGGTTACGTCTATCTGTTGAACACCAGTGAAATCATAGACCGGACTGTTTTCTGCTGAAGTTATTTCATTTATCGTCCATTGAAATGTAGAAAGATTGTTACCACCCCCAGTAAATTGAATTAGATTTTTGTTGTCAAGGTCTAACGAATCAGGTTGATAAGTGAGTTTGGGTTCGAGTTTAATAATTGTAACGGGAACCTCTATTCTAGCACTTTCAAACTCGGGATCAATATTAGAAACATAAAATGTCGTGTCATTTGACAAACTTGAGGAGGTGAATTCAGTCCCTTCAGCTATTGGATTAATGTCATCAATATTTGCATAAACCCTCAGGTTCTTTTGATTGATAGAGCTAATTGAAACTGTTTCACCGAAGCAAACCTGGTATGAATTGAACTCAGGGGCTGGTCCCCTTTCCCGAACCCGCATCATCTTGCTGATTTCAGCAGTACACCCATATTTATTTGTAACTGTGAGTTTGATTTGAAAGTCACCAGCCTGGTTAAAATGTGAAGTCGGAAACTGGTTTGTGCTACCTGAGCCATTGTCGAAATCCCAGAGCCAGTCAGTCGCGTTGAGTGTTGAATCAGAAAATTCAATAAGATTATTGGGTATGTCCCCAAGAAATAAGGTGTCTTTAAAATGGAATACCGGAACAATATTTTGTGGTATCAGCCTTACGGTCCTCAAGTCTGTTTTGAAGATACTGTCACTATTTTGAACATAAAATTGGGTGATACCGGAAAGAGGCTGGGTTTCATAGTTGTTTCCCGAATGTACCAGGTTAGTTCCCCGGGCATCAGAGTAAAAATCATAATTTGTTCCGGTAGTTAAAGTAATGACGGCTTTCTTACCTAAGCAGGTTGTGTCAATTTTAATCAAAGGTGGATTGTCAAGGAAATTCTGGTATTGAAGGGAGGCTTTTTGTGTAGCATCCTGCAGCTCTGACAAACTGTTTCCCGTAACCATTGCAAAAGCGATTTTCACACTTTGCCCGGAATTAAGCGCTCCAAGTTCACCACCAATGATTTGAGCGATATCATTTCCACCATTGAGGCCTGCCCGCGTTTTGCTTGTACCGGATGACATGAAGGTCGATTTGTCCGTTTTTAGAAATGCGTTGGTAAGATCCGGTGTATTTCCGTTTTCACTGCCAATATCAAGGGCTTGGAAGATAGGGTTTTGAGCTGTGAGAAGGGCCATCCCGCCAAATGTTGTAGCTCCCGATCCATAACCCAGTTTATTGGCTCCATCCCAGTCTATGCTATTTTCAAGGTGGTTGGCGATATCCCAATCAGCGAACAGCGCCAATTTAATATCACTGAGATTGTTCGCAGTAGCATTGGAAATTCTATATTCAACAATAAAGTGATTCTCATTTCCGGTATCACTCCATGACAGAACCTTCTGTTCCAGGTGAAGCCCCACTTCGTTGGCGCCGGCATTGGAGTCATTTAAAAATGACAAGCCAAAATTATCAGCGATTGAATTTGCGAATAGCTTGATGTTTTTTGATGTTGAGAAGTCATGGTTTCGGGTTTCGGCGGCAAAATCGTTAACTACGTTGTCAATAATGATCCCATCTGAAGAGATGATTATTCCTAATTGGTTGGCAATAGAGTTTCCCTCGAACAAGAATCCATTGCCATTGGTTTTGACATCTTCCTGATAACCGAGATTGCCATTTCCAGCTATGGTAAGACTCATGACTGAGGTGCCCATATCAAGATAGTCGGGAGCGGTATTGAATTTTACAAATTGCCAGTCGGCATAATCGACGCCTGTGTAGTCCAACCTTATTCGGATGGCTTCATCTGGTGGCGTGTCTTCACTGAGTAGTATTTTGATAGGAAGTGTTTGGTCAAAAACCTCCATTGTGTTTAATGAGTCCAGGGTGATGTCAGAATTAACAATTGTCACAAACTCGGATTCACTGCTGAGGGTTACAGATGCATTAATAGTTGGCTGAAGGTAGTTTTGAAACTCTGTTGACAACTCAACTGTATCAGAATAAAAAACCAATTTGTCATGTTGAGCCTTATAATCGAATTTGGACAACCTGATGGATTTAAATGTAGTGTCGCTCAATGCCGTAAACATGTCCAAACGACCTTTGCCTAATTGGCCGAAAAAGTTCTCATTATTTCCCAGGTTATAAACGTCATTGGCACTGACCCTTAGTTGTTCCATAATTTGCTGCGCATTCCAGTTTGGGAATTGAGCCCTCAAAAGGGCAGCGGCGCCAGCTACCAATGGCGCAGAATAGGAGGTGCCTCCTCCCGTAAACCCATATCCGCCGCCTGATTTTGTTGTATAGTTATTCGTTCCGGGGGCTGCTATATCGACATGATAGCTAAAAGTGGAGAAGCCTGATTTTGTGTCGTCATCATTTGTGGATGCAACAGAGAGCACATTAGCATAAGAGGCAGGATAAAAATCAAGTTCTTCAGGCGTGTTACCTGCCGCGGCCACAATAACCGCATCGTGTTCTAAAACTGCAGTGTTAATGATGTCCTGGTTGAATTGACTAAATGAGTTGATCGATCCCCAGCTTAAGTTCAAAACCTGGTGGCCTTTTTGGGCGGCAAACAATACTGCCTCGTATGTATTGTTTGAGTTTCCGTTTGAGCTTTTAAAGATCTTGTAAGGCACATAGGGGCTCTTGAAGGAAGTTCCAGCTACACCTATTGTGTTATTGGTAGTGGCTGAACTCAAGCCATTAACCAGGACGCCATGCCCACTCTGATCCGCAGTTGGATCATTGTCGAGATCCGCAAAATCGTAACCGTTAAAATTGTCAATCAGCCCATCATTGTCATCATCGACCCCATTGATCGGGTCGCCTTGATTTACTTGCAAATTATCAACCAGATCTGGGTGGTCCAGGTCTCCGCCGGTGTCAATCACTGCGATACTAATATTTTCATTTCCTTGCTGAATGTCCCAGGCTTCGTATGCCCGAATTACCCCAAGATGAGCCTGGCTTCCGGATGTAGGGTTGGCTAATGGATCATCGGGTACTACGAGTAATTGTTCTTGGTAGAGGGGCTCAGCATAAATGACGTTTTCGTATTTCAAAAGCTTGTTGATCTCTGCTTCAATATCTGAACCTGGTTCAAGTGTGATTTTATAAACACCGTTGAGAAAAGGGCTTTGCTTCACCCTGGTATTTGCAGATTTCCTGAAGGTAGCACTGATAGGTTCTGCCTTAATAATACTTCTGGATCTTGGTTGGTCTTGAGGGGCAGTTTTGTCATCTTTTGGAGCAGCAAACGGGTCATTAGTAGAGGGCTTGATCTTAACAATTATCGTGGTTGGATCATAATTCTCCTTCTTCACTGTTTCACCAAAGTGAAACTTGCGAACTTTCTGTGCCCCAGCCAATTCCACAGAAAAGACCAGTATTAAGCAAATGATTAGCCGGAAGTATTGCATTTCAATTGAAAGTACTATTAATCTCCTTCAAGCTCGGCTAAGTAACCCTCATCCGGGTGATTATCTTTGAAAAGAGCCGGGGGAAAAATCGTTTCACGTAAATACCTAAAACCTCCTTGACCCCACCGATATAGACTTCCTCATTTTCTTTTCGGATGGCTCGGATAATTTTGCGTGCACAAACTTCCGAAGAAATGCCATTTGCCTGGGCTCTATCCATTTTGTTTTGGCGGGCACCATCACCCATTAGGGCGTTGAAGGAAATGTTGGTTTTGATATAACCCGGACAAATAATGGTCACCTTTATATTGTCCTTGTGGTGCTCAGCTCTCAAGGCGTCATAAAAACCATGGAGTGCATGTTTTGAGGCGGCATAACCTGACCTTAAAGGTGAGCTGATAATGCCAACTGCACTGCTGACAATAACATGGTGACCCGAGCCACGTTTGACCATTTCTGGGAGGAGATATTTGGAAAGAGTGATTGATCCAAAATAATTAACCTCCATGATCTGTCGGTCCACCTCCAAAGAAGTTTTAATTGCGGTATCCCTTTGGCTAATGCCACCATTACTGATAAAAATATCGATAGGCCCAAAATTGGCAATGGCTTCGGTGGTTTTAGCTTGAAGGATTTGTTGAT
>Ga0316189_10007647_pt1 | contig 10201 bp, 10 predicted proteins | sample LowCovwburrow_MG_FD_204930 | JGI IMG/M metagenome (GOLD analysis project Ga0316189, IMG submission 204930) | Coastal sediment microbial communities from Maine, United States - Lowes Cove worm burrow | ecosystem: Environmental > Aquatic > Marine > Coastal > Sediment | place: USA: Maine... | reverse complement strand
GGCATCAGCGTGATCGCCCACCCGGAGTGCCCGCCTGATGTACTCGGCGAAGCCGATTATGTTGGTTCCACGGCGGGCATGATCAATTGGGTCAAAGATGCGCAACCGTCCCAGGTAGTGATGGTTACCGAATGCTCCATGTCTGACAATGTGGCGGTGGAGGTACCTTCGGTCGACTTCATTCGCCCCTGCAATATCTGCCCCCACATGAAACGCATCACGCTCGACAACATCGAGCAAGCCCTTCGCACCATGACCCATGAGGTCCTTGTCCCCGCTGACGTGGCCGAACGGGCTCGCCGTTCGGTAAACGCCATGCTGGAACTCGCCCATCAGCCATCGGTGGTCGGCGTCTAAGGCCCGAACACACCCGGCTCACCTCAGGCCCGACCGCGACTGCGCCCGAGAACGAGAACTCGAGCCTATTGGCGCCGCCGCATCGGTATGTGTGCGATACCATCTTCCACGAACTCGTCGCCGTCCACAACATAGCCGTGGCTGGCGTAAAAGCTCTGGAGATGGCTCTGGGCGTCCAACACGGTGGCAACCACCTCCGATTGTTCGGCGATGTCGGCTAAGGCCGCTTCCAGAAGCCGGCTCGACAGTCGCTGCCCTCGACGCTCGGGGGTAGTGACCACTCTGCCGATCCGCAAGGTCGTTGGATTCTCAGCCAGTACGCGCAGATACGAGGTAATCGTCGCTCCGTCTTCCAGCCAGTAGTGAACCGTGGATTCCAGAAGATCTCGCCCATCAATGTCACAGAACACACACTCCTGTTCCACCACAAATACCTCCGAACGCAGCTTCAGTACTCGTTGGAGTTGATCAGTCTGCAAATGAGAACCACGGCATCTTGTCTGCTTCACCCGATCTAAACTAGGTTCCGTCTGGCAATCTGCGTCGAATCCGACCTAGCTTTAGACTGGTAGGCATCTACTCACCGAACGAGTAGACCGACTCACGTTCGACCCAACACACCCTCTGGAGGACCCATGGGCCCGCTTTCTGGTATCACCATCATTGAACTCGCCGGAATCGGCCCCGGCCCGTTCTGCGCCATGATGCTGGCCGACATGGGCGCCAACGTGATCCGCGTCGATCGCGCCGGTTCGGTCAGCGGCGGCGACCCCGAAGACCCACCGAAAGATTCGCTCACCCGCGGGCGCCGCTCGGTAGGCGTAGACCTGAAGAGCCCCGAGGGAGTAGAAACCGTGCTCCGCATGGTGGAAAAGGCTGACGGTCTGATCGAGGGCTTTCGCCCCGGAGTCACCGAGCGCCTTGGCCTAGGACCCGACGATTGCCTCGCTCGCAACCCAAAGCTCGTGTACGGCCGCATGACGGGTTGGGGACAAGATGGCCCCTATGCCAACGCCGCCGGGCACGATATCAATTACATTGCCCTCTCCGGCACTCTGCACCCCATCGGCCGACGCGGCGAAGCCCCGGTTCCCCCCATCAACCTGGTGGGCGATTTTGGCGGCGGCGGCATGTACCTGGCCTTCGGCATGGTATGTGGCATTTTCGAAGCCCGCACTTCTGGCCAAGGACAAGTCGTAGATGCGGCCATGGTCGACGGGGCCGCCTCCCTCATCAACATGATCTGGACACTCAAAGCAGCCGGGCACTGGGCCGACGAGCGGGGCACCAATATGCTCGACACCGGAGCCCATTTCTACGATGTCTACGAATGCGCCGACGGCGAGTACGTGTCGATCGGTTCGATCGAACCCCAGTTTTATGCCTTGTTACTTGAGTTGTCGGGTCTGGGGGAAGCCGACGACCTACCCCATCAACACGATCGCTCCCAGTGGCCTGCGATGAAGGAGCGAGTAGCCGCCATCTTCAAGGCGAAGACCCGCGACGAGTGGTGCGCCATCATGGAACACACCGATGTGTGTTTCGCCCCCGTACTCTCCCTTGACGAAGCCACCCAACACCCGCACAATGTGGAGCGAGGCACCTTCGTGGATAAGTTCGGCCTCACCCAGGCCGGTCCAGCGCCACGGTTTAGCCGCACCAAACCAGAACTCACCCGCCCCGCGCCTCACGCAGGACAGCACACAGCAGAGGTGCTAGCAAGCTTTGGGTTCTCCGACGACGAGATCGAGCGGCTACGTCAGGCAAACGCGGTGGCTTAACGCTGGTGCCGCTGACCGGCACACCCCGGGTTCAATCCCCTCCGAACTCAGCGGCATTAAAGCCGCTCAATGCCCCCACTCCACGGAACACATGAGATCGGCCGTCGGAGCGAACCAGAATGCCTGGGCCTTCGAATCGACCTTCTGGCCCTTCCATATCGAGGTCGTAAGGGCCTTGCTCGAATTGGTGTCGCTGCTTCGACCGATAGACCAGTTCCCAATCGATGTCATCCGACGAATCGCGAGCTACCACCAACAGATCGCCGCCAATCGGGAGTACGGCCACGCCCGAGGCTCGCAAGGTTTCTATGTAGTATCGACGGTGCACCATAACCATAAGAATCAGCTTCACACTGTAGGCTTCCGGCGTGGAGTTCATCGACATTCATCAGTTTTGGGCGTGGGTGATGATCATAAGCAACGCCGTCGCCGGGGTGTGGGCATTGGCCGCCCACCGCTCTCCTTCGTTCCGACAGCGCTCCTTGTGGTGGCTCACCGCGTTCGCTCAGGTCACCGTAGCCGTCCAGGCTATTTTGGGTGTGCTCGTACTGAACGTTGACGGCCGCGAGGTCGACCAACTCCACGTGGTCTATGGTTTCGTGGCGCTCGCGTCAGTGGGTATTCTCTACAGCTACCAACAACAGTTGGAGCATTGGCGTTTCTTGCTCTACGGGTGCGGGGGACTTTTCTTGATGGGCATGGGCCTGCGGGGTGTATTTCTCTAGCGGTACCCGACACTACTGATCCCTGGACGCGGCCGCTCCCGAAGGACCTCACGCCGGAACCGGAACAACTCGGCTGGGCGACCGCCGGTACTGGCCATTTCCCCCGTACCTTCCACCAATCCGCCGGCTTCCACCAACCGGCGAAAGTTCTGCTTATGAAGGCCGACTCCCGCCAGGCTCTCAACCACCTTCTGCAGCCGAGACAAGGTGAAACGTGACGGCAGAAGTTCAAATACCACCGGTCGATACGTGAGCTTGCCGCGCAGGCGACTCAATGCTGTGGCGGCGATGCGGCGATGATCGAGATACATGGGTTGGGAACCGATATCGTCTAACCCCGCCGACGGGTCGTCGCCCCCAGTTCCGACCGGCGATTCATTCGGGCGGGCAAGTTCAGCCTCTCGAACCAAACCCGCCTCATACAACAACTCGTAACGCTCCAAGGCCCGCACCGCGTCGAAAACCGCCCCGCCCTGTCCGAACATGATCTGGGTTCGTTCGGCACGTTCCTGAGCAATACGGTGGTTGGGAGCATCTCGGGCGTAACGAGCCAGTGCCGGCAGAATCCGCTCGGCTATCACCGCTGGTGGCCCGTGGCGATGATCTTCCCACGGGAAAAAGTCGTAGACGTCCACCCACGCGGCTCCGGCCGAAGGTAACCCCTCGCGCACCAGCGCCAAGTAGGCAACAGACAACAACCGGTCACTGTCAACAGTGTTACGTCCCATGTCGCCGAACGTGTACAACTGTTCGACGTACCCTACTTCGAGTCCGGCTTGGTCTTGGATCCACCGCCGAAGCCCTATTTCTAAGGTGGGGTCTTCGCGCTGTAGTGGACCCTCCGGCAGGGCGCGCAAACCATTGGGGCCCGCCACGGTCAAAAACCGGGGAGCGTTGTCGGTAACAGCAAAGATCACTGCCTCAAGACTGACTTCGATCGTGCCTGCGGTCACATTAACAGGTTAGTGGCAATTCCAACGGGAACAGGATGGTGCCGCTCCCCAAAGCTAGGCTTACCTTATGTCCGTTGACACCTCTGGCTTCACCCACCGCTTCGTCGATTCTTCCGGTCACCGGATCCATGTGGTGGAGGCCGGCCAAGGCCCGGGCGTGATCATGGTTCATGGTTTCCCTGAGAGCTGGTATTCGTGGCGTCACCAAATCCTGGCGCTCGCGAACGCCGGATACCGGGCCGTGGCCATTGATGTTCGCGGCTACGGGCGATCAACCAAACCAGCACCGATAGACGCCTACGCCATGACTTCCCTGGTCGGCGACGTTGTCGAGGTGATCAACGACCTTGGCCCCGACCCTTCAGTGGTCGTTGGCCACGATTGGGGCGCCCCAATTGCATGGAATACGGCCCTGCTCCGCCCCGATCGGGTGCGGGCGGTAGCTGGCTTGTCGGTGCCCTACTCCCCACGGGGTGACACTCCCCCACTCGACGTTTTTCGGATGCTCGCCGGGGACCAAATCTTCTATATCGATTACTTCCAGGAACCAGGGGTGGCCGAGGCAGAGGTGGAAGCAGACCTGGCGTCATGGCTCCGCGGGTTTTACTTCACGGCCTCCGGGGAAGCCGACCTTTCAGCTGCCCCGATGAGCATGGTGACGCCCGGCGGCCAGCTACGAGACCGGTTTCAACTGCCCGAAGAGGGACAGATGCAGTGGATGTCTACCACTGACTTCGAGTTTTATCTGGGTGAATTTGAGCGATCAGGCCTTACCGGTGGCTTCAACCGGTACCGGAACATCACCCGTGATTGGCAAGAACTCGCCCCATGGCGCCATGCCCCTATCACGGTGCCCGCATTCTTCATCGGGGGCGACCGTGATGGCCCCACCCAGTGGGGGGCGGAATCAATCGCCCGTTTTGCATCATCACTCCCCCAGCTAATGGGCAGCCACATCCTTGATGGATGTGGCCATTGGACCCAACAAGAGCAGCCGGCAAAGGTAAACGAACTGCTTCTCGGGTTCTTGTCTAGCCTCTAGTCCACCCTCGCGCCCTGGTGCCGCCCCATTTCCCTTCCACCCAGCCGGGAAACGCGTCGGAATTTCTCTCTCCGATGAAGTTCAGCGTTTTTCGACCACCGACCCCAACGGCAGTAGGGTGGTGGGGTGCGAAGTGCCAAAGACTTTTTCAAACCATTAGCCGTTGGGGCCCCCGAACCAATTCGGGACGTTCCCTTTCACCCCAGCCGGATGATTCATTTCTTCCCGCCTTCGAATGCCAAAGTGGTGTCGAAGATCCCCGATATCGCCCCCAAAGTAGACATTCTGTTGGGCAATCTCGAGGACGCGGTACCGGCGTCCGATAAAGAAGCCGCGCGTGCGGGCCTGATAGAGGTGGGCAAGAGCTTCGACTACCCTGGAACCCAGCTTTGGACCAGGGTTAACTCGCTCGACTCGCCCTGGGTGCTCGATGATCTGACTGCGGCCGTCACCGAGATCGGCGACCGGCTCGATGTGATCATGGTTCCCAAGGTGGAGGGCCCCGAAGACATCCACTACGTCGACCGGTTGGTGGCCCAACTCGAAGCCAAAGCCGAAGTTAGCCGCCCCATCCTGTTGCACGCCATTTTAGAAACCGCTCGCGGCGTAGCCAATGTGGAGGAGATCTGCGGTGCCTCACCCCGAATGCAAGGCCTGTCCTTAGGGCCCGCCGACCTCGCCGCGAACCGGCGAATGAAGACTACTCGGGTGGGCGGTGGTCACCCCGGTTATCTCGTGCGTCAAGATCCCAATGCCGATGCTCCCGACTCAGAACGCACCACATACCAGCAGGACTTGTGGCATTACACCATCGCCCGCATGGTTGACGCCTGCGTTATGCACGGCATCCTTCCTTTCTATGGCCCCTTTGGCGACATCGCCGACACCGTTGCCTGCGAAGATCAGTTCCGCAACGCCTATCTTCTCGGCTGTGTGGGGGCTTGGAGCCTTCACCCCGTGCAGATCGACATCGCCAAACGAGTATTCAGCCCCGACCCAGCCGATGTTGCCCACGCAATGCGAGTGATTGAGGCGATGGGCGACGGCACCGGAGCCATCATGCTCGACGGCAAAATGGAAGATGACGCCTCGGTGAAACAGAACCAGGTCGTGGTCCAGTTGGCCAAGGACCTCGCCGAACGAGACCCTGAACTCGCCGAACGTTATGGCTTCGCCGCCAGCAAGGACTAACCGATGACCGCTTCCAACGAAACCCGACCCCGCCGCAGCGTTCTGTACATGCCAGCGGCCAATGCCCGAGCCCTGGAAAAGGCGAAAACCATCCCAGCCGATGCCTTGATTTTCGACCTGGAAGATGCCGTGGCCCCTGATGCCAAGGAGACCGCCCGGGCTCAAGCAGCCGCGGCGGCAGCGTCTGGTGAGTACGGCAAACGTGAGGTCACCATCCGCTGCAACGGCCTCGACACTCCATGGGGCGCCGATGATCTGGCCGCAGCGGCCGAGGCATCGCCTGCTGCGGTGGTAATCCCGAAGGTCGACTCCGTCGAACAGCTCGCGGCCATCTCTGATCGGCTCACCGCGGCGGGCGCCGACGACTCGGTGAAGATTTGGGCCATGATCGAAACCCCAACCGCGATCTTTGATGTGCGTGAAATTGCTGCCGTCGAGCGGGTGGCGGTGTTGGTGATCGGCACAAACGACCTCGCCAAAGAGCTGAGGGCGGCGCTCGTACCTGGGCGAGGCCCACTACTCTCCCACCTTTCTACCGCCCTACTGGCCGCCCGAGAAGCGGGGAAAGCCATCCTCGATGGTGTGTTCAACGACATTTCGGACCAAGACGGTTTCGTCGCCGAGTGTCAGCAGGGCGCCACCATGGGTTTCGATGGAAAAACCCTGATCCACCCCTCCCAGGTCGAGGTGGCGAACGAGCAGTGGGCCCCTTCAGCCGATGAGGTAGCGTTCTCTCGCCGAGTGATCGACGCCTTTGTGGAGGCCGAGGCCGAAGGCAAAGGTGTGGTCACCGTGGACGGCAAGATGGTAGAAAATCTCCATGTCGACAACGCCCGGCGGACCTTAGCCATGGCTGATGCCATTGCGGAGCTCACCTAGTTATTTATCTCCAGCGAAAATCTTTCACGACGGCGGTGCTCCCGGGCACCGCCGTTTTCGCGCCGATGGGCCAAGCTTCCACACCCTTCGAGGCTCGACGTCCGCAACCACCGGCGGCAATTACTCAAAATCGTCCTGCAGTTTCTAGGCAATTGAAGCAATAACCTTACCCCCCACCTCATTTCGCGCTAATCTAAATTCGTCGAGCAAGCCCACCCGCAAACGCCCCCACTGCCGCAACTTGGAGCATGTAGATGCTTAGACAACATGCAACATTCATGTCTAATGTCCTGGCAACATTGGACTAAAATGGCTGCAGTTTCTTACCGCCCAAATGAAGAAAAGCCGTCAGCCCACTTCGCCGCGTCACGTCGTACCGAGGTTTCGTGGGGTGCCTCCACATCGGTGGGACATGTCCGTCTCGACAATCAAGACCGTTGGGGTCATGCCCACGGAAAGCGGTTCGTCGTGGCCGACGGGATGGGTGGCACCAATGGTGGAGCGATCGCCGCTCGCGTGGCAGTCAGCGAATTCCTTTCATCTCCCCTACTAAGCGGTGGAGTGATTGAGCCAGCGTTGCGCAATATCAATGAAACGGTTCGACAAGAAACCAGTTCGCTTGGCCTCCAGGGGGCAGGCACAACCCTGGTTGGCGTGCTCGTTCACGGCTCGGCGTTCACCGCTGTTTCCGCTGGTGACTCTCGCTTATATCGCCGCCGAGGACACAAGGTAGAGCTACTCACCACTGACCACACCCTGCGCAACCTGCGGATCAGTGAGGGACTCGCCCCTGACACTCCAGACCCCCGAGGCCGACCCGACGCCCTCACGTCATATTTCGGCTCCCAAGACCGATATCACCAGATCGACATTCGGGTCTTTGAGGCTGAACCCCAAGACCGCCTTCTTCTTTGCACTGACGGAGTACACGGGCAGATCCCTCCCTCCGCACTCACGCAAATCCTTCTCTCCCCCGGTGACAGCGCCACAACTGCAGACCTTCTGGTCCGTGCCGCTGATCTCGCGGGAGGACACGACAACGCAACCGCACTAGTTATCGATTACCAGGGGTATCTCCCATGAAGCTACGAGTAGCTCCCGGCGACGGGCGAGCCTTCACACTCGGCGAATATTCAGGATTTTCTTCGCAACCCATTGAAGACCTTCACCGGCTTTTACAAACGGTTGAAGACCAAGACAACGACCTTTTCAAATCACTGGCCGAAATCGTCGTGGTAAGCAAATTTCGCCTTCCAGCGTTTGCTGTCTTGCAGAGCAGCAAAGATGAATACGCTGCGTTTGTTTTCGGCGATCTCCAGCTTGTATCGCAGAACGGCGAAACCCTCGTTGATGGCAGCCAGTCGGCCACATGGATCGAGCGGCGAGTCGCCGCCGACCAGGTCCGCGGAGCCGCCATCGGAATGGCCGCCGATCAGATCAACGGCACATATGCCGACAGTGATCTCCAGACCGGTTATGTTCCGGCTGGTGGCATCGTTTTCGGGACCAGCCAACCGGCTGAATCTACCGCCTCCACGAGCACCGAAAACGACACCGCGGCCGAAGATGTGGCGCCCCCTTCACGCACCATTGGGCCAGATCGGTTGGAGCTCAGCAGCACCCCCGTCGATCGACTATCCGCCGTCACGTCTGCTCATGCGGCTGGGACCGCCCCTTCGCCGACTCATGGTTCCAACGGGCAAGAGTTCAGCCATTCACCGCTCGTTGACGATGATCCCAATCAGAATCCCTTTGGGCGGTTGGGTCAACAGGAATCATTCAATGAGGCGAACTGGTCACCCACCCCAGAACCGACCCCAACCGCCCGACCATCAGGTCGGAACCTCCAACAAGACTTCAACGCGGCGGTAAAGGCCTACCAAACCGAACGGGAAGATCTCGAGCCAGTCGACAACGAAGCTAACGGGTATGAAGACTGGCCACCCGCCTCAGCCGGTTCCGACGACTTCTCCCATTTCGAGGGTTACGACTCGGTGGCGCCACCGTACGACGCGAACTCCGCGTCCAATGGCGCCGAGGCCGACATGATCGGCTTGTTCGGCGACGACCCTGCCGAGAATGGTGCCAGCAATCATCTGGTTGCACCCGCTCCAAACGGGTACAACGACTACTACTCCGGCGACCTCGGCACCCTACCACCGCCCGATTTCAACCATCGAGGCATACCCGCACCTGAGGTGAAGTCGGCTCGATTCTCGAGTCCCGCCAGCCAGGAATATTCTGACCTTGCTTTCCCCTTTGGCCAAACGAGCGACACGGTCATGGGACCACGCCTTGCGGCAGAACAAGCGGCGGCGAACGCCGAAGAGCGCTCAGAGCCTGCAGCAGAAGAGGCGGACACCCCCGAGGTAGACTACGGCTGTCTCCAGCTTGACGATGGCCAGGTCATCATTATCCATAGCAACCTGTACCTCGGCCGTTATCCCACCAAGTCGGGTTTGCCGTCTGGGTATCAGCCTGTCGTGGTCCGAGGAGAACATGTTTCACGGGTACATTGGGCGCTTGTCGTTTCCGAAACGGGGGAACTCACGGCCAAGGATCTCGGTTCAACCGGCGGCACCTATATCGAAGATGCCACTGTCGGCAAACGTATCGCTCTCACCGCGGGTGATGAATACCCGCTTCGACCAGAATCGACGGTGCGTTTTGGTGATCGCTGGGCCAAATACGTGACTGAACCAGTGGCCACCGACGGCTCACCGCTTTCCGGCGATGCCGCACAACAGAACAAAGAGATCACTACTCGGATACCGGCGGGCACCGCCCCGTCCGCTGTTGGGTTCTAGCCAACGGCCACCAAAAACACGAATGGCTGCGGCTCGCTTTCCTTCGAGGAGCGAGCCGCAGCCATTTTTGAACTAGTGACGAGCCACCCCATCGCTAACTGCGGCCGCTTGCACCGCCGCGGCCACCCGCATCGGTACCGACTTGTCGAACACTGACGGGATGATGAAATCAGCGCTCAGCTCACTCTCGCTTACTGATTCGGCAATGGCTTTGGCCGCGGCAAGCTTCATTCCTTCAGTCACATCGCTGGCCCGGGCATCGAGGGCGCCTCGGAAGATGCCGGGGAAGGCCAGCACATTATTGATCTGATTAGGGAAGTCGCTGCGACCGGTAGCCATCACAGCCACCAATCCCTCGACCTCTTGTGGCATGATCTCGGGGGTCGGGTTAGCCATGGCAAAGATGATTGAGTCAGAGGCCATCTTCTTCACGTCGTCCACGGTGAGCAAACCCGGGCCGCTGAGC
>Ga0316189_10007645_pt1 | contig 10202 bp, 9 predicted proteins | sample LowCovwburrow_MG_FD_204930 | JGI IMG/M metagenome (GOLD analysis project Ga0316189, IMG submission 204930) | Coastal sediment microbial communities from Maine, United States - Lowes Cove worm burrow | ecosystem: Environmental > Aquatic > Marine > Coastal > Sediment | place: USA: Maine... | reverse complement strand
TTCTTTCTTCACCACATCCTGGCGTTCCTGCTTCATGCGGCTGGCTTCACGTTTCTCGGCCAGGGTGCCGAACAACATGACACCCTGCCGCCAGGCATTGAGGACGAAGCCCCCGAGCGCATCCATCACCGCCAGCCAGGAGACGCCGGTGAACAGCGTGAAGCCGACCAGGAACAGGGTCAGCAGCAACAGGCTGGCGCCGTCGGAGTTGAGAACCGCCTTGCCCGAGTCGCCAATCATGCTTCCGAGGATGCCGCCCGGCCCCTCGGGCAGTTCCTCCGCGGCACCGAAATGCAACGCGGCGATCGAGGTGGCGGTGAGTACGATCAGGGCAAATCCGATCCAGCGTGCGACGCGCAGATGCACGCTGTGATGTTCCTCGTCACGCTCGCGAAACATCAGCCAACCGCCCCAGGCGATCATCAGGGGAAACAGGTACGCGACCTTGCCGAACAGCATGAACAGCACGCTTGCGGCCCAGGCACCGGCCACCCCGCCTGCATTGTCGGCATGTCGCTTGGCGCTCTCGAACACCCAACTGGGATCGTTGGGCGAATAGGAGAACAACGCCATCAGGAAATAGATGCCGATCGCCAGCAGCAGCAGGAAGGCGCCTTCCTTGAGTCGCCTGTTCAGCGATGCATGCATTTCAAGAACACCGAATAAACAAGTTGAAACAGCAATTTATATTGATTAGTGCAGGTAATTTGCGAATTATCGCACAGCCCGGTTCGATTGCGTAGGGCGCAATAGCCGAAGGCGTATTGCGCCGGTTTACCCCTGCAGCGCCGGATGCACCACCGCACCACCGCTGACATTGACCGCCTGCATCAGCCGCGGATCATCGCGCCAGTCCGTATCCAGCAGTACCAGGAGATGAGGCAACAAGGCTGCAGACAGGGCCTGTGTGGCGCTGCGCGGGACCGCACCGGGCGACAATTATCGCACAGGCGCGCGGTCAGATCGGGATTGGCAGCCAGGTGCAGATAACGAAACAGCAGGTGTCCCGGCTTGAGACGATCGATCTCGGCACCCACTGGCTCCTTCACCTTGACCACCAGCTGCGCCCAGTCATACAGCGTGTCTGCATCCGCATAACCGCTGCCCATGCCCGCCCCGCTCTGGGTCGCCACCTGCACATCGCGGCTGACCAGTTCGGCGGCCGCCGCCGGGGTCAGGGCAACACGTCCCTCCAGCGGTTTTGTTTCCCTCGGGACACCGACACACAAACTCATGGTTTTACCTCCAGACCGGGTTGCCTATAGTATTGCGCGCCTAATTCCTTCGCCAACCCGGCAGCGGCCCGGCGAAGCAGCCAAATAACAGGAGACATCCGCATGAGCGAAACCAAGCATTGCCGACTGCTGATTCTGGGGTCCGGTCCGGCCGGCTACTCCGCCGCAGTCTACGCCGCCCGCGCCAACCTCAACCCGGTGTTGGTCACCGGGATGGAACAGGGCGGCCAGCTCATGACCACCACCGACGTGGACAACTGGCCCGGCGACAATGACGGCGTGCAGGGCCCGGACCTGATGGCGCGCATGCTGCAGCATGCCGAGCGCTTCGAGACCGAGGTCATCTTCGACTACATCTCTGAGGTGGACTTCAGCCAGCGTCCTTTCCAGCTCAAGGGGGACAGCCAGCAATACACCTGCGACGCCCTGATCATCTGCACCGGCGCCTCGGCACAATACCTCGGCATGCCCTCCGAGGAGGCCTTCAAGGGCAAGGGTGTATCGGCCTGCGCCACCTGTGACGGATTCTTCTACCGCAACCAGAAGGTCGCGGTCATCGGTGGTGGCAACACCGCCGTCGAAGAGGCGCTGTACCTGTCGAACATCGCCGCGGAGGTCACCCTGGTGCATCGTCGCGATGCGTTGCGTGCCGAAAAGATCCTGCAGAAACACCTGTTCGAAAAGGCCGAGAACGGCAACGTCAAGATCGCCTGGGACAGCACCCTGGACGAGGTGCTTGGCGACGACAGCGGGGTCACCGGCATCCGCATCAAGAGCACCAAGGACGGCAGCACCCGTGATATCGACGTCCACGGCGTGTTCATCGCGATCGGCCATAAACCCAACACCGATATCTTCGAGGGCCAGCTCGAGATGACGAACGGCTACATCCAGGTGCACAGCGGCACCGAGGGCAACGCCACGGCCACCTCTGTCGAAGGCGTCTATGCCGCGGGTGATGTGATGGACCATGTCTATCGCCAGGCAATCACCTCCGCCGGCAGCGGCTGCATGGCAGCACTGGATGCCGAGAAATACCTGGACGCACTCGAGCAGAAAGGCTGAACACTCCAACTGTGTAGGGTGGGTAGAGCGCAGCGATACCCACCGCGGCGCAGGGCATCGAACCCGATCGGAAACGGTGGGTATCGCCTCCGGCTCAACCCACCCTACGAAAGTCGCAAGCCAATTCTGGCCCCGGTCTATTGCTCGCCCTCGGGCATGTCCAAATCCCGCGTCTTTCTACCGTTGACCATGAACCCCGCCGGCCCTAGCCTGCACCCCTATGGTTGTTTCCGGCGCAAAACCCGATCAGGCCCTGCGGCTGCGCATCATCGAGCGTATCGCCGACATCGACGCAGCGGCCTGGAATGCCCTCGGCGCCGCACCCTACCCCTTTCTGCGGCACGAATTCCTGGCCGCACTCGAGGCCGAAGACTGCCTGGGAGAGCGCTACGGCTGGCTGCCCCGTCACCTCAGCCTGTGGGATTCGGACAATCGCCTGATCGGCGCCGCGCCGCTGTATCTCAAGTTCAATTCCTACGGGGAATTCGTTTTCGACTGGGCCTGGGCAGATGCGTACGAGCGCAACGGCCTGAAGTATTACCCCAAGCTGGTCAGCGCATCGCCCTATACGCCGGCCACGGGGCCGAAGCTGCTGGTCCACGCGGATGCCCCTGCCGAAACACATCAGCTGCTGATGAGCGCCGGGCTGGAGCTGGCCCGCCAGATGGAGGTCTCATCGCTGCACTGGCTGTTCACAACACCACAGGAGACCGATGTCCTGGAGACCGGAGGCCTGCTACGCAGGATCGGTTGTCAGTTTCACTGGCAGAACCAGGGATACGAGGATTTCGACGGGTTTCTCGCAACCCTGACATCGGCCAAACGCAAGAACATCCGCAAGGAGAGGCGGCGCGTGGCCGAGGCAGGTGTCCGGTTCCGCCTGCTCGACGGAAAAACCGCGAGCCCCGGAGACTGGACGGAGTTCCATACGCTGTACGAATCGACTTTTCATCGGCGCGGCGGCATTCCCACCCTCTCGCTCGGCTTTTTCCAGGCGATCGCCGAAACCATGCCCGAGGGGGTGTTGCTGATCATGGCCGAACACGCAGGTCGGGTGGTCGCCGCGGCCTTCTGCCTGGTCGGCGACGACACCCTGTACGGTCGTCACTGGGGCTGTCATGAGCACTTCGATATGTTGCATTTCGAGGCCTGTTACTACCAGGGACTCGATTACTGTATCCGGCATCGCCTGGCACGCTTCGAGCCGGGCGCCCAGGGCGAACACAAGATCGCACGCGGTTTTCTCCCCGCCCAGACCCTTTCCGCCCACTGGCTGGCCGATACAAGATTTGCCGATGCCGTCGCCCGTCACCTGGACTACGAGCGCGACGGCATGCATGAGTACATCCGCGAGATGAAGGGTCGCAGCCCCTACCGCTCCCAAGAGCCGCAATGATCTTCGATCTCGAAGGCACGCCGGCCGATATCGGTTTCCCCGACCCCGCGCTGGCCGAGGACGAGCCCAACGGCCTGCTCGCCATCGGCGGTGACCTGTCACCCGGACGCGTGCTCGCCGCCTACCGGCGCGGCATCTTTCCCTGGTACAGCGTCGGCCAACCCATACTCTGGTGGAGCCCGGCGCCCCGCATGGTGCTGTATCCCAACGAATTCCACTGCTCGCGAAGCCTGCGTCGCTCGCTGCGCAAAAGGGGCTGTGATGTCAGCGTCGATCTGGCCTTCGAGCAGGTGATCCGCGCCTGCGCCGAACCGCGCGGCGCCCAGGAGGGCACCTGGCTGTTGCCCGAGATGATCGAGTCCTATGTCGCGCTCAATCGCAACGGCCATGCTCATTCCTTCGAGGTCTGGCAGGATGGGGACCTGGTCGGTGGTCTGTACGGCATCGCAATCGGCCAGGTGTTTTTCGGCGAATCGATGTTCAGTCGCCTGACCGACGCCTCGAAGATCGCCATGACCCTGCTGATAGACAACGCACTCGAGCAGCCTTTCCAGCTGATCGACTGCCAGATATACACCGAACACCTGGCCAGCCTGGGTGCGCGCGAGATCAGCCGCGAAGACTTCGAGCATGTGCTCCAGACAGCGGTAGCGGCCCCCTCGTCCGGACTCGGTGCCTCGGCACCCCAGCCGGCGGCCGAGCTGAGGTGGGCAAGGTGATCAAGGCGAACCGCCGTCTGGCACTTTACCTGTCCGCACCTCACGTTTGCAGCTATCTGCCCGACCGGCAGAGCAGCACACTGTTCGCAGACCCCGAACAGACCCTGGACATGACGACCTACAGCGAGTTGCTGCACTACGGATTCCGGCGCAGTGGCAGGATGGTCTATACACCGCGCTGCGAAGACTGCAGCCAATGTGTCTCGGTGAGGGTGCCGGTCGATGATTTCAGCCCAAGGCGTGCCCAACGGCGGGTGCTCCAGGCCAATACCGATATCGAGATGCGCGCACATCCGGCCCGTTTCAACCCAAAGCATTATGCGCTTTACCAGCGTTACACTGCCGCACGCCACGAAGACGGTGACATGGCCAATGCATCGCCTGAGGAGTACCTGGGATTCCTGCATGCCGACTGGTGCGAGACCCGCTTTTTCGAGTTCCATCTCGACGGACAGCTGGTGGCCGTGGCGGTCACCGATATGCCGGCTGACGGCCTGTCGGCCGTGTACACCTTTTTCGAGCCGGCACTCGCTTCGCGCTCACTCGGGACCCTGGCAATTCTTCGCCAGATCTCGCACGCCCGGAGCCTGGGCCAGCCCTACCTGTATCTCGGCTACTGGATTCGCGACAGCCGCAAAATGGCCTATAAAACCGACTTCCGTCCGATCGAGCTGTGGCGCGAAGGCCGATGGGAGCGCCTGGAGCGGGTCGAGGGCCGTAGGGTGCAATAGGCGCCAGCCGTATTGCACCAAAACCACCCCAGCGGATCCTATTGGCCCAATTCCGTTCGGAGAGTTAAATTTCCCGCTGTCAACCGCCTTTGCTATAATGCCGCGCCTCGCGACTAAGGCGCTTGGGGCTTTATCGTTAATCGGACAGGTATAAATGGCGAAAGAAGACGTAATCGAAATGGAAGGCACCGTGGTCGACACGCTGCCGAACACTATGTTTCGGGTGGAACTCGAAAACGGCCACGTGGTGACCGCACACATCTCCGGCAAGATGCGCAAGCACTACATCCGCATCCTCACCGGCGACAAGGTCAAGGTCGAACTGACTCCCTACGACCTGAGCAAAGGGCGCATCGTCTACCGCGAGCGCTGACACCTGCCCCCGATCCGGGGTGGTCAAACCGCGCTCAGTGGACTGATGACCCCTCGATATCGAACGAAAGTTCTCCGTCGGCGACCCCTACTCGCACCGTCCCACCCTGTGCCAGTCGGCCGAACAAAAGCTCTTCTGCGAGTGGCTTCTTGATGTGCTCCTGGATGACCCGGGCCATCGGTCTGGCGCCCATCTGCGGATCGTGTCCGCGTTCAGCCAGCCATTCACGTACCTCCGGAGCGGCAATCAGGCTGACGCGCTTCTCTTCGAGCTGCTGCTCGAGTTCGAACACGAACTTGTCGACCACGCTCAGGATAGTGGCCCGATCGAGACCGTTGAACTGGATAATCGAATCCAGCCGGTTGCGGAACTCCGGTGTAAACAGCTTGCGGATAGCCGTCATGGCGTCGCTGCTGTGATCCTGCGTGGTAAAGCCGATCGAGGCGCGTGAGGCCTCACTGGCGCCCGCATTGGTCGTCATCACGATGATTACATTGCGAAAATCGGCCTTACGCCCGTTGTTGTCCGTGAGCGTGCCGTGATCCATCACCTGCAACAGCAGGTTGAATACATCCGGGTGTGCCTTTTCGACCTCGTCCAGCAGCAGCACCGAATGCGGATGCTTGTTGATCTCTTCGGTAAGCAGCCCGCCCTGGTCGAACCCGACATAGCCGGGCGGCGCGCCGATCAGGCGCGACACCGTATGTCGCTCCATGTATTCGGACATGTCGAAGCGGATCAGCTCCAGGCTGAGCACTCTCGCCAGCTGTCGCGTTACCTCGGTCTTGCCCACACCCGTCGGACCGGCAAACAGGAAGCTGCCGACCGGTTTCTGATCCGTGCCAAGGCCGGAGCGATTCATCTGAATCGATGCGGCCAGGGCCTCGATCGCCTCGTCCTGGCCAAACACCACCATCTGCAGATCGCGTTTGAGATTGCGCAAAGACTCGGTATCCGACGACGACACCTTGCGCGGCGGTATACGCGCTATCTTGGCTACCACGGTTTCCACATCACCGACCGAGACATTCTTCTTGCGCTTCGATTCTGCCAGCAACTGGTTGGCGGCGCCGGCCTCATCGATCACGTCGATGGCCTTGTCCGGCATATGCCGGTCGTTGATGTACTTGTCTGCCAATTCCGCCGCGGCACGCAGCGCCTTGGCCGAATACTTCACCTGATGATGCTCTTCGAAACGGGTTTTGAGCCCTTTCAGGATCTGAACCGTCTCCTCCACGGTGGGCTCATTGATATCGATCTTCTGGAAACGGCGCGCGAGCGCACGATCCTTTTCGAAGATCCCGCGGTACTCCTGATACGTTGTGGAGCCGATGCAGCGCAGTTCGCCGGATGCGAGCACCGGCTTGATGAGATTGGACGCATCCATGACACCACCCGAGGCCGCACCGGCACCGATAATGGTGTGGATCTCGTCGATAAACAGGATGGCCTCTGGCTGTCGCTTGAGGTCGGCCAGGACGGCCTTCAGGCGCTTTTCGAAATCACCACGGTATTTGGTCCCGGCCACCAGCCCACCCATATCGAGTGCGTAAAGGGTGCAGTCGGCCAGCACTTCCGGTACGTCACCGTCGACGATCTTTTTCGCCAGGCCCTCTGCGATGGCCGTCTTGCCGACGCCGGCCTCACCGACGAACAGCGGGTTGTTCTTGCGCCGACGACAAAGAATCTGCACCGTGCGCTCCACCTCGAGCCGGCGGCCGATCAGGGGGTCGATCTTGCCGCGGCGCGCCTGATCATTGAGGTTGCTGGCGTAGGTCTCGAGTGCTGTCTCCTGGGTAGCTTCGCCGCCCTCTGCCTCCGATTCCGTGCTGTCTGTACCGCTCTCGGGTGAATCGTCGCTGGAAACCTTGGAGATGCCATGCGAGATATAGTTGACCACGTCGAGCCGGGTGATGTTCTGCCGATCGAGAAAGTACACCGCCTGCGATTCCTGTTCGCTGAAGATCGCCACCAGTACGTTCGCACCGGTAACCTCTTTCTTTTCCGACGACTGCACGTGAAACACCGCGCGTTGCAGCACGCGTTGAAAGCCCAGCGTAGGTTGGGTCTCGCGATTGTCATCATCCATGATCAGCGGCGTGGTTTCCTCCAGGAAGCCATCGATATCCTGCCGCAGAATATCGATATCGGCCCCACAGGCGCGCAGCACCTCTGCGGCCGCAGGATTGTCCAGCAGCGCCAGCAGCAGGTGTTCGATGGTCATGAACTCGTGCTGCTTGTCACGGGCCGCCTTGAACGCCTGGTTGAGGGTAAACTCCAGCTCTTTACTCAGCATTTCATCGCTTCCGGTTAAGCCTGATCTCTAGGTTCTGATCTTCCGTATCACCATGGGTTCCCTCGCTCATTCATACCTCTTCCAGGGTGCACAGCAATGGGTGCTGATTGGCACGTGAATGATCATTCACCTGCATCACCTTGGTCTCTGCGATGTCCTTGGAAAAAACACCGCAGACTCCCATCCCGCGCGTGTGTACGTGCAACATCACCTGGGTAGCCTTTTCCCGGTTCATGGAAAAGAACTGTTCCAGCACATGTACGACAAACTCCATGGGAGTGTAGTCATCGTTCAACAACAGTACCTTATACATGGGCGGACGCTTGAGTTTCGGCCGCGCCCGTTCGACTGCGAGATCGCCATCCCCACCCTGTTGTTCTGTGTCTTTACTCATTTTCAGCCTAAGTCTAGTTCAACGCCGACACGATCTTTGCGCTGCAATTTTAGCAGCGCTTCGGGCCCGCTCCACCCGCTGTGATCCAGCGGTTTTCCCGCGGAAAACCGAATTCTGCGACAGGGCTTGTTGCCAGTCCCACATTTAATACGGGACGCACAGGAACGGTGCAAAAACCTCTGTCGAATGTGCCACAAGGCACCGACACAAAGTAAAACACACCCGACACCACATCTCGAATCAAAATACGATATAAACTCTAAGTATTTGTTATACCAATTGTTTTAGAATTTGCTTATTGGGCACAATAATAAACAACATCGGCGGTTGTTTGACCATTTTTGTTGTGTATATATACTCAAACTTGGTGCATAAATTCATTACCCTGCCGGCGAGCCGCCCAAAAGTGGTGCCGGGAAAAGAAGGGGCACCAGAGCTTGTACAGACATTTTTGGAGGAGTGATTATGTCGACCGGTGTCGTAAAGTGGTTCAACAATGCGAAAGGCTACGGATTCGTAACCCCAGATGACGGCGAGCAGGACGTATTCGTCCATTTCTCGGCGATCGATATGGAGGGTTACAGAACGCTCAAGGAAGGCCAGCGGGTAGAGTTCGAAGTCGAACAGGGGCCAAAGGGGCTGCATGCGCACAATCTGCATGCTGCCGCACCCGCCTAAGCGAAAAGCACTCGCAATTGACTCAGACATTAAAAAGCCTGCCGATCGGCAGGCTTTTTCTTTTCCCTGTTTCCAGGAAACGTCCCTACATGTGGCTTATCATGGCGTCGCCGAATTCCGAGCAACTCAACAGCGTCGCATCTTCCATCTGACGTTCGAAGTCATAGGTGACGGTCTTCGAGCCGATCGCCTTTTCCATCGACTGGATGATCAGATCGGCAGCCTCGATCCAGCCCATGTGACGCAGCATCATCTCGGCAGAAAGGATAAGCGAACCCGGGTTCACCTTGTCCTGACCGGCATACTTGGGCGCGGTACCGTGGGTGGCCTCGAACATTGCCACCGTATCTGACAGGTTTGCCCCCGGGGCGATGCCGATACCGCCGACCTGGGCCGCAAGCGCATCCGAAACGTAGTCGCCATTGAGGTTGAGGGTGGCGATGACATCGTACTCGCGCGGGCGCAGCAGGATCTGCTGCAGGAACGCGTCTGCAATCACGTCCTTGATCACGATCTCCTTGCCGGTATTGGGGTTCTTGAAGGTGCACCAGGGTCCACCATCGAGTTCGACCGCGCCGAACTCTTCCTTGGCCAGTTCGTAGCCCCACTCCTTGAAGGCCCCTTCCGTGAACTTCATGATGTTGCCCTTGTGGACCAGGGTCACCGAGGCGCGATCGTTGTCGATCGCATACTGGATGGCCTTGCGCACCAGGCGCTTGGTGCCTTCACTGGAAACAGGCTTGACCCCGATACCCGAGGTGTCGGGGAAGCGAATCTTGGTGACGCCCATCTCGTTCATCAGGAAGTCGATCACCTTTTTCGCCTCTGCAGTGCCCGACTGCCACTCGACGCCGGCGTAGATGTCCTCCGAGTTCTCGCGGAAAATGACCATATTGGTGTATTCCGGATGCAGCAGGGGGCTCGGCGTTCCGTCAAAGTAGCGGACCGGACGCAGGCAGACATACAGATCGAGTTCCTGGCGCAGGGTAACGTTCAGCGAACGGATACCGCCTCCCACCGGTGTGGTCAACGGGCCCTTGATCGAGATCACGTAATCCTTGACCGCCTCGAACGACTCATCGGGCAGCCACTCACCCTCACCGTAGACACGGGTGGATTTTTCACCGGCATAGATCTCCATCCAGGCAATCTGGCGCTCGCCGGCATAGGCCTTGGCGACCGCCGCGTCGACCACCTTCTTCATCACCGGGCTGATATCTACCCCGATGCCGTCACCCTCGATGTAAGGGATGATCGGTTTCGCGGGGACATTCAATGAGTTGTCCGCGTTGACTGTAATTTTTTCGCCGTCTGC
>Ga0316189_10007644_pt1 | contig 10202 bp, 9 predicted proteins | sample LowCovwburrow_MG_FD_204930 | JGI IMG/M metagenome (GOLD analysis project Ga0316189, IMG submission 204930) | Coastal sediment microbial communities from Maine, United States - Lowes Cove worm burrow | ecosystem: Environmental > Aquatic > Marine > Coastal > Sediment | place: USA: Maine... | reverse complement strand
CCAGGTGGTGAACCATGCCGACGACAAGGGCGAACGCTATAGAGAAATGCGTGAAAATCTGGCCAGCGCAGTACGAGAGGTCCGAAACACGGACTACGCCGACGCAGTAAGAGAGTCCTATGAAGAGTTCAGCCTGTTCCAACTCGACGACTACATCTGGGCGCCCTATGAATTGGTGTACGACTCGCCGGACAAAGCGCTTACTCGCAGATTGAAGAGTAAAAATGATCTCATTACCACGCCCCTTGGCGCGGTGGCCAGAAATGCCGAGAGGGAACTGCTGATCATCTCACCCTACTTCGTGGCACTGAAGCCGGGCATAGAAGGGATAAGTGCACTCGCCCGAAAAGGTGTCCAGATCGATGTCGTAACCAATGGGCTGGCCGCCAGCGATCACCTGCTGGTCTACGGCGGTTACGCACCTGTTCGCAAACCACTGCTGCGCGAGGGCGTCAGGTTCTACGAGGTGCGTGGTGATATAACACTGTCAGGCACACGCTCAGCGGGAACAGCGGACGCTAAAAGCAGCCTGCACACCAAGGCGTTTATCGCGGACCGCCGATATTTCTTCCTGGGTTCATTCAACTGGGATCCGCGCTCAGCCAACATCAATACCGAAATGGGTATTCTGATAGATGCACCGGACATTGCCGATCACTACGCCAGCCTGATTTACCAGACAGCGCCTACCAACAGTTACGAGGTATTCCTGGAGGGAAACAGCTTACGCTGGCGTACAGTTGAAGATGGCAAAGAGGTCATCTACAGCACCGAACCCGAGTCAAGTTGGTGGACCCGGACCCAGGGCAACCTCTTCCGCCTGCTGCCTATACGTAGTCAGCTTTAGCGGTGCATGCGCCTGACGCTGGAGGATAAATCCTTTCCGGCACCAGGCAAATGACAGACGAACTGGAATGCACTACTCTGGGGGCATGGAAAATCAACAGCACGGCAGGTCAGATGCGACAACTTCTAACACTTATATCTTGCGGCGTTTTGTTCCTTGGAATGGTATCCGGCTGCTCCGACAGCAATAACTCAGGTAACGGCAAAAACGAGGAACTCAACCGCATACTGGATTTCGACAACTACACCTGGACGGAAATCGATAGCGGAAGTCACTGGGAACCTCGCGCCGGACTACGGGCACTGGAACTCGATGGTCGGTTTTTTGTTATGGGCGGACGCACACCACGGCCACCCATGACTGACCCGCCCATCCCGGGAGACAGTGATATCTGGTCCGATGTGTGGGTCAGCGAAGACCGGGGGGTAAGCTGGCGGGAAATCCTGGGCACGGGAGGTGAGCACTGGGCTCCAAGGGCCTATTTCCAGGCACTGGTAAAAGACGAATGGCTCTATGTCCTTGGTGGCCAGGACTACAGTCTCGTGGAACTGCCCTTTTGCGCCGGGCAGCCGCCTGAAATCTGCCCCCCCTTCGTTTCCCAGTCACAATTTTTTAATGACGTATGGCGCAGTAAAGACGGCATCAGCTGGGACATGATGACCGATAACGCGGGCTGGGCTGGACGCGCCGGCTTGAGCGCGGCGTTACTTGGGGATGAGATGTTCGTTCTCGGTGGCTCGACCAACGATGACACCGCCATTATAGGTGGCCCGCCAACACGCATTTACTATAACGACGTCTGGAAATCGCGCGACGGCAGTAGCTGGACGAGGGTGACGGAAAGCGCGCCGTGGGCTGCACGAGCCGGAGCTGTACTGGTTACCAAGGGAGAGTACCTGTACCTGCTGGGGGGAGAGTTCGGCTTTCTCTGCGAACCCCAGCCCGACTGTGAGCTACCCTATTTCAACGATGTGTGGCGCAGTGTGGACGGCGCAAACTGGGAGCAGGTAACCGGGTCTGCGGGATGGTCGCCTCGCCCGGGGCACCAGTGCGGTGTTATCCAGGACAACTTTATTTGTTTCGGCGGCTTTGGTCTTCCCGCCAACCCGACGGACGTCTGGGTCAGCGAGGATGGGGCAGACTGGGAGTTGCTGGACCAGGCTCCATGGAATGCCAGGTCGCCGGAGGAGATCAAATATGATTTCGATATTATTGTCACCGATGCGGATAGTGTCGACCCGCGACCCGCGATTTATACCTTTGGGGGGGACAGGGAGACTTTCGACTTCAACGATCCGCTGAATTACCTGCGAATCGATGACGACGTGTGGATATTTACCTTACCCGAATAGACCAAAGCTGCCTGCACGCAGCGTTCCACCAGGGCGCATCAGTTGAGGTGTTACTGCAAGGTTGGAAGCACAGCGCTACAGTGGCTCGTAGCCGTATTTCTGCCCCGCCAGAGCGGCCTCATACATCAGCCCCCCTTTGGCAACGGTGAACACCGCCATACCGCCGTTATAGCCCCCGGACACCGTCGAGGCGTTATTCTTGCCACCACTCGCGCCGGCTGAACTGCCGCCCCCGGTAGAGCTCTGGGCGCTTGCCGCGGCGGTGATGGCAACCGCGGTAGCCTGGGCGCTGAATTCGAAATTCCCCGATGAGAAATCCTCAAACGCACGCCGGTCCTGGAAGAAGATCACCTGGCTGTAAACCTGGCCACCCAACTGAAAGCCAAACGACAACTGGGCCATACTGGTCGTACCCACTTCAGCACCGCCGACATAGACCTTGCCATCACCGTAGGCGCCACCTATGCCAATCCCGGCCTTGCCGATACTGGGAAACAACGCGTAGCCATAGCTTTTACTGAAAAAGGCACCGCTTTCACCAGCGGCCTGAAAAACCTTTCTCGCATCTGAATACTGATCAGCCAAAGCGAACTGGCTGGCCAACACAAGCGTCATCATGGCCAGCAAGGAGCCAGTTTTAGTGTGCATCAGTGGTGTCCCATATTGTTATATAGTTCAACCCACAGACTCGGGGATATCCTCGTATTTTGCAACAGCAGAATCCTGAAATGGTAGATTTCAAAAAAAAAGGCCAGCATAGCTGGCCTTCCATTCGATAGTGAGCAGCAGCAACTATTACTGACAACCGCCGCTCATGCTGTTGATCCACTCATTGATCAGGGCCACGCCCTCGGTGTGGATCAGGGTGCGACCTATTTCAGGCATGCGCACGTCAGGCTCATTGGAATCCATCCTGTAGCTCATGATTGAGGTGGAAGAATCCCCAGGCACAATGCTGTACTGGAAACCGCCGGAACCACTGCCCGCCGCGACGGGTGTTTTGCAGATGCCGTAGTTCTCATCCACTTCCCGCCAGTAATCGAGGAACAGGGCCGAATTGCTGGCAAAGCCTTCCGGGCGGTGACAATGGGCACAGTTGATATCCAGGTAGCCCTTGGCACGGTCTTCCAGGCTGGCCGCTGTGTCCTCCCAGTGGGGAACGGTATCGATGGATGCAAGATCCTCCGGCACACCGATCAGGATACCCGCCTGCTCCATGTAGCGAAGCTGGTTCACAGTCTCATCACCATATTCGTTATCCATGTTGAGATAACGCGCCTTGGGGCCTATGAGTGTAATCACGTTCTCAAGGCTGCTGGCGCCGCTGCCCGTCTCGGGCTGCAATTTGCCATGGCAGGTCTTGCAACTGTTGGCATCGGGTATCACATAGTTAGTACTGCGTGACACACCCTCGGCATCAATCCAGCTGACCTGGCGGGTACCACCCGCAAGAGTGAGGTCTGCTTCGCTGACATCTTCACGCCAGGTATAGGGCAGAGCAACCCAACCGTCCTGTCGATGCAGGAGAAGTCGCGTCTCAATAATCACCTCGCCCGCGCCAGGATTGAGAAAGTCATTGGGCATGGTGAACGTCTTGGCAACAATGGTACCCACCGGGAAATCCATGGCTTCACGATTTGAGTAACCACCCTGCTTGCCCTCCGGTACGAATACAAAGCGATACTTGGCCGCATAATCGGTAAACAGCGGGGTAATCAAATCGTAATGTATACCGTTGTGGGCATTTTCCCTGGGCTCTGTTGCATCGGCGAACAGGTTGTAACCGGAAAGCGACGGGCAATTCACTTCCAGCGCTGCAAAGTTGGGTTTAGTAGAACCCTCTTCAGGTGTACACAGTGCAGCGATTTCTTCCTGTGTAGGCGGCTTTTCACCGTCTTCGATTTCCTGCGGATCATCAAGCTCGACCGGGGGCAGCGACGCGTGGGCGCAGTTGAAAAACTCCTGGTCGACGCTGGCACCGCCCTCGGGTGTGAAGACGCGGCCGCGGCTCACCGAGGTGATCTCGCGGACACAGATCCTGTCCTCATCCTCGAATGGGGCGCCCTGCTCGGCGATGCCGTCGTAGACGATCTGCGGCAGCCCGCCTACACCATCAAACAGCGAGGCAATCTCGCCGGCAAGATCCTTGGGGTCGTAGCCGTTGTTGACATAGCGGTTATCGTGGATATTGATACGTCGCGGGTCTGGGTCATACAAGGGATCATCGTTGGGCAGGCCGCTGATGGCGTAGTTCACTACCACAATGGCCTCGGACTGGTTGTCTTCTATCAGGTTGTCGAACACTTCCACGTCTTCAAATGCCATGATGAGCATGCCGGTGCCCTGGGGCACGGTGGCAACAATGTTGCCCGCAGGCGCGAAATTCGGAACGTTGTTGCTGCGAACCGTGTTATTGAAAATCCGGGAACGGGTACCGGGCCGGGTAAGTCCCGGCAGGTCGAAAGCCAGTATACCGCCGGTGTTTTCAATGGCGATATTTTCATAGACATCGGAGTTGGTGGAGTTCTCGATTTCGATGCCCGCAACGTTAAGGCGCGCGGTATTGCGCCTGACGATGATCTTGTCCGACTGGCCAACATAGACGCCCGCATCGCTGGCGCCGATGGCAATGCTGTCCTCGATCAGAACATTCTTGGACTGGACCGGATATATTGCGTAGGCGCCGTTTTCCTCGCAGGGCCCACAGGTCCATTCCACTCGCATGCCGCGAATAGTGACCCCATTGCTGCCCTTGAACTTGATGCCGTCTCCCGGCGTGTCCAGCATGGCAAAATTTTCCAGCGCCACATTATTGCTGGTGACGAGAAAACCATCCCCACCTTCGCTGGTGGCAAAATCCAGTATCGTTGCTCCTTCACCCTGTCCGCGCACGATGACGTTGCTGACATCGAGGATCAGGCCCGCCGTCATGGAAAACTCACCCTCGGGAAGCACGATAATGTTTCCCGGCTGTGCCTCGATAAGCGCAGTCTTGAGGTCGGTTTCAAAGTTTTCACCGGCTTGGATATTGATGATACTCGGGTCTTCCGGCTCCGGAGGCGTAAAGCCGCCGCCATTACCACTGTTGTTTCCGCCATCCGAGCAGGCAACCAGCAGGGCAAGCCCGAGCAGCAGCGCCGCCGGTTTAAGCATAGTGTCCTTCAATGCTGAACTATTCATAGTAATCCACTGTCCATTTGATAGGTTTTCCAGGGTTTGCCGCATGCCGTAAATCGCCAGCCAGATAGCCGCTTGCAAGGAATGAGCAAATTCGTAAGCTTCGCAAAACCTATACTAGGTAACCGCCGGGTCATCCGGCATTGCCATGGACGTCAACGACATGGCAATGTGCGCCAGCTCGCAGGTGATCGAAACAGCTGACGGGAGGTGCGGGGCAGCAGAACGCGGCCCCCGAACAGTGGTGCTGCCGTGACAGTTCTAACGCGAGGTTGTGATGGGAATCCGGGTTTTCAGTGATCAGTCACGCGAGTGAGTTGTTGAAGCAACTCGGCGTGCCCGGGAAACGCTGCCGTAAGCAGCCTCCGGTCGCCAAGCGTCATGTCTTCATAGTCAAACCCGGGTGATACCGCCTCGCTGACCAGGCCATATCCATGAGAGCCACCGCCGCTCAGGCGCGATGCTTTCCAGACGCCGCCCGGTACCGTCAATTGCAGCGCCTGGCCCGCGTCCAGATAAGGGCCCATCGTATGGGTATCGAGTCTGCCGTCAGGGTAGATGAGATAATAGTTAACGGCATCGCCAAGTTGAAAAAAATGGACGATATCCGACTTGTTAAGGTGAAAATGCCCCACTGGGGACTGCTCAGTGAGACAGTAGTAAATAGAGCTCATGAGTAGACGCTCTCCATCACCCGTATCTATGGCTGGCCGGTGCCCGGCGTCGAAGGTACGACGATAGTAGCCCCCCTCCACATGTGCCTCGAGTTGCAGCAGTTCAATCAACTGCGCTGCGCTATAGCGAGGCCCTTGCCCGGGCAGAGGTGTTGACGAGAGTGACATTCCGCTTTGTCCTGGGCAGGTATCGAGAGCCTTTATTAGACCGCAATCTGTGTTAATTGTCATAGCGCTGCCTGAAGAATCACTCGCCGATGCCGGTTGCTGCTGCTAAGGTCGGCTGTTGTCGCTATCGACCTTCATCAGCTTACCCGGAGTGTTCACGTGTCCCAGACTCTCAAACCAGTTCTTGTCACCGGTGCCAACAAGGGGATTGGCCTGGCCATTGTCACTGCAGCGCTGGAGGCAGATGACCGTATCGCGGTATTTCTCGGCTCCAGGGACTCTGCCAGAGGGGAAAAGGCCCGCGACGACCTGCTGGCGCTCCACCCCGACTGGGCCGGCAGGCTTTATAAACTGACCCTGGATGTCGCAGACGATGCATCCGTTGCAAACGCCGCGGCGCAGATCGCCTCGACGTACCCGGGTAATCCGCACCCTCTCTACGCCGTGGTCAACAATGCCGGAATAGCTGCCGAGGCCGGCGACATGTCCATGGTACTGAATGTTAACGTGCACGGTGTGCGCCGGGTCTGTGACGCGCTTGTCCCATTGCTGGACCGACACTCCGGTCGCATCGTCAACGTGGCATCTGCCTCGGGACCAAACTTCCTGTCCCAGTGCAGCCCCGCGATCCAGACTGCACTCACCCGCCCCGACATCACCTGGGCCGATATCGATAACATTATGGAAACATGCCTGAAGCTGGAAGCCACGGGTGGTGACTTCGAGGCAAACGGTCTGGGCGGTGGCTCCTCCTACGGACTGTCCAAGGCCTGCGTCAACGCCTATACCCTGTGCCTGGCGCGCACTCACCCGGGGCTGCGAATCAACTCCTGTACGCCCGGCTTTATCGAAACCGATATGACTCGCCCATTCTCTATAGCAAGCGGGCGCTCACCCGGTGAGATGGGTATGAAAACGGTAGCGGAAGGTGCCCACTCTCCACTGCACCTTCTGCTGGGTGACGTTGGCACGGGCGGCTACTACGGCAGCGATGCGGTTCGAAGCCCGCTTGATCGCTATCGCGCACCCGGCGAACCGGCTTATGAGCCGGACCAGGCTTTCACCTGATAGCGACTAATGGCGCACTGCACGCCGGGGTGCCTGCACCTCGAGCAAGTCGAGGCCCAGGAAATAAGCTACAGAATCAGTGCGCGCGAAGGACATCATGCGAACAGCTCCGTTCGCACGCGCTCGCGAGGGATACCCTGTGCTTTCGCGGCGGCGGTTACCGCGGCCACCAAACGACCCGGACCGCAGACATAGACCACCACATCATCCAACGCGGAGCCCAGGATCGCGGCAATATCCATGCGCTCGCCGTCTGCGCTGCTATACACGCTCAGCCGGTCCTGAAGCCCACGCTCCAGACTATCGACAAACGCCATCTGCTCTCGGCTGCGCCCCGCATAATGTACTGCGAACTCAGCCCCGCGGGTGGCGAGAGCCTGGGCCATGGATTTGATGGGTGTGATGCCAATGCCGCCAGCAATCAACAGCGCAGGGCGTTCCGCCGCCTGCAGTCCGAAATGATTACCAGGCATATCCACCTTCAGGCGCATGCCAATGTGGTAAGTGTCATGAACCGCGACAGAGCCTCCACTACCGCCCTCCTCCCGCAGAACGGCGATTTCGTAGATATCGCGGCGATCTGGATTGGAAGCGATGGAATAGTGTCTGTCCACCTGCTCGCCGGAGGGCAACAGCACGGGAAAACGCAAATGGGAGCCCGCCTCGACCAGGGGCAGTTGACCACCCGTGGGATCGCGCAATTCATATGCGCGAACCCGCGGTGCCAGCTGGCGTATACCGCTGATCACCAGCTCCAGTGGCCCCTCACCCAGTGCTTTAACCGCTTCCGGCCGGTCCGGGTGAGCGGATCCCGCAAGAGGCGGACTCCAACCGGCCAGCATGGCCTTCAGCTGTTGGTTTTCCGCCCGCAGCGTCGACAGTTGCGTGTTCTGCTCGGCCTCGGTATAGCGTGGCGTAATATGCTGGGGGCAATTCCAGTCGAAGCCTTCCACCTCGATGATAAATCCGCGCTCTACCTGCGCCGGATAGCTCTCGTCTGCCAGGTGGGCCAGCAGCTCACCCTCCTGAGGGCCAACAATGCGCACCCTGCCCAGTAATTTCAGCCGGGTCCGTTTTGGATAGTCCATGAAGAACAGCGCCACCCGGTCATCGGTAAGGAAGTTTCCTGTACTGACAAACTGGCGATTACCGGAATAGTCGGCAAATCCAATGGTGCGCTGGTCCACAACCTTCATAAAACCGGCCGGGCCGCCACGGTGCTGCACATAGGGCCAGCCCGTCTCGCTGACACTGGCCATGTAAAAACTGTCGCGAGCGGCAATAAACGTGCCTTCACGGGCAGTGAGGCGATGGTTATAGTCTTCCCCTTCAGCCATGCGGGCATAGCCCGCGCGGCTGCCGTCCGCCACCTGCAGGGAGCGGACTACCGGGGTAAAAGCAATCTCTGCAAATTTGTGACCCATGTTCGGTTCTCCTGCTGCTGAATTCACCAGCGTCCTGGTCGGCGTGTGCAGTTACTGTCTCAAATTCCTTTTAAAAGAAGAATAATCTATTATTGGAATTCATTATTTCTTTAGAAGGAATAATAAATGGACCGGTTCCACCAGCTACATGTCTATGTCGCCGTTGCTGAAGAAGAGGGTTTCGCCGCCGCTGCACGAAGGCTTCAGCTGTCGCCTCCCGCAGTCACCCGCGCTGTGGCATCGCTGGAAGAGACGTTGGGGGTCAGGCTACTGGATCGAACCACGCGCTATGTGCGAGTTACCGAAGCAGGCCGCCGTTACCTCGAGGACGCTCGCCAATTACTGGCGGGGCTGGCCGCCGCTGACGAGGCGGCCGTGGGCATCAACACCCAGCCTCGCGGCCACCTCGCCGTGACGGCACCGGTGATGTTTGGCCGGCTGCATGTGCTGCCGGGCATCGTTGAGTATCTTCAGCTGTATCCAGCCATGGAAGTCGAAGCCGTCTTCCTGGATCGCCCGGTCAACCTGCTGGAAGAGGGGCTGGATATCGGTGTACGTATCGGGGAACTGCCCGACTCATCCATGCGCGCCCTGCGGGTAGGCAGCGTGCGACATGTCCTTGTCGCGTCACCCACCTACCTGGAACGGCATGGCTCACCGCAAGCGCCTGCGGATTTATCGAAACACACTCTGATCGCATCTACCGCGGGTGGCTTCGGGCCCAGCTGGCGCTTTGCAGACAGCGCCAGCGAGCAGAGTCTAAAGATAAAACCGAGACTGACAGTGACATCCAATGAGGCGGTTATCACGGCCGCAAGGGAGGGGTTTGGTATCGCCAGGTTGCTGTCATACCAGGTTGCAGCGGATATGGAAGCAGGCCACTTGCAGGCCCTGATGCCGCAGCATGAACCGCCAGTGTTCCCGGTGCACATCCTGCACCGGGAAGGTCGCCATGCGTCGACCAGGGTGCGGTCATTCATTGATCTACTGGCTCAGCGATTGCGGCGGGATACCAACCTGAACCCGCACAGCGCCCGCCTTTAATCGAGAGTAAGCAGCTGTTCGCGCAGCGCTTCAACGCGTTTCCTGTTGGCGCCCAGATCGCTGATTCCCAACCGGGAGGAGGACCTGACCTGTATCAGCTGCAGCGACGGCAAAAACAGTAGCTGGACATCGTCCGTAAACCCGAGCGCTGGCGTGGTGGCCGTCAACTGCATGAAGTTACCCGTGTCGCTAACGATATGCCAGTCAGGCTGTCGCCCCAGCCAGGCTTTCAACGCCTGCCACTTTGCCTCAGTAGCTGCCAGCGGTTCAGCGGCCTGCCCGCCCTCACCTGACTGCGTATTCACACAGTTTGGCAACCAACCGCACTCGGGCAATGGACCTGCCGCGACAGGCTGACCGGGCGCGCTGGTGCAGGCGCTGAGCAGGAAAACCATTATCGGCACTATCAATGCGCAGACAGGCGCCCCGGAATCATTGAGTAGGCGGG
>Ga0316189_10007642_pt1 | contig 10203 bp, 8 predicted proteins | sample LowCovwburrow_MG_FD_204930 | JGI IMG/M metagenome (GOLD analysis project Ga0316189, IMG submission 204930) | Coastal sediment microbial communities from Maine, United States - Lowes Cove worm burrow | ecosystem: Environmental > Aquatic > Marine > Coastal > Sediment | place: USA: Maine... | reverse complement strand
TTCTTCGCGAGAACGACATCAGAATCAGCATGGACGGGCGAGGACGATGTTTCGACAATATCTTTATCGAGCGCTTGTGGCGGACGGTCAAGTATGAGCACGTATACATCCACCTGCACGAGTCCGGTAAGGAGCTCCATCACGGGCTCCATGAGTACTTTAACTTCTACAACAACCAAAGACCACATCAGGCCCTCGGATACCGCACGCCGGTTGTTGTTCACTTTGGTGATTGTCTTAAACAAGAGGGGCAACCATGATGGTGAATCCCGGCATGCCCTATCCCAGAACCTCCGAGCGAAGCGAGGCGCCGGGCCAGAACTCCAGTCGCCCTCCGGGCTCCCTCCGTTCTGGCCCGGCGGATCCTCTCAACCTGTCAACGTTCCACCCAAAACCGGCTATATTGCCACAACAACCAAGCCCGAGAAAACTATCTTAACTTTGTGCATTTTTTGTCTAGACAATTGGGTCCACCTTAATCTCTACACACCGGAGAACCCTGCACCTCGCAGGCTAGCGCCAAAAAAGGGGAGCTTGCATATGGATTATTCACTAACAAGTGAAAGCGGTGAACCAATGAAACCGGAAGACATTCTTCAACATCTACTCAATATTTATGAACGCGGCAACAGTTCCTTTAAATTTCACCTGATTAGGAATGGCGATTGGTTGCACGTGGTGCCCAAACCGGTGAAAATGTCGGAGGGTGATGTTTCTGTTCCCATTTTAGACACAAGAATAAGTGTGCCCGGAGATGAGCGTAGTTTAGAGGAAACCCTTCGTTTAGTGACTCAGGCGTTGGCTCAGAAAACAGGGCAGAGGGTTGGGATAGGCACTTCCCCTATCAATTTCCTCACACGGTCGCGAGTAGGAGCCGACTTCCAAATTCAAGATGAGCCCGCTCGAATCGCATTGGCTCGACTTCTGGGTAGGTTCGAGGTTAAGCTTTGCTGGCGTTTTCTCTACAGTCCAGGAAGTATGCATGTCTTGAACCTGATCCCTGTTCCGTTTCCAGAACCTCTTATAATTGTGCCGGATTGACTTCCTTCTGGAAAAAAAGAGAGTATCTTGCCATGTTGCCACGTTTGACTGAGGAATCAGGCCTTACGACTCTTTATTTAACGAGGTGACCTTTTCTTTGTGGCGTGCTTGGGATATTCTCTCTTTTTACGGCGAGGAAGTGGTCGTGTTGATGATTCTCCACAGAAATGGCCTTGCCGACCAGAACACAGTAGAATAGGGCATGGAGGGGCTGATGGTTGAAATCGACAAGAACGATTGTTGGCAGGATTCATTCGGACCAATCCGGTTCGGTTGTCAACTGGAGACCACGTCTTTAGCAGCCCGTGGCCTTGGCATCAGGACGTTGCACCAGGTTCACGAGGCGGAGATCATTGACGACGCGCAGTACCATGGCGGTGGCCAGAAAGGGGACGGACTGGTTACAGACCGAATGGGTGTCGCCCTGGTCATTCGGACGGCGGACTGCGTGCCCGTGCATGTTCACGACGGTAAAAGGATCGCACTGGTACACGCGGGCTGGCGCGGCACCGCTGCGGGTATTGTGCCTGGACTCGCTGATTTCTTCGACATGTCTGAGTTGCATGCTTTTATCGGACCCGCTATTTCAGCCGCCCGTTACGAGGTAGACAATGACCTCTACGTGGATTGGTTGGCACGCGACCCGACTCTGGCCCCGTTTCTCAGTCAGCATCAACCGGGTAGCAGCAAACGATTGCTTGACTTGGGCGGTTTCATCCGCTTCCAACTCCTCGAAATGGGTACGCCAGCGGAGCGCATAACGCAAATTCCCTTGTGCACCTACGATTCAAAACTGCCCAGTTACCGACGCCAGGGCCAGAAGGCCAAACGAATCCAAAACTTTATCTACCGGGTGTGTCCTTGAAATGGGTTCCAATCGACCGATCGGGTCTATCGGGTCTCATTTCTTGACCCGTTCAAGCTGTGCTATGATAGGCATGGTACCGTTTAAAAGGAATGGGTATGGCGAAATTTTTCAATACTGCGGGGCCTTGTGTCGCAGACGATCATTATATGATTGATGTGGCCGAACGATTTGCCGATAACAGAACGAATATCCGAACTCTGATCGAGCAGAAACGTTACTTTATTCTTCATGCACCGCGTCAGACCGGCAAGACCACGATGATGATAAGCCTGGCTCGGGAAATTACAGCTGAGGGTAACTATGTGGCGCTTTATCTCAATGTGGAGGCCGGTCAGGCTTATCGCAATGACGCGGAGGCGGTTAACGAGGTAATCATCAGTGAATTTGACATGTCCTCGGCCCATATGCTGTTGGTCTTGGTCGCATGGATTTGCATATTCGTTTTGCCGATGAGCAATTTGCGATTGAGTTGAAGTTAATGCGTAAAGGGTCCTTGGACTCGGGCAAGCGCCAACTGGCGCGATATCTGGATCGCTTGGGCTTAAATCACGGGTATTTGATTATCTTCCGTCGCGGCGGCATGGATGACATGGCCGAAATTGGCGAGCGAGAGGAACACCAATATGAGGGAAAAAACCTGTCCGTTTTGTTCATTTAGGGTCCACACCGAGTAAGCCGAACCCTAAATGGCCGCACCCTATTTTTTCGGAATGTAGAGGTCGGTGATGGTTCCCTCAAAGGCTTCTGCCGCAAAGGCGACCGTCTCCGAAAGAGTTGGGTGGGCATGGACCGTCAGGCCGATATCGGCCGCATCACAGCCCATTTCGATGGCCAGACCCGCCTCTGCAACCAACTCGCCCGCACCTGGACCGACCATTCCCGCGCCAATCACACGCTCGGTCTTTTTGTCGAACAGCAGCTTGGTCAAACCTTCCTTGCGGCCCAGAGCCAGGGAACGGCCACTGGCCGCCCAGGGGAACGTGCCCTTGCCGTAGTCGATGCCCTTGGCTTTTGCCTCTGTTTCGGTGAGACCCACCCAGGCGATTTCCGGGTCTGTGTAGGCCACGCTGGGAATAACATTGGCCTCGAAACCACTCTTGTTGCCGGCGGCTACCTCGGCGGCGACCTTGCCTTCGTGGGTGGCCTTGTGGGCCAGCATGGGGTTGCCAGCTATATCACCAATGGAGAATATATGGGCTACATTGGTGCGCTGCTGTTTGTCGGCGGGAATAAAGCCTCGCTCGTCTACAAATACGCCGGCTGCAGCGGCACCTATGCGCGGCCCATTGGGTCGTCGACCCACGGCAACCAGCACACGGTCAAACAGGTCTTCCGCAGGTGCCTTACCACCCTCGAACCTCACTCTGAGTCCTTTTTCCTCGGCGGTCATTGAAACAACCCTGGCCTTCAGGTAAATGGCCTCGTAGCGCTTGCCAATACGCTTTTCCAGGGGCCGGACAAGGTCGCGGTCACAGCCCGGAACCAAACCGTCCATCAGCTCGACCACGGTTATCTTGGTGCCCAGCGCCTCATACACCGTTGCCATTTCCAGACCAATGATGCCACCACCTATCACCAGCATTCTTTCCGGCACATGCTCCAGGTCAAGTGCACTGGTAGAGTCGAGGACACGGGGGTCGTCGTAGGGGAAGCCCGGAATTCTTGCCGCCTGGCTGCCAGCCGCAATGGTGGCATGGGCGAAGGAAAGTGTGTGTTTCCCATCCGGGCCATCCACTTCCACTTCGTGGGGCGAGATGAACTGACCGGTTCCGTGGACCACGGTTACCTTGCGTTGTTTGGCCAAATGAACCAGGCCGCCGGTCAATTGCTTGACGACACTGTCTTTCCAGGCACGTAATTTGTCACAATCTATTTCGGGTTTCCCAAAAACCACGCCATGGTCGGCGAATGAGGCGGCTTCATCTACAACCTTGGCCATGTGAAGCAGGGCCTTGGAGGGAATACAGCCCACATTGAGGCAAACCCCGCCCAGGTTGGGATAGCGTTCCACCAATACGGTTTTCAAACCCAGATCGGCCGCACGGAAGGCAGCGGTATAACCACCCGGACCCGAGCCGAGCACCAGCATGTCGTATTCGTAGTCGTCGGCCTTTGTCTGCGCAGCAGGAGCGGGTTCCGGCACCGGCGCAGCGGAAGCGGATTCCGGCGTTGGCGTAGCAGCCTTGGCTTCTGGTGCCGGCTCGGCGCTTTTCTCGCCCCCTGCCACGATCTCAATAAGGGCCACCAGGTCACCCTCGGAGACCTTGTCGCCAATCGCGACCTTTAGCTCGCTGAGCATGCCGGCCACCGGCGCCGGCACTTCCATCGAGGCTTTGTCTGTTTCCAGGGTGATGAGGGAATCTTCCACGGCCACGGTGTCACCCGCGGAGACTAGAACTTCAACCACATCAACAGCGTCAAAATCACCCATATCGGGCACGCGAACTTCCACAAGTCGGCTCATGCAAAACCCCTTTTTCGTATCAGAGCAACAAACGGCGGATGTCACCCAGGACACCGCTCAGGTAGGTAGTGAACCGCGCGGCGGCAGCGCCGTCAATGACGCGGTGGTCATAGGAGAGCGAAAGCGGCAACATCAGGCGTGGCACAAACTCTGCGCCGTCCCAAATGGGCTTCATGCTCGAACGAGAAACACCTAAGATGGCGACTTCCGGTGCATTGACAATAGGCGTAAAATAGGTACCGCCGATTCCGCCAAGGCTGGAGATGGTGAAACAGGCGCCGCCCAAATCGGCAGGCCTTAACTTGCCGTCGCGTGCACGTCCACTGACCTCGGCCAACTCCTTGGCGAGCGTATGGACACCCTTCTTGTCCACATCTCGGAAAACAGGCACCACCAGGCCGCCCGGCGTCTCGACCGCCACCCCAAGGTGGAAGTACTTTTTCAAGACCAGGTTCTCACCGCTGGGGTCCAGGGACGCGTTAAATTCAGGGAACTCCACCAATGCGGCAACCACGGCCTTCATCATAAAGGCCAGGGGTGTCAGGCGGACGCCTTTCCTGGCGGCCGTCTCTTTTTCAGCCTTGCGGAAGGCGTCCATTTCCGTAATATCGGCCTCGTCGTGTTGGGTCACATGGGGTACATGCAGCCAGCTGCGGTGCAGGGCGGTCGCCGAGAGCTTGCGAATGCGGTTGAGCGGCTTGACCTCGATTTCACCGTAGCGAGCGAAATCGACAACGGGCATTTCTGGCAGGAACGAACCAGAATGAGCCGCCGGCCCTTTAGCGTCCTGGCTCAGTCGCTGCTTGACATGTGTCTTGACGTCTTCTTGGGTAATGCGGCCCTTGCGACCACTGCCCGCAACCTGGTTCAGGTCTACCCCGAGTTCGCGGGCAAATCTGCGAACCGATGGGCTGGCATGGGCCAGGGTACCAGCCTTGGGTACAGGGCCCGACGCTTGCGGCAGGGACTTGGGCGGCGCGGCCACGGCGCTGGGGATGGGTTCGGTTTCCTCACCTTGCTCGCTTCGACCCCGGGGGACGTGCGCGGTTTCCTCTTCTTTTTGAACCGGATCAGGTGCTCCGTCGGCCTGGCGATCACCAACCTTTACCTTGGCGATAACCGTGCCCTCCCCTACCTGATCACCAATCGCAATCATTATTTCTTGAACCACACCTGGGAAAGGGGCGGGTACTTCCATGGAGGCCTTGTCACTTTCCAGGGTGATTAGGGAATCGCCCTCAGCGACCATATCACCATGGGAAACCAAAACCTCGGAGACGTCAACCGTTTCCACATCCCCAATATCGGGAACGCGAACTTCTTCGATCTTAGCCAAACTCTCCTCCTCTTGCCTAAATGAACTCAAATTGTTGCGGGATCTGGACTTTCCGGGTCAATTTCGTATTGGGCGATGGCCTGGCTGACCTTCTCTGCGGGCAAGCTGCCTTCATCGCAGAGGGCTTTCAGGGTGGCCACGATCACGTGGCGGTAATCGACCTCGAAGAAACTGCGCAATTTTGCTCGGGTATCGCTGCGGCCGTATCCATCGGTGCCCAGGGTCACGTAGCGACCCGGTACCCAGGGACGAATCTGGTCGGAGAAGATCATCATGTAATCGGTCGCCGCAATAGTGGGTCCCTTGTTACCGGCCAGACAAGAGGTGACATAGGGAACCTTGGGTTCCGCTTCCGGGTGGAGCCTGTTCCAACGTTCCACGCTCAGGCCATCGCGACGCAACTCGTTGAAGCTGGTGGCGCTATAGATGTTGGCCGAAACGCCCCATTCTGTTTCGAGGATCTGGGCAGCCCGTTCCACTTCGCGCAGGATCGTGCCCGAACCTAGCAGCGCGACGGAATGCTTGTTGTCGCCACCTTGCTTGAGTTGGTACATACCTCGGCAAATGCCTTCTTCCACTCCCTCAGGCATGGGGGGTTGGATATAGTTTTCGTTCATGGTGGTGATATAGTAGAACACATTCTCATGATTGCGGTACATGCGTTCCAAGCCGTCGTGCATAATGATGGCCAACTCGTAGGCGTAGGTTGGATCATAGGAAACACAGTTGGAAACCGTCGATGCGGCCAGGTGACTGTGGCCGTCCTGGTGCTGCAAACCCTCTCCGTTCAGGGTGGTTCGTCCGGCCGTGCCGCCGAGTAGGAAGCCTCGCGCCTGCATGTCGCCAGCGCACCAGATCAGGTCACCCACCCGTTGGAAGCCAAACATGGAGTAGAAGATATAGAAGGGAATCATGTTGATGCCGTGGTTGGCATAAGCGGTACCCGCAGCTATCCAGGAACTGAGCGCACCGGCCTCGTTGATGCCTTCCTCAAGGATTTGACCGTCCTTGGCCTCGCGATAATAAGCGATCTGACCATGGTCCACGGGTCGGTAGAGCTGACCGACCGAAGAGTAGATGCCCAACTGCCGAAACATGCCCTCCATGCCGAAGGTACGCGCTTCGTCCGGTACAATGGGGACAATGTGTTTCTTGAGTTTTTTGTCGCGGGTCAGCAGGGTCAGGAAGCGGACAAAAGCCATGGTGGTGGAGATTTCGCGTTTGCTGCCATCCAAGAGAACCTTGAAAGTGTTCAAATCGGGAATGGGCAGGGAGGCAGCCTCGGTGTTGCGAGCGGGAAGATAGCCACCAAGCGCTTTGCGGCGCGTGTGCATGTAGCGAATTTCCGGGCTGTCTTCCGCTGGCTTGTAGAAGGGAATGGCATCGCCCTCCAGTTCCTCGTCTGAAACAGGAATCTTGTAGCGGTCACGGAAAACCCGCAGCGCCTTCTCGCCCATCTTTTTCTGGCTGTGGGTGATGTTCTGACCTTCGCCGGCTTCGCCCATGCCGTAACCCTTAACGGTTTTGGCCAGGATGACCGTGGGTTGGCCCTCATGCTTGACAGCCTGGGAATAGGCAGCGAAAAGCTTGTGGGGATCGTGTCCACCGCGATTGAGCCGCCAGATATCAGCGTCACTCATGTGGGCGACCATTTCTTTGAGTTCCGGATACTTGCCAAAGAAGTGCTCGCGCACAAAGGCACCGCTCCCACTGGCCTTGTAGGTCTGGTAATCGCCGTCGAGCACCTCTTCCATCCGTTTTTTAAGGAGCCGTTTATCATCGCGCGCCAAGAGCGGATCCCAGTAGGAGCCCCAGATCACCTTGATCACGTTCCAGCCCGCACCGCGGAATACGCCTTCCAGTTCTTGTATTATTTTGCCGTTGCCGCGAACGGGCCCATCCAAGCGCTGCAGGTTGCAGTTAACCACGAAGATCAAATTATCCAGCTTTTCGCGGCCTGCGAGTGAAATGGCGCCAAGGGATTCGGGTTCGTCGCTCTCGCCGTCGCCCATAAAGGCCCAGACCTTGCGGTTCTCGGTTTTCAGCAGGCCACGATTGGCCAGGTACTTCATGAAACGGGCCTGGTAAATCGCCATTAGGGGACCCAGTCCCATGGAAACCGTCGGGAACTGCCAGAAGCTGGGCATTAACCAAGGGTGTGGGTAGGACGAGAGGCCCTTTTCGCCTACTTCCTGGCGGAAGCGTTTCATAAGGTCTTCGCTGATGCGGCCTTCCAAAAATGCGCGCGCATAAATGCCAGGTGAGGAATGACCCTGCATCATCACCAGGTCGCCGCCATGTCCTTCCGAAGGGGCGTGGAAGAAGTGGTTAAAACCCACATCGTAGAGGGTGGCTGCCGAAGCAAAGCTGGAGATATGACCGCCCAACCCGTCATGAGAGCGGTTGGCACCCACGACCATGGCCATGGCATTCCAGCGGATAATGGATCGGATCTTCCATTCCAGGGTTATGTCGCCCTTGGTACGCTCTTCCTTCTCTACCGGAATAGTATTGAGGTAGGCGGTTGTGGCATCGAAGGGCAGATTGGTACCCATGCGCCGCGCTTTGTCTACCAGCCGTTTCAGCAGGTAGTGGGCCCGTTCGGTACCCTCCTGCTCGATGACGGCCATCATTGCTTCAATCCATTCCTTGGTTTCCTGAGGATCAATATCCAGCTGTTCCTTCACCCGTTCCCTCCACATGGTTTAACCTGTGTTCAGCCTCGCTGATAATCGGCAAATGAGATTATCTATTTAAAGAGCAAAAGTCAACAGCGAAGGGCTTTACAACCAGCAATTCTCATTTTGATAGCAGTGGGACATGGAAGTACTTTTTAGATGGCCCCGACTATGTGGTGGGAATCCTCGATTCTGTAACCGTTAGCTCCGTGATCAAAACAGCAAAACGTTCCAGCCAGGTGCGCCTTAGGGGGCGTCGCTGTTAGGATGGCTAAGAATGCGAAGCAAACCCTTGCTACCACGGAATATCGGAAATTTGCGGCATGTCTGCCAAGGCCTGCGTTCCAGATCTCGGAACGCTGGCGACGGCTCAAAAAATGGTGGCAAGCCCGTGCGGAATGAACCGTTTCCTCATCAAGTGATTCAAAGACACGGCGTGTATTTGAACCAGGTGAAACGGCCCCTGTCCAAGACATGCCGTGTATTTGAACCAGGTGAAACGGCCCCTGTCCAAGACATGCCGTGTATTTGAACCAGGCGAAACGGCCCCTGTCCAAAAAATGCGCCTTTTTACGGAAGGGAAGTGTACATAAAACCAAAAATTCCCCATGTTCACCATTGAAAAAAACCCCGTGACCAGAATTGTGTACTTTTCCGAACCGTGGCAGTAGACTTTTGGACATTCAGTACCCAGCAAGCGAAATCGAGAGCGATAGGATCGCCCATTTTTATGGCTTCAACGCCAACCATTAGAGCATTTGAAACGTGAGAGTGCGTTTTGGGCGTAATTTCAGTAAGCCACACTTTAGGCATCAAAGTAAGAAAGTCTGTTTTCATCGTTTCTAAACCAGCATTGCAAGCCATGCTTCTTAACAGTTCCGACACTGTTTTTCTTACATAGATATGTGGGTCCTTTAGAGAATTAACCAAGTCACCTATTGCAAGCTCACCGATCCTTTCTGCTAAAGCTTTGTTGCCCCAAGAACGGATCAGGTAATTTTCTGGATACGCCATCGCCATATAAATTTCATCTAGTGTGTTACATGCAAACCCGGCACTCCTTAAAATTGAGCATGTATTGAATCCAGGCTCATCTGCAAAAGAGGTAGATTCATAAGGGAAAAGGATAAAAGCAAATAGGCATGCCTTCATTTGCATACTCATGGTATATCTCCCTCCTCGGTTATTTGGAATACCTCGGAACAAATAGACCATGTGTTCACATCAGCCAAGGGTGAGTCTTTTGCCCAAAGGCAAATAAGTCTAGCGAAGTGTTCCACTTTCGGTCTTTCAGCATCGAAAGCTGCTTGATGACCGTCCCGATTCAGTCGTTCACCAGCGTTTTCATATGCCCTGCTTACAGCCGTGATAATTTCAGTAAGTCGCAAGCTTTTTGCCTGTAGACAGGTTGTTGCCTCCGCCTTTGGCATTGGCCTGAGCGGATTATCAGAAGATTCTTGGAAATCCAAGAGTTCCCTAGCTAAGTACCCAACGACAGCATTAAAATGAACGTCTTCATGGTCTCGTATCGCATCGGCACCACCAAACACAGTTCCATGAAGGTAGTAACACGCCCCACCATTCGCATTGGATACACCATTGTTGTAGAGTTTCGCCACATGATCACAGAAATCATTGGTACCAAAGTTCTGGCCTTCACCGATGCGTATTTGCTCAAACCAATCCGGGCAAGGGTCAGACGGGATGTTTCGCTCCTTCTGAATGTAAAAATGATATTCGTCATCCTCTAAACAGACTGAGATGTCCGGTGGGTCAAAGGCTATTGGCGGCACGGTTGCCCCACAGCCTAAAGCAC
>Ga0316189_10007641_pt1 | contig 10204 bp, 12 predicted proteins | sample LowCovwburrow_MG_FD_204930 | JGI IMG/M metagenome (GOLD analysis project Ga0316189, IMG submission 204930) | Coastal sediment microbial communities from Maine, United States - Lowes Cove worm burrow | ecosystem: Environmental > Aquatic > Marine > Coastal > Sediment | place: USA: Maine... | reverse complement strand
CTCCGCTGCGAGGGTCCTGCGCAAGACGGCTTGATGGAAATAGATATTGCCAACGCAACTCTTTTTCCGCACTCGGATATTTTCGTGCCAACGCATTAGGCATAAAAACGCTTCCAAAGCCCGCCTTCAAATCCTCGTCATGCTGGGCTTTCACCTTTAAAATCTGTTCCTGTAAATGGCTAGCCAGTTTATCGGGAATGGGGACAGCTCGATCCTTCTTGCCTTTAGCATCCCGCACAATGATTTGTTTGTATGCGAAGTCAAGATCCAGAACACGCAACCGAATACATTCAGTCAGGCGCATCCCGGTTCCGTACATGAGTCGCGCCATAAAACCCTGTAACCCCGAGATTTTTTCGAACAGGCGCCTGACTTCATCCCCACTCATTACCGTTGGAATGCGTTGGGGCCGAGTCGAATGTTTGTAAGATCCTATCTCACCCAGCGGTTTTTCAAGCACATGAGCGAAAAAAAAACACCAGCGCATTTAAGGCCTGAGACTGTGTGGCTTTGGCAACCTTGCGTTTAATAACCAGATGCTCTAAAAAGGCGGCCACTTCGGGTTCCGATAGCTGATCTGGATGGAGATTTTGATGAAAATAAAGGAAGCGATTAATCCAGCCGAGATAACTTTTCTCGGTATTAATCGCATAGTCGGGAATCCGGATAGCAACCAGAAATCGACGATAAATATCAGGAAACGCTTTACCAAGGTGGTTAGCTGGATTATCAACCGCCTCATCAATCATTTCGTAGGCTCTTGCCGTAGTTGCATGACCGCATTCGAGACGTTGCGCGCCACTGGACCAGTAAGTCCAGTCAAAGTCCGTCGCCCAGGGTGCTTTCAATCGGTGACTATAAAGCAAACGCAGTGCATCAACCCGTTGCTGAAATTGCCAATCCGAGAGTTCCGCATTACGGCCTGTTTGAGTCAACCATTGCTCGATATGCTCTGGTTTGCAATCAAGCAACCTGACATTGGGCAGGAATCGAATAAAAGACTCAATGTGTATTTGATACCAGGAATGCCGGTTTTCAGGTACGCGGAAAAGACGAATAGTCTCGAAATAACTATTCCAGAATTGTTTTATGCGGGGATCTTCGGTAGATTCCATGACCAGCACACTCCATTTTCGACAAAACCGAGAACATTATGAGAACAAAACGCGGCATAAGTCAATATTCGTGCATGCAACATAAGTCAATATTCGTGCGTGTCACATAATCAGCTGTTAGATTTAAATACACATAGGAGAAATAATGGCTACTAAAAGTGGAAAATACTGGGTTACATGGGCTAATACTCATGCGAAAAATAGCAATAAAGTTGATGAACTCGAAGTCACATTTAAGGGCGCTGTAAAAGCATTTATAAAGGCGTTAAAAGATGCTGGTGCTACGGTGGATGTTTCGACAACAAAAAGAAGCGACAAGAGAGCTTATCTTTTTCATTGGTCTTGGAAGATCTCACAAGGGAAGTGCAAGCCATCTGATGCAAAAAAGATGATCGGGGTCGACATCGAGTGGAATCATGGGGATTTGGCAAAGAGTAAGGCAGGAGCACTAGAGATGGTAAACGGGTTTGGTTTGGCTGTTCCACCGAGGAGTATTAACCCTCCTTCTTTGACAAGTAATCATATCAGTGGCAAAGCGGTTGATATGACAATTAAATGGACTGGTACAATAAAAGTTAAGAAAAAAGACGGAAGTGAAGTATCAGTCACATACTCTCCAAACGTAAACACCAATGCAGTGCTTCACTCCATTGGAGAATCTTATGGTGTAAAGAAGCTTAAAACAGATGCTCCTCATTGGTCATATAATGGACGATAAAATGAGATTACTAATTTTTTTCGTAATGGCTATAATGTCAACATCCTGTTCGTTATTGCCTGATCAGTATAGCGATAGTTTGGATAATGACGTGGGCTGGCTACATGGAAACTGTCTCGCGATAAAGAATGATGATATCCCCCCAAACCACCAATTTACATTGGTTCATCTCGACAATGTCAACACTACTGAAAAAGCAATAGTTATAAAAAGAACAACTAACGGTGAAGAATGTTACGCACTGCTAGATGATAGGGCCAGTGTAAACAAGAGTGCCGGATATACCTTCTATACAGTCAAGTCAAATAAGCCTGTGAATTTGGCAATTGGAATATTGCAGCCGGAAGAAGTATCGATATCTGATGCAGAGTTATCGTACTGTACTACTACAGAAGGAGTGAATTTTTCAATTTCAAGAAATGGTTCTGAGATTTGGAAAGGATACTATTATCTTGGGTATGAATCAGAATCAACATGCGCATCTGAATAAATCTAACACGGCGCCCCACCTGACCAAAAACCGCTACGCGGTTTTCGTCAGGTGAGCTAGACGTTATGTGTAAATTGAAATGATCAGAAGCCTTGAATATGAAATTGATCACGATCTTAATACTGTCTTTGATCATCTAGCATTAGGTAAGGACATGGGAAAGTGGTTTTCCTATAAAGAAATTATCGAGTATTCGAATAAGTACGACGGTGATCGCTGCATTGGTTTCGTTATAAAATTTAAAGTAGAAGATATTATTGGTTGTAGCGAAAATGTTGTAACAAGTTACGAGTATGGTAACGAAATTCGTGTAAGAGAAACTAGCCTGCGTCTTTATGATATGGAAAATCATCCTATACATCTCGATACTATTCATAAATCCTTGGTGCAGCGAATACGCTTTTTTGAAACAAGCGGAGGCACTCTTATTAAGCATCAGGTGTACCGTGAAGGTGGGGGAGTTATTGCATGGTTAATGTGGCACTTACATTTTTTTTACGCGGCAAAAAAGGATATTCTTCGAATTGCCTCTGATCTTAACGACTATTTGAATGATACATAACAAAAACCTCAAATCGACCTCGCTAACGCTCGGCGATTTAGGTTGGCGTTAACTGCGTGAAGGATAAAAACAATCATGCGGGCAACTAGATTTTATTCGCGCTGAAGCTCGGGAAACATCGTGCATTCGAACGTGTTCAATGAGGTTACCTCCGTTTCAAAACAAGACTGGAATGGTAGTGTTCGCAAAGCGTTTTAAAAATGAGGCAAGTTGAAAAAAACAATGCTAATTCGCAAGGCCGCTCGGGTATGAAAGTATCAAAATTAATTGTTTATGTTCGACTATTGTTTATTGGCATGACTGTGGTTGTACTATCTGGTTGCCCTCCTCCTAGCCAAATTTCAATCTATAATAATGGCACTCAACCTGCGGGCATATTGCTAGTAGATGGATCGGTAAGGGATATGCCGGCGAAGAAAATTTTGAATATTTCAGATTATGACGAAAGTGGTATTAAATGGGGGGAACTTGAAGTTGTTAAACCCGCAAACTCTCAATATTTTAGCAAACTAAATATTTTATGTAAGGGTGTTACACGCAGTTATAACTTATCGACATTGTACTTATATGCAGGGTCATCCGGGAAGGTCGGAAATTCGGGTTTAGTTGTCTCTAAGCTACAATTGGAGGAAGATTGTAAACTATACCGAGTTTCCTTCGATGAGAAATTTCCATATAAACAAATCTATAAGTTAACTCCATATAAAGCCATGCCCGAGAGGCTGTAAATATTAATTTTGTTGCCATTGTTTCAAATCCAGGCTGGTATGCAGTGGACACAAGGCATGTTAAAAAGGAGGCAAGTTGAAACCATCAATTCAAATATTCAGAGTGCAAAGAAAAATTGCATTCTGCTCAGTTAACAAGGCGCTCAAATGGAAGCTCCGCAGCTGCGCTGCTCCGCTCCCGTTAGCAAGGCGTTGAACTAGCCGGCTGACGCCGGGGGATTTTTCAGACTGGCCCTATAAAACAGGAAAGAGATTGGCACATGGAACGTGTGATACAACAGATATTTACTCAACACTTCGAAGCCTACTCCCGCACCCATAAACTCAGTGTGCGTGAGCTGGATGCCGCGCGTAGTTTCATCGCCTGTCGCACCGCCGTACTCGGTGGGCATATCGAATCCTGCCCCGAAGGACATATTAAACGGGCACACTATAATTCCTTCAAGCATCGCAGTTGTGTGCAATGCAATGCCATACAGATAGAACGGTGGTTACAAAAACAAAAAGGCCGTCTACTCCTGAGTCCGCACCATCACATCATCTTCACCATCGCACACGAGCTCATCCCCTTATGGCAATTTAATCGCACCGCAGTCATGAACCTGTTATTCAGGGCGATTCGAGAGACACTATTCGAATTTCTCGGCGATCCACGTTACCTCGGTGCGACACCCGGCATCCTCTGCGCATTTCATAGCTGGGGACGTGATTTGATCAATCATCTCCACGGCCACTGCCTGGTGACGGATGGCGGCTTGAATAATAAAGGTGAATGGCTAGAACCAAAGCGCAGTCATTTTTTACCGATCAGAGCCGTCATGCTCAAGTTTCGCGGGACCTTCTGTGGATTATTACACCAGGCCCTGGATGCAGGGGACATCGTAGTACCAACTGAAGACACGATTGGAAGGTGGCATGGCATCATCAAAAAGACACAATCCAAAAAGTGGAACGTCAATCTGCGGGAACGTTACGATCACGGACAGGGTGTTGCCACCTACCTGGCCCGTTACGTCCGCGGTGGCCCGGTAGCCGACCATCAATTTACGCTGAGTCAAAACAGTATTCGTTTTCGTTACTACGATCACCGCAAAAACAGCAATGGCAAGAAACGCCATCCGAGTTTCCGCACACTCAAGCCCGAACAATTCTTTAAACGCTACCTACAACATGTCCCTGAGAAACGAAAACAAGTCGTGCGATCCTGGGGTTTGTACGCCACAGCCAAACAAACCGAACTAAACCAGGCCAGAGCGCTGCATCAGCAAAGCCCGGTGGAGCCGAGCGACAGCATCGAGTGGCAAGACTTTATCGAAAAGATCACCGGAGAGGATTACCGACACTGCCCGACCTGTCAGCGTCGACTGATCAGCCGTTTAATTGAGCCCAGGCAGCAGTCTCCACCCTCTCCACCCTCTAAAAGCACATTCACCGAGATAGTCGACAGGCTACTCAAGCCGAAAGAGGCATAAAAACTGTGATGATATCGATGCAGACGGATTGCTATGAATGAAATGTACGAAAATCGAACCCATCAAATGAAAAACGGATGAAAAGAGGTCATGATTGAAAAGTATCGGCATACGTTGCACAATCGTCCAGTATTGAAATGTGAATACACGGATCACAGGGAGTAAAGCGGGTATTGAAACACCATAGGCATATTGAAGGCCGTCATGTTTAGCGCAGTGCAGGCCATGCTCAACAAGACGATGCAGAGGACAGTTCCACTTTCCGAGTGCGCCGCTATAGGTTCCGTGGTTTTTTTTGACCGTGCGACTGCCTCTGATCTAAGCGTCGGGCGTAAAAAGGAATAACCATGTCAGTAGCTGACGATCTATTCAAAATTGCAGATAGCATGGATGCAAAGGCAAAGACCATTGAAGACAATGGGTTCAAAAAGCCTTTGCAATCATTGATTGATGCAGCAGAGCTTGTTGGAAGGTCTTGGAGTGGATCATGGTTTGGCTACCATTCGCGCGTCTACTACGCAGGTTTAGCTGATCCACCGCCTGGAGCACGATTTAGCCAAGAGTGGGGCATGATGGATACTTTTGCTATCCAGGACACTGTTGGTGATTGGAGAGAATACCGCTTCGATGATGTTATTGAAGCAATATCACAAGAAGCAGGAAATCCTGACACTACTCAACAAGAGCATTCCTCCAAAGCAATCGCTAGTGAGTTTGAAGATGCACAATCTAATGCTTTGTCGCTTCTATCAAGCGTGATTGAGTCTCGTAAGGATGACAAATTCTTAAAAGATATTTTAAAAAAAGTCGAAGGCATGAAGATTTTTGGTGCTAGTGACTTCATCAAGGCAATGCGCCCAAAGGGTCAAATGATGTCGCGTGATATGCCTGCAATTCAATCTGGTTTGCATACGCCGCCTCATATCAGCGTTTTAGCTAATGTCCATGCCATTCAATACCCGTTTACTGCTTGCGAAGAACTTTCTAAACTGAGTCGGCGAGCAGCGTCTCATCTTCAGAATCAAGAAAAACACAAAACAAAATCAGAGCGCATAGGTACAAATGTGTTTATTGGTCATGGCAGATCTTCAGCATGGAAAGACCTTAAAGACTTCATCCAAGACAGAATGCATTTGCCATGGGATGAATTTAATCGTGTACCTGTTGCAGGCTTCACCAATATTGCTCGGCTTTCTCAGATGTTGGATGAATCAGCAATTGCATTCTTGCTGATGACTGCTGAGGATGAACAGGCTGATGGTAAACAACACGCACGTCAAAATGTGATTCATGAAGCTGGCTTATTTCAAGGTCGGCTTGGTTTTGAGAGGGCAATTATTTTACTGGAGGAAGGGTGCGAAGAGTTTTCTAATGTTCAGGGGCTGGGTCAAATTCGATTTCCAAAGGGTAACGTTTCCGCAGTCTTCGAGGATATTCGCAGAGTGCTTGAGCGTGAGAACCTTGTCGATGAAAGTTAGCGCCCAACAAGGGGCTCCAGTGGACGTCAAAAAGCTGCGCTCGTTCCTCGCTACGCTTTTTGCCGCCCCTGAGCCCAAGCGTTAGCATTTTTTAGAAATGGAGTATTTATGAGAAAATTACCAGCATGGCCAGAGTTGATTAAGCACTTCCCAAATAAAGAAGCCAAGGAAGTATTTACTGAGATTGGCGGTAAGGTAAAGCTAAATTATGACATTGGTGTTTTTAAGAATGCATGTGCAACTAGAATTTCTAAAGCGCTAAACTATTCGCTTGGTGCTCATGAAATACCATTCTTTAAGACTAAAAATTCAGATGGTAAAGATGTCATTCAAGTTTCCTCTGGTGGTAAAAAGTTATGGTACATATTCAGGGTTAAAGCACTTATTGAATATCTCACTAAAACGTACGGAGAGCCAAAATATATAGACGTAGGAAAGTACAAGCAATCTTTAAAAGGGAAAAAAGGTATAGTAGTGTTTGAAGTTACAGGGTGGACTGATGCTTCTGGACACGCTGATCTATGGGATGGAAGTAAAGTTGTTGGTTCAGACTATGGTGGAAAAGCCCACAGGATACTATTTTGGGAGTCCTTTTAAATGAGATCCATTTTACTAGCGGTAGCGATAGGTGCATTTTCTACAGGGTGCGCAACAACCTCTAATCCCCAAGCTATACAAGACGCTAGCCTACAGAAGTTTGCGTATGCAAACTGCTTGATGTGGTATTTCGAATCTAAAGGGTTTGATTCAGAAGATATTCGAGCTATATCTGGAGGAATCGTGGAAACTAGTGATATTTCATTAGAAGTATTTCAGGAAATAGCGCTAACGGTAAAAGACTACCAGCCAAACCTTCAAACTAAACACGGCATAGATATAAACCTGCTCAGGTGCTTCCATTTGGACGAGTCAGAGAAACTAATTGAATTATATGCCAAGTAAATGCTAACAATGGCAATTGAGTCGGACTTGCCTTCCGCGGTGTTCGTTTGTGGCGAATGCCACAAGCCTCACCCCGCTACGACAAGCCGCTCATTGCTAGCGTTAGGCCTCACAAGAGATAAATTATGTATCCAGCTACCTACTACGAAAAATTCATGCAATATGAGCCTAGTAATGAAGTTTTTGTAGCAATGCCATTCAGTAACTCATTTCAAAGTGCTTTTGATTCCATAATTGAACCCGCGATTAAACTTGTTAGGATTAAAGGTGTACCGCTTAAAGCAAGAATAATTAACAGAGGAACCACAGGATCACCAGATATTCATGAGAAAATATTTGAAGCAATTATTCATTCTCGCCTTGTTATTGCGGACATGACTGTACAAGCAAGTTATGAAGGTGATGGTGGAAATGTTCGGTGGCAAGCAAACGCAAACGTTGCCTATGAAGTAGGTCTGGCATCTGCTTGGCGAAATCCAGAAGACATCCTATTGATCAATCAGCCCCACAAGAATCATTCTTATAGTTTTGATGTTCAGAACCTTAGGCATTTCGAGTATAAAACTGATAACAAGTTTTATATAGAGGCGCTCGCAAAAGAAATTACTGGTGCCATTAATCAATCATCATTTTTGGCAAAGCAAACTTACTTAAAAACTCTTCAGTCAGTCTCACCTAGTGCAGTTCACTTTATGCACCAAGAAGCACTGCGAGCGTTTCCCATGATAGTTTTCCGCGACAATAATTTACCAATGTTTGATGCAAGGATTCATGCGGCTACAGAACTTTTGAATTGTGGAGCTATAAAAAATAGAAATGTTATACCACAACAACCAGGTACAGTTGTAATATACCAGTGGACAGAATTAGGACTAAGGATGCTGCTTTCTTTGCATGCAATAACTCCAGAACGTAAAGATGAAATAATAGCGCAAATAGCATCTGTATCACCCAACGATATTCCACCTCAGGAATTGCGCGAGTTCCCGCCGGAGGAAACAGCACTTGAAAATAGTAAACAAGCTATTGATATGGTTGAAGCACTAGATGTTGATGACGAAGATGAAGCAAAAACTGAATAAATGTTGCAAATACAGGCCTAACAAGGCGCTCGTTCGGATGCAAACTACGCTGCGCTTCGTTTGCACCGCACAGCTTAGTCGTTAGGCGGGCATTCGAATGGCAGACTATCCAGAAATAGTAATCGCAGTTTGGAAAGACGACTTGCGGAGCCTGCGGAAACTGTCCGCGAATCCAGATACCATTGATCCAGATGGGAGAACGGCGCTTCATGCTGCTGCAATCGATTCAAAATTTGATGCAGCCAAAATTCTTGTGGAAGCTGGTGCGAATGTGAACTTCCATGATTCTGATGGATGGACTGCGCTGCACTTTGCCGCTCAATCTGGCTCAGTTCAAATTGCTAACCTTCTAATTGATAATGGAGCGGAGGTTGATCTTAGGGATTCGCACGGCAACACCCCTCTGTTTCGGGCTACCTTCGATAGTAAAGGTGATGGTTCATTAATCACGCTCCTAAGAAAACATGGTGCTGATGAAAACTCAAAAAATGAGGCTGGCGTCAGTCCAGTTGACTTGGCTAGAACAATCGGAAATTACGATGTCGCTCAATTCTTTACCAATGTGCACGAATAGTTACGCTCGCCTAACCAGGCGCTCAACAGGAAGCTCCGCAGCTGCGCTGCGCTGCTCCGCTCCCGTTAGCGCAGCGTTAGCAATAAAAAGATGCCTACCACACCCATAGAGTATATGTATCGATGACACGGGAAGAGTTTCTGCATTCTGTTGGAGCAAAAAGTACAAATAGGTACTGGAGTTGGTCAGCAGTCAATGATGACGAGAAGTTAGTCATATTTGGCGCATGGGATGTGCATACGAAAGATGGGCGTGAAATGATCCTCAGTGAAGATTGGAGATTAAGCGAGAAAGGGAAGAAACAACCAGGATTCACAGACGCGTATCAAAATCTCCAGCTTGTAGAAAATCATGGCTACCAGTTAAAAACGTATCCGATGATTCTTGAGGAAATTGATAATGGTGAATGGACGCGAGCAAAAATCAAAGAGTTCATTCCAGTTTTACATGACCGAGAACTAATCAAGTCAGGAAGTGCTTGGTATGCGGTCGATAAAAATGCGCTTCCAAGTCTATTCCCCGACGAAGAGGATTTAGTTGAATCAGACAATGACTCCGTGGGGAATTATATTGAAGGAGCAAAAAAAGAAATTACTGTTAACGCTTATGAACGCTCTGCTAGTGCGAGAAAAAAGTGCATAGAGCATCATGGGTGTTATTGCGCAGTCTGTGGTCTTGATTTTAAACATCTATATGGAAGTTTAGGCGAAGGGTTCATTCATGTGCATCACATTAAGCCTCTATCCGAAATCAACAGTGAATATGTCTTAGACCCGATTAAAGACCTTATTCCTGTATGCCCCAACTGCCATGCAATGATTCACCAGACTAAACCAGTTAAAGGAATACGGGAAATGAAGCGAATCGTTGAAATTGGTAAGAGAAATATTGAAGCTGGAGTGTATGAATGAGCATAAATTGCTAACGAATAAGGTTAGATTGTGATTCCAGCGAAGCGCAGGAATCCACAATCTGAACCGTTTGTTGGACGAGCCCGGAAAATGATCTGGGAGAAGAGAAAAGCCACTGAAGATAGCTTTTTG
>Ga0316189_10007639_pt1 | contig 10206 bp, 6 predicted proteins | sample LowCovwburrow_MG_FD_204930 | JGI IMG/M metagenome (GOLD analysis project Ga0316189, IMG submission 204930) | Coastal sediment microbial communities from Maine, United States - Lowes Cove worm burrow | ecosystem: Environmental > Aquatic > Marine > Coastal > Sediment | place: USA: Maine... | reverse complement strand
GACCCCCTAACCCATGTTCTTACCAAAAGAATCCTACCCAATCCAACGGCAACACAATGGTTTGCCAATCACGGCATGCCACAAGGTCCGGAGATTATGGAACTGGCCGGACGTTTTGCCAATCCCCAGGAACAGGCCCGATTTGAACCCTGGCTAACGGATAGAGGAAAAGGCGTCTATGCCCGCTATCTCATCAGCCATCCCGTTAACAGTATTTCAGCGCCAGTACTTCACCTCGAACAACTGTTTGACAGAGATCTTTCCACCTACGCAAAATGGCAAATGCCTGCCATCCAGAGACTGCCAGGAATCCTGTTTTTCAGTCCCATACTTATTTGGTTCATAACATTTTGTATTCTGATAGGGGTTGTATGGTTTCGAAGGAAATACCTGGACATCATCTGGCATATCCCCATAATACTGTTGTTTTTAACAGCGCCACTTATCTTTATTTCCTGGCATGGCGACACTATGGAAATAGCCAGACACGCTTTTGGGGCCAACCTGCAAGCCAGGTTGGCCCTATTCTTCGGATTATTTCTGGCAACGGATCGCCTGATCTTTAATCAGTCAACCAGGTCACCAATTCGGGAAAAATAATGATCATCAGAATGCCAATGGCTTGGATTGCGATAAAGGGCAAAACACCTCTATAGATTTGCGAGGTCTCAATTTCTTTGGGCGCAACGCCCCGCAGGAAAAAGATCCCAAAACCAAAAGGTGGCGTCAGGAAAGAGGTTTGCAGATTGATGCCAATCATCACCGAGAACCAGACGAGATCAATGCCAAGCAAACTGGCGGCTGGAACCAGCAATGGAATGATGATGAACACAATTTCAAAGAAATCAATGAAAAAGCCCAGAATGAAAATAGCCAGGTTGGCCACCACCAGGAAACCCACAATGCCGCCAGGCAAATTGGTGAGCAAGCCTTCAACCCAGATATCTCCATACAAGCCACGGAAAACAAGGGCAAAAGCCGTAGACCCGATGAGGAGAATAAAGATCATGGAAGTGAGTTTGGTGGTGTAGATCATGGTTTCACGAATGCAGTGGCGGGAGAGTCGTTTGTTAAGGAAAGCCAGGATCATGGCTCCCACTGCCCCAAGAGCTCCAGCCTCTGTAGGTGTCGCAATTCCACCAAACATACTACCCAAAACCAGAAGAATCAAAACCAGAGGAGGCAATAGAGCAAAAGACACCTTTCTCAGGAGGTCCCCGCTGCTAACGCTTCTCGCCTCTTTTGGCAGGGCCGGCACCGCATCACCTTTCACCATGGCCATGATCATGATATAAATGGCGTACATACCTGCTAACATGACACCTGGTGTAAGAGCTCCCTTAAAAATATCAATAACCGAAATGCCCATCTGATCCGCAAGCACAATCAGAACCAGACTGGGCGGGATAATTTGACACAAGGTGCCAGAAGCAATAATGAGCCCGGAAGATATTTCCTTGGAATAACCGTATCGCAACATAACCGGCAGAGAAATCATGCCCATAGCAACAACTGAAGCAGCAGCAACCCCAGTAGCAGCAGCCAATAATGCGCCAACAAAAATAACGGCAAAACCCAAACCACCTCGAACGGGTCCAAAAAGCTGGCCGATGGTTTTCAGAAGATCTTCAGCAAGGCGGGACTTTTCCAACATGGCCCCCATGAACAGGAAAAATGGAACGGCCAGCAAGACGCCATTAGACATAATGCCATAGGATCGATCAAACATGGCGTAGAGAAGATTCCAGTCGAAAAAGCCCAGTGAGATTCCAACGATGGAAAAAATCATGGCCGTGCCTGCCATGGCAAAAGCCACGGGATACCCGCTGAAAATGAGACCGAGAAGAACCACGAACATAAGGGGAGACAACCAATTTTCCATCAGGCCACCTCTCCTGCATCTGCATCTACTTGTTCTTCCAGGGGCAGAAACCCCTTCAAACGAGCAATATTTTTAACCATTTCGGACAATCCTTGAGCGCCTAGAAAAATGAAGGCGATGGGAACCAGGGTTTTAATTGGATATCGCGGCAACCCGCCAGGATCACTGGACTGTTCCCATACATGCCATGAACTTCGAACCGAAGGAAACGACGCCCAGATCATGAGACAACAGAAGGGCAGCAACAGCAAAATGGTTCCAACCAGATTGATCCAGCACCGGGTCCTGGCTGAAACATGGTTGTACACAAGATCCACCCGCACATGGCCACCGTGTTTCAGGGTATAACAGGCACCCAACAAAAAAATTGCACTGAACATATACCATTGCAACTCAATGAAGGCGTTGGAGCTGAAGTCCGCTCCAATGTATTTGGATGCATAGCGGGCAATGGCGTTAAAAGCTGTCACCAGAACCATTAAAAGGGACAACCAGGAAATGACCGTTCCTGTTTTTTCAGAAAAAGAATCGATCCCCGAGGCTATTTTTAGCAGAAATTTCATTTCTCCTCCGCGTTTGGTAGCATTTACCGCCCCAAATTTGCTAAAGTTTAGCAAGCGTAGCAGAATCCGGGAAGCACAGGTTCAAAAAAATTAACCAAACCTCATTTCAAAACGCTAGAATAGAGGGTCCGGGCTCGTAAATCAGGATAAATCATAAAGGGACACAATTATTATGGATAGACGCAAATTCATCGTCAAGGCTGCAGCAGGCGCAGCGGCAGCAGGAGTTCTGGCCAGCTGTAGCTCTGCTTCCAATTCAACGGGCGAAGGCCCTGCGGTTCACACCAATCCCAAAGTTGTTTGGCGCCTGGCTTCCAGTTTCCCCCGTAGTCTGGACACTATTTTCGGGGCGGCTGAAGTATTTGCAAAAAGAGTGGAGCAGCTCACCGAAGGCCGCTTTACCATTCGAGCCTATCCCGGTGGCGAGTTGGTTCCGGGCATGCAGGTTCTGGACGCAGTTCAACAGGGAACGGCTCAAATTGGACATACTGCCAGCTATTACTACAAAGGGAAAAACCCGGCTCTCGCTTTCGATTGCGCCATTCCCTTTGGTCTATCCGCCCGACAACAAAACGCATGGCTGGACGTTGGCGGCGGAAAGGAACTCATGAGGGAAATATTTGCTGATTTTAACATCATCAATTTTCCAGGTGGCAATACTGGCACCCAAATGGGCGGCTGGTTTCGCAATGAAATCAATTCTGCTGCAGATGTGAAAGGCGTAAAAATGCGGATCCCAGGTCTGGGCGGCGAGGTGATGAGTCAACTGGGGGCCACCGTACAGGTTCTCTCAGGCGGCGAGATCTTCCCTGCCCTGGAACGGGGTGCCATCGACGCAACCGAGTGGGTTGGCCCTTATGACGACGAAAAACTGGGCTTCTATAAAGTAGCCAAATTCTACTATTACCCCGGTTGGTGGGAACCCGGCCCCTCACTGTCTTTTTATGTGAACCGTGATGCATGGGCCAAGCTACCCATTACCTATCAACACGCTGTGGAAACTGCAACCGCTGAAGCTCATCATCGCATGCTCACCACCTACGACGCGAAGAACCCACCTGCTCTGGCCCGCCTCCTGGAACAGGGCGTGCAAATGAGACCCTTTTCCCAGGATATCATGGAAGCAGCCTCCGCGGCTTCAGTCCAGCTTATTGAAGATTTGAAAGGGTCCAATCCCGGGTACGACAAGGTATTGGATCACTGGAAAAAATTCAAGAATGACAGCGATCGTTGGTTCGCAACAGCTGAAACGGCTTATGCCGCATTCGCCTACAAGAAATAACCCCCGCCGCCAATCTCTGGATGTGCGTTCCTCTCCGCCGGGTAATTCGTTTCAGGACTGATTTTTTCAACCCTTCACGATTTCCCTAACTTCATTAAACCAGGTCAAAACTGATAGGTTTTTTCAACACATATGTGCTAGAGTTATTACTAAGCGCGTGCTCTCAGCACCAACCTCTTTCCGGAGTATTCATGGTTCAGCATCATACGCTTGTTACTTTTACTGCTGCTGCTACACTTGGCGTGTTCTTTCTTGTTCTGGCCAATCGCCTTAAGGTTTCCGCTATTGTGGTTCTGCTTATTGGCGGCATTCTAGCGGGCCCCGATTTTTTAGGATTGGTAAATCCAGAAGATCTTGGTGGCGGCTTGAACGTCATCATATCCCTGGCTGTGGGCATCATTTTATTTGAAGGCGGCCTGACCCTTGATATTAAAGGGTATCGCCAGGTCTCACGGGAAATTTGGGGCGTGTTGACCACCGGCGTATTGGTCACCTGGCTGAGCACCACGGTTTTTATTAAACTGGTGTTTGGGTTTGCCTGGGATTTCTGCTTGTTTTCCGCCAGCTTGATTATTGTCACGGGTCCAACCGTTATTGGTCCCCTACTTCAGCGTATCCGGGTTAAGAAGAACCTGCACAGTATTTTGCACTGGGAAGGCGTTCTGATCGACCCCATCGGCGTATTTGTGGCACTGCTCTGTTATGAGTATATGGCCAGCACGGGCGATTCCAGTCAGCTTATTTTGGGAGACTTTCTACTCCGTTTTGCGGTTGGTTTGTCCCTTGGCGTGGTGTTTGGGCAACTCATCTACCTCATCCTTCAACGGAACTGGGTGGAGAAGGAATACTTTAATATTACGGTTCTGGTCTGCGCTATTACGAACTTTGCCCTGGCCGATACCATTGTTGCGGAAAGCGGTCTTCTCAGTGTAACCGTTGCGGGTTTAATGGTGGGTTACCGAAAGCCCCCCGGTTTGGCCAGTATTGTTACCTATAAAGTTGAATTAAAAGACTTTCTTATTGGCTTACTCTTCGTGTTGTTGGCCGCCAAACTGGAACTGTCCAAATTCACAGACTATGGCGTCAATCTTATCTGGGTGCTCCTGGCTGTTATGTTTATTGCCAGACCACTTAACATTTTCCTGTCTATCCGAAAGAGTATCATCACTTTTCGAGAGAAGTTGTTCCTTAGCTGGATTGCGCCTCGCGGCATTGTAGCGGCATCCATGGCCTCTATTTTTGCCTTGCGATTAAGTGAGAAGGGTTACGAACATGCGGGTTTTCTGGAGACCTTTGTCTATTCGGTGATTGCGGGAACCGTTATTTTTCAGGGCTTCACCGCCAAATGGGTGGGCCATCTATTGGGCGTTCTGGTACCCAAACCCACGGGCTGGATTATTGTGGGTGCTCATAGATTGGGCAGAGCACTTGCTCATTTTATTGCGGACCAGGGTTATAGCGTGGTGCTTTTGGATACCAATGCAAGAGAGGTTCGCCAAGCAGTGCGAGAAGGTTTGTCGGCCCTATGCGAAGACGCCATGTCCATTGATCCAGACCAACATTCCGAACTGTACGGCACAGGCCATTTTCTGGCTATTACATCCAACGAAGACTTGAACCGTCTGGTTTGCCAGAGATGGCACAGCATGGTGCGGGACGCTACTCTTTACCGTTGGGAAAAGGATGGCCGTGAAAAAGAAGTGGCCAAACGTTTGAGCGTGGGTGAGAATATCTGGAAGGAAGGCAGGTTGGAGCATTGGATGGCTCCAGATGAAGATCAAATCCCCCTCCAGCGCATCCAGGTGGAACCCGAACAATCCTACCCCGCAGACAATGTGTTGCTTGCTTTTTCGGATAATGAAATTCAGCCCGGTCCCTTTTGGGAATCAACCAGCCCGGCTTCTCTTTTGATCCTTAAAGAAACCAACACCATTCAAACCAGTAAACTGCCCATCAGGCGCGAGTTTGTTATTTTCAGTGAACGTCGCGATTTGGAGAGTCTCTACGCACGCATGTTGGAACTGGCGGCAAAGACCGTGCCCGGCATTGACAAGAGAAAGTTATTGGGCAATCTGTTGGAACGTGAGGAGGAGTTTACCAGTCTCCTGGGTCACGGTATCTCCATGCCCCATACCTACTCGGCCGTTATTGAAGAACCCATCTTAATGGTGGCCCGTCCCAAACGACCGATTCCCTGCATTCACACAGGAACCAAAATTGAACTGGTTTTCATGCTCATCAGTCCAGAAGACGAACCCACGGAGCATTTAACCAATATTTCCCAAATTGCACGACTCATCAGCAAGGAAACCGGCAGAAACGCCCTTATGGCGGCTGAGAATCAGGCTGAACTGTTTAAAGCTGTCATTCAGGGTTAATGGAGAAACAGGTGAACGGACAAAACCGAAAAGATGTAAAGTCAGGACTTTCCGTGTCCATTGTCCTGAAACAGGATCAGAGAACCGGTAAATTAACCGAGGGCGTGGTGAAAGATCTGCTTACCAAATCCAGCTTCCATCCCCATGGCATCAAGGTGCGTTTGGAAGACGGACAGGTAGGTAGGGTAAAGCAGATCCATTCCTAGAAAGATTAAAGTTCAGGAGAGATCAGACCCAGCAGTTTCATCTGTCTCTCCTGAATGTTTAACTTCTAAGCGGCCAGTTTATTTTTGGCCAGTACTGAGAAATACACATCTTCCAAATTAGCCCGAGCGGGTTGGAACAAGGGGCCGGGCGCTGTCTCACTCTTGATGCGCAGGGCAATCCTGCCCCCAAACAATCGGGCTGACAACACTTCATGGCTTTCCTGATAACTCTTAACCATGTCTTTATTTACCAGAGTAGACCAGACCTGTCCGTTCAATTCCTCCACCAGTTGTTCCGGTTCACCACCAGCAACCACCTCACCTTGAACCAGAACTGCCATTTGCCGACAAAGATCTCGCACATTCTCCACAAGGTGAGTGGAAAGAATAATGACCACCTGTTCACCGATCTCACTTAAAAGATTCAATAACCGGTCCCGCTCTTCTGGATCCAAACCCGCGGCAGGTTCATCAACAATCACCAGCCTTGGATTGCCAAGCAGAGCCTGAGCAACGCCAAATCGTTGACGCATGCCGCCAGAATAGGTTCCCAATTTCTGATTGCGCACATCCCAGAGATTAACCATGGCCAGCAGGCCCTGAACCATATCCTTGCGCTCCCCCATTTGGGTTATACCTTTCAGAGCAGCGAAATGGTTCAGCATGGTCAAAGCGCTGAATTGAGGATAAACCCCAAAATCCTGTGGGAGATAACCAAGGAGTTTTCGCATCTCCATGGGGTTCTTCAAGCTGTCCATGTCATTGAAGGTAATACTGCCGCTATCACATTGCTGAAGGGTGGCGATGGTGCGCATGAGACTGGATTTCCCTGCGCCATTGGGCCCTAACAAACCAAAGAGACCGTTGGGGATATCTAAATTCACATCTTTCAGGGCGTGAACACCATTGTCGTAGGTCTTGGATAATCCTTTAATTCTCAACATCATCTAGCCTCCCTATTCTGGATCTCTATAAAATTGTCTTTTCTGTCCCGGTCCATCATCTTCAACAAGGGATCCAGGCCAACCCGACCGGGTTCACGATCCACTACAAATGAAACCTGCATTTGAGAGCCGGTAATGGGTTGGGATTCTATGATAAAGGGTTCGTCACTACCCTTTTCATAACAGGCGATTTCCACAAAACCCCCAGACTCCGCAACCACTTCTTCCCCGTTTTCGTCTATCCTCAGTTTCACCGTGCTCAAGGTCAGGTCAACCTTAAACTTACCGTCAGACAAGGGTTGGTAGTGAGCCGAAACCACCCGGTTATCGTAAAGGGTTATGGTTTCAAACAGATCATGGATCAGGTAATGATGCTCTTCAGGCAATGCATCCCGAAACCGGTCAACCAGTTCAGCGGCTGTAGGATAGGGCCAGCCTTTAAATCGGTAATCCGTCATGAAATCCCGAAGGGTCTGGTTCAAACCTGCCTCACCCATTACATCTCGCAGGGCATGAAAAACCACATTGGCCTTGCTGTAATGGATATATGCCTGGTTTTCTACCTGGAACAGCGGCATATCCGACAAGGCTTCTCTTTGCCTGCCCTGAAAATATGTTTTTTCATCTTCAAGAAGAAAGTTGATAACAGCCGGTTTCCCATAGAGTTCTTCAAGAACCGCAAGACTGGTGTACTGGCTAAGACTCTCGCCAATCATGCAAGCTCCCTGCACGCCAGCGCTCACCACCTGATGATTCCACCACTGGTGCGCCACCTCATGAGATACGTAATAGGAGATAATATTAATGCCGCCCTCACGACAGGTCAAACCGCTGTCTTCCGTAATGGCAATCAAGCCGCCGGCATAACTAATAGCAAGGTTTTTGTCGTATTTTGGGATCTCCACAATGCGTAGCTGACCGTGGGGATAAGGCCCAAAGGCTTTGATGGAATAATCAAGAGTAGTCCTTGCCACTTTCATCATCTGATCTATGTTTTGATGGTGTTTTGGGTGATGGTAGATCTCAATATCCACCTCGCCGTGACGCTCCCGCTTCACTTCATACTCGCCAGATACGAAGCCGAGCAGATTGGTAATGGGTGCCCTACTTTTATAATGAAAGAACCTACGACCATTGGCCAGCCACTCCCGTTGCAGATCGCCCTGAGCCACTACAACCTGATCGGGAATTGTGGAAACAACCGCCTCATAGTCCACCCAATCTGCCATCATATAATTCTCATCAAGGGCGCCGACGTTGTCGATGGTTGGGTAGGCGGCTTGAGGTTCCAGCCCTTTGCGACGCCGTTTATTGGGAAGCCTCAATTCATTATCAAGTTGATAACCCGGGAAGGGAAGAAAGCTACGATCCACCAGATGACTGCCATTGCCTACAATCTGATGGTTCACCACCCGGCTCCGATAGGCTGACTGATCAACCTTTACTTCAAATTCAAGGTTCATCTCACCATCTGGCAACAGAGGCTCTTTTAAAGTAAAGAGATAAAAGCCCAGAGTCTCATCGGAAACCGTAGCAGTCAGGCCCCCCATTGAAACCAGTGTCACCGCACCTTCAACCAGAGAAAAGCCCTCAATAAACCTGGGTGACATGGTAACAGGCAGTTCCACAATGGTAGACCCACTCTTATTTACCAGATCATAAGAACCCTTCACATGAGCACGTCTTTCATTGGGATAGAGATCCAAGGCCAGATTCACCCCAACAATTCGTGGTTTGGGGAGATCCTTATATTGACCGTAGAGAACCTCATAACTGGCCAGTTGTTGGTCCCTTTCGCTGAGGGTACGATTATTTTGGAAGCGTTCATTTATCACCATGCCAGAGCCAAGGAAACCCGCCAGGAGAAGAACAAAAAACAAAAGGTTGGCCCCTCGGAACCTCAAACGGGCCAGCTCCAAACCCCTTCTCAATCCGGGCTTGGGACCACGACGCCATAACATGGATGTAAACAAAAGCAGGATGGCCGCCCCCAATCCCCAGTAGAGGACATAGAGAAGAAAGGGTGCAGTGAAGTGGCCATACCCGTTAAAAACGGAATGAATCATTGGGGGAAGATCTCCGAATCGGAAGAGAAGATTCTCAAGTCCAACTCTTGGAAAGGCAAAACGGGCGCATAAGAACAAAAGAACCAGCAGATGCCCCTGATTTTTTGAACTGGCCAGGGTATGGAGAAAAAATGCAGCGGAAGCAATCAACAACATGGGAAACCCAATGACACCAATGCCTTTTAGATATAGCATCGGTTCCAAAGTGCTGTATCCGTTTAGAAGCTGATAAGCAACCGCAGTCAAGACGCTGCTCCCAATGATGACCCCAACAACCGCAAAAACCGTCAGAATCTTACTGCTCATATAGACCCAATCTGGAACCGGCATCACATCTTCAATGGCGGCAGTTTTTTGATCCCGCCAGATCAGCTCACCGGTGTAGATCATGATGATGACGGGCAAGGTAATTTTCACCACATGTTTAATTACGTCCAACATTAAATCGGTAATGGGAATGGTTGGGGTGCCGCGATACATGCCAATGAGATAGGCACCAAGCAGGGTAAACAAGCCACCCGTAAATAGGAGAACCAGAAAGGGCGTGGATTTGAACACAATCCCCATTTCCAAACGAATTCTAAAGAAGAGACGGTACAAAGAACCAGAGAAACCATGGTTCAGACCAACCACTGGCAGATGTACTGCAGGTGCCGATGTTTTGTTCTTGGAAACCTTCTTGTTTTTCACATTCGCAGAAGGTGCCGAGGTTTGAAAACGCTTAAAACCAATAACCAGCCATATAGCACCAAACCCAAGCCAGACGAGACGATTCACCACCGTTCCCAAAGAGATCACCGGTAACAGTGTATTGTATTCAACAACCGAATAATACCGGGTCATCTCCTTCATGGCAATAACGCCCAGGGGCTCTATAATGCTACC
>Ga0316189_10007637_pt1 | contig 10207 bp, 7 predicted proteins | sample LowCovwburrow_MG_FD_204930 | JGI IMG/M metagenome (GOLD analysis project Ga0316189, IMG submission 204930) | Coastal sediment microbial communities from Maine, United States - Lowes Cove worm burrow | ecosystem: Environmental > Aquatic > Marine > Coastal > Sediment | place: USA: Maine... | reverse complement strand
CGCGGTCTTTTCTATCGTCGAGACATCATTGTGCAAAAGGTAGATCTGGCCGCCACGATTGATCTCGCGCTGACAGGCCTCACGAATCAAAACATCATTCCATTGATTGACAAAGGTCTTGATCGGATGGCGCGCAGCCGGTGGTGTGGCGATGATCGACAGATCGCGTAAGCCGGACATGGCCATGTTCAGCGTGCGTGGGATGGGTGTGGCAGTAAGAGTCAGGATGTCCACTTCGGCACGCAGGGCCTTGAGTCGCTCTTTGTGGCGTACACCGAAGCGGTGCTCTTCGTCGACAATTACCAGCCCCAGATCTTTGAATTTTATGCCTTCGCTGAGCAGTTTGTGGGTACCGACGACGATATCGATGGAACCGTCCTGCAAACCTTTCAGGATCTGGCCGCTTTCCTTGGCAGAGCGGAAACGCGAAAGGCTTTGAATCTTGAAGGGCCAGTCTGCAAAGCGGTCGGCAAAGTTCTGGTAGTGCTGTTGTGCCAGCAGCGTTGTAGGCACCAAAACGGCCACCTGTTTGCCCGCATTTGCAGCGAAGAAGGCCGCCCGCATCGCGACCTCGGTCTTGCCGAAACCAACATCGCCGCAGACCACACGGTCCATCGGTTTGCTGGAACTCATGTCGGTGATGATTGCCTTGATGGATTCGTCCTGGTCGGGGGTTTCCTCGAACTCAAAGTCGGATGCAAACTGGCGGTATTCGTCCTCCGGGGCCGGCAGTGCGGTACCCTGGCGAGCCTCACGGCGAGCGTAGATGTCGAGTAACTCTGCTGCCACGTCGCGAACCTTCTCGGCCGCGCGTTTACGTGCTTTCTCCCATTGGTCACTGCCGAGGCGGTGGAGTGGTGCTGCTTCGGGCGATGCACCGGTATAGCGGCTGATCAGGTTGAGGGAAGATACCGGTACATACAGCTTGTCGCCGCGGGCGTATTCGAGGGTGAGGAATTCGGTCTTTTCACTGCCTACCTGCAGCATCTGCAGACCGAGAAATCGACCAACCCCATGCTCCTCATGCACCACCGGGGCGCCGGTAGTGAGCTCTGCAAGGTTGCGTACGATCTGACTGGGGTCCTGGCCTTTGCGCCGGCGTCTTTGTTTGACCCGCTCGCCAAGAAGCAGCGCCTCCGGGATAACCAGCAGGGCGTCCTGGGTCAGCCAGAGACCCGACTCGAGCGGGGCTACCGTGATGCAGGGCGAGCTGTCGCTGGCTACAAAGTCATGCCAGCTTTCGCAGTAGCTCGGCCGGATATCGAACCCGCGCAACGTCTCCAGCAGTGCTTCCCTGCGGCCAGTGGTTTCAGCAACGAACAGTACCCGTGCCCCAGCCTTTTGTAGGGTGTCCTGCAGGGCTTGCGCCGGATTGGCAGCCTTGGCCCGGATGCCAAGTGCAGGCAAGGGTGTGCTGGGCAGGTCGTAACAATGCTCGGAAGGGGGCTGGCAGTCGGTGCTGCCAGGCTGAAACTCAACGCGACCATGCGAAGAAATGTATTCCGCGAGTTGATCTGGATCGAGATACAGCTTGGCGGGTTGTAACAATGGGCGTTCGAGGTCGTAGCGGCGTTGTTCGTAACGCTCTTCCACGCTGTTGAAAAAATGCCGGGCCTCGTCGTCCAGCTTGCGGTCGTATATGACATGACTGGCGGCGGGGATGTAATCAAACAGGGTTGCCGTGTGCTCAAAAAACAACGGCAGGTAGTATTCGACGCCGCCCGGAAACTGTGACTCGCTGACTCCCCGATAGATCAGGCTGCGCTGGGGGTCACCCTCTATCTGTTCCCGGTAGGCTTTACGAAACTGCGCGATCGCGGCCTCGTCAACGGGAAATTCGCGCGCCGGCAGCATCGAGATCTGATTGATTTTTTCGTTGGTGCGTTGTGACTCCGGATCAAACACACGGATTGAGTCGACCTCGCGGTCAAACAGGTCCACGCGGTACGGCCAGTCACTGCCCATGGGGAACAGATCGATCAGGGAACCGCGTACAGCGAACTCGCCGTGAGTCATCACCTGGGAAACGCACTGGTAGCCTGCCGCTTCGAGGCGTTGGCGAAAGGCATCGAGATCGAGATCGTCGCCGATCTTCAGCAACAGGCTGTTGGCGTCGAGAAATTCCTGTGGCAGCAGGCGCTGCATCAGGGTGGCTACGGGCGCCACGATGATGCCCCGCTCGAGTCTGCGCAACCGATGCAACGTCAGAAGTCTTTGCGATACCAGTTCGGGCAGTGGCGAAAAGACGTCATAGGGCAGGGTTTCCCAATCCGGGAAACTCAGGATCTCCGCTGCCGGGTCGTCGAGAAAGAAACGGATCTGTTCAGACAGCTGGACGGCAGCCTGAACGTCGGTGGTTATCACCAGCAGGGGGGAGGTGGATTGATTGACAGCGCGTGCAATGGCATAGCCGGCTGCGGCACCCACACAATTGCCCCACTGCGCGGGTTTTGTGGGAGATTTGGGTAAAAGGCGTACGGCGGAATTCACGATTCTTTCTGGTTTTGGCGGAAACCGGGCATTTTCTCACAACATTCGCCTCTATAGCGTTTTGATCGCGACGAAACTGCGTTGATCGGTATCGCTTCGGGATTGACACCGGTACAGGTGCATCCATACTGGTCGGTATGCTCTTCCGGAGGCGACCATGCCTGCTGAACCCGTAGCGGTGAAAAAAGGCGGTAGCGGCAACGATACCCGTCAGCTGTTATTGACGGCCGCTGCAGAGGAGATCCATGTCCACGGTTATCAGGCCGCGAGTCTGTCGCGCATTCTTGCGCAGACCGACGTGACCAAAGGCGCCCTGTATCATCATTTTTCCAGCAAGCTGGCGCTGGGATACGCTGCACTGGATGAACGTTTTGCGCCGCTTTTGCGTGAACACTGGATTGGTCCGTTGCTGGCCGACGACATCGATCCTGTTCAAACCCTGATTGAAACCATCGCGAAAACCGGGCGGGGAATGAGCCAGGCGGAGGTGCTTCTTGGTTGCCCGGTAAATAACCTTGCGCAGGAAATGTCGCCGGTGGACGAGGGTTTTCGGCTACGCATTGAGGCACTGTTTGATGAATGGCGCAGCGCGACCGAACTTGCGCTAAGGCGTGCACAGGAGAATCGCTGTTTACGGCCTGGTATTGATTTGCGCGCCTCGGCGGCCTTCATCGTGGCCTCCCTCGAGGGCTGTGTCGGTATGGCCAAAATTGCCCAGAGCAAAGCCATCCTGTTGACGTGCGCCGATGGCCTGGTCGATTACCTGCAGTCCATGCGTGGACAAGGTCTGGATATTCAAGGTGGCAATCATGACTGAGGCCTTTTGTCGCGGTGTTCTTACCTATCGCTGGTGGATCATCGTCATCACGTTGTTGGTCGTCGGGGGGCTCGGCGCCGGCGCACGCCTGATCACCTTCAGCAACGATTACCGCATGTTCTTCAGCGAGGACAATCCGCAGTTAAAGGCCTTTGAAGAACTGCAGGATACCTACACGAAGAATGACAATGTACTGTTCGTCCTCGCACCAAGGGATGGCAAGGTCTTCAAGCCGCAAACCCTCGCAACCATTGAATGGTTGACCAAGGAGGCCTGGCAGATCCCGTACTCCATTCGTGTCGATTCGGTGACCAATTTTCAGCACACTAGTGCCGAAGGCGATGATCTGCTGGTACGTGACCTGGTGGTCGATGCAGCAAATCTTTCCGATGCTGAACTCGAACAGGCGGAACGTATTGCGGTTGCCGAGCCCTTGCTCAAAAGCAGGATCATCTCGCCGGATGCCCATGTCACCGGCGTTAACGTCACCATTCAGCTGCCGGGCAAGAAGCTCACGGAGGTGCCGGAGGTTGCGCAATTTGCCCAGCGCTTGGCCGAACAGGTCCGTGCACGTGATCCCGGTGTGGATGTTTACCTCACCGGCATGGTGATCATGAACAATGCTTTCCCAGAGGCATCCAAGGCGGACATGCAGACCCTGTATCCGCTGATGTTTTTGATTGTGCTTTTCGTGCTCGCGCTGCTGCTGCGTTCGATATCCGCGACGCTGGCTACCGCGCTGGTCATCGTGATGACCATCCTCTGCACCATGGGCCTGACCGGATGGCTGGGGATCAAAATGAGTCCTCCGTCCACCAGTGTCCCGGTGATGGTGATGACCCTGGCGGTGGCTGACTGCGTGCACATCCTGGTGATCTTTCTGCACGGCATGCGCCGCGGGCTGGATAAGTATGCGGCAATGGCCGAGAGCCTGAGGATCAACCTGTCACCGGTATTTTTGACGTCTCTGACCACGGCGATCGGGTTCATGAGCTTGAATTTCAGCGATGCTCCCCCTTTCAGGGATCTTGGCAATATGGCCGCCATGGGCGTCATGGTGGCGTTTGTCATCTCGATCACCTTTCTGCCGGCGATAATGATGGTTCTCCCTGTGCGCGTGAAACAGCGAGGCAAGGAACACATTACCTTGATGGATGCCTTTGCCGAATTCGTGATTCGACGGCGTACGATTCTGTTTTGGGGTATGGCTGTGATCATAGTCGGCCTGGTTTCGCAGTTGCCGCGCAATCAGCTGAATGACGTATTCGTCGAATATTTTGACGAAGAGATTACATTTCGCGCACACACCGAGTTTACGACCCAGAATCTCACGGGTATCTATCTGATCGAGTACTCACTGCCTACGGACGGTGACAAGAAGATCTCGGACCCGGATTTTCTCCGCCATGTGGACGCATTTGCGAACTGGTATCGCAGCCAAACGGGCGTCATGCATGTCAACGTGATCACCGACATCATGAAGCGATTGAACAAGAACCTGCATGGTGATGACGACACCTGGTACCGGCTGCCAGAGGACAATGAACTGTCGGCCCAGTATCTACTGTTGTACGAATTCTCTCTGCCATTCGGGTTGGACCTGAACAATCAGATCGATATCTCCAAGACCGCGACGCGTATGACGGTCACTATGGATACCACCTCGACAGAGGACCTGCTGGCAACGGAGGAAAGAGCCAAGGCCTGGCTCGAGGAAAACACACCTGCCCATATGCAGGTGGACGGTGCCAGTTCGGCCATCATGTTCGCGCACATCGGGCATCGTAATATCCGCTCGATGCTCAAGGGCACTACACTTGCGCTGATACTTATCTCGGCGGTCCTGATTGTCGCCCTGCGCTCGGTCCGTATAGGCCTGTTGAGCGTCATACCCAATCTTGTGCCGATCGGGATGGCGTTCGGTTTATGGGGTGTTCTGGTCGGGCAGATCGGTCTCGCAATGTCAGTTGTCGCGGGGGTCACCATCGGTATCGTGGTTGACGATACGGTACATTTCCTGAGCAAATATGTGCGTGCACAGAGAGAACAGGGGCTGACCCCGGAGGATGCCGTTCGCTACGCCTTTTCTACAGTGGGTACCGCACTCTGGGTAACATCGCTCGTGCTGGTCATCGGTTTCGGCATCCTGGCGTTATCGACCTTTGAGCTGAATGCCGGGATGGGCCTCTTGACCGCGATTACCATTGCCTTGGCTCTTGTTGCCGATTTCCTTTTTCTGCCGCCTTTGTTGATGAAGTATGGAGGTCTCAAGCATGTTCGCGCGACAACTGTTGATCCTGTGTAGCCTTACCGGAGTTTTTGGCACGGCTTGGGCGGACGCCGCTGCCGATAGAGGCCTTGATATTGCTCAGGAGGCGGATCGCCGCGATACCGGTTATCAGAATTTCAAGGCTGAACTGACCATGCTGTTGCGTAACAAGCATGGCAAGGAAAGCCTGCGCAATATGCGGACCCGTTCACTGGAAGTCGAGGATGATGGCGACAAAACGATGATCATCTTCGATCAGCCACGGGATGTGAAGGGCACCGCATTGCTGACCTTCTCGCACAAGACCGAGGCGGATGATCAGTGGCTTTATCTGCCTGCACTCAAGCGTGTGAAACGGATCTCCTCGCGCAACAAATCGGGACCGTTCATGGGTAGCGAGTTTGCCTACGAGGATCTTGCCTCGCAGGAGGTCGAAAAATACACCTACCGTTATGTCAAAGATGACATCCTGAACGGCCAGGCGATGTTCGTGATCGAGCGCGATCCGGTTGACGAAAACTCGGGATACAAACGCCAGCTGGTCTGGATCGATCAGGCCGAGTATCGGCCGATCAGAATCGAGTATTACGATCGCAAGAACAGTCTGCTGAAGACGCTCGGGTTCACCGGTTACATCCAGTACCTGGATCGTTACTGGCGTGCACGCGAGATGTATATGCAGAATCACCAGACTGGCAAGAGCACGCTGCTGACCTGGGAGAACTACCAGTTCCGCGTTGACCTTAAAGATTCTGACTTCACCAATAACAGCCTCAAGCGAGCCAAGTGATCTCAGACAGATCGTTTATCGCTCTGCTTTTGATGCTGTGCCTCCCTGCGGGTGCGGCGGCTGACTGGCGCGGCGAAATCGCGCTCGAGATGCGCGGTTTCACCCAGTCGCCACTGGATCCCGCTCAACACGACAGCAACCTCTCACTCAGTGGTGAAGTTGAGTACTACAACAGCTGGGATGACGGGCGACAGAGTTTTACGATCAAGCCCTTTGGCCGCCTGGATCAGCGAGATTACAAGCGCACGCATGTGGACCTGCGCGAGGCCGTATGGATGTTCAATGATGATGGCCTGGAGGTGCGCGTCGGAGTCGACAAGGTCTTTTGGGGCGTGACCGAGGTCTATCATCTGGTCGATATCATCAATCAGACCGATGGTGTCGAGAATCGTGACGGTGAGCAGAAACTCGGTCAACCCATGTTCAAGGCCTCGCTGGAAAGAGACTGGGGCGTGCTGGATCTGTTTCTGATGCCGTACTTCAGGGAACGGACTTTTCCGTCCGCCGAAGGTCGCCCCCGGTCACAACCGAGGGTGGCGGCTGAGCTTGCCGAGTATGAAAACAGTCAGGAAGAGTATCACCCGGATGTTGCGCTTCGGTGGTCGAAAACCCTGGCAGACTGGGATCTGGGCCTAGCGCATTTTCGTGGTACCGGCAGAGAACCCAGTTACAGTTTGGGGCTCGATGGAGATGGGCTGCCCGTTTTGATCCCGCGTTACGAGATCATTAATCAGAGCAGCATCGACCTGCAGGGGGCTGTCGGTGGCTGGCTGTGGAAATTCGAGGGCATCCACCGCAAGGGACAGGGTGCGTCGTTTTACGCGGCAACGGGTGGGTTCGAATACACCTTTTACGGTATAGCGGACAGCAGCAGCGATATCGGCGTACTGACTGAACTGATGTGGGATGAACGTGGGCAATCGGCGACCACACCCTTTGACCGGGATGTTTTTGTTGGCTTGCGCTGGGTGGCCAATGATGTTGATGGCACCGAACTGCTGACCGGCATTGTCAGTGATTGGGACAACGGCACCCGGTTTTTCAACCTTGAAGCGAGCCGGCGTCTTGGTAACGACTGGAAGCTTGGTCTGCAGGCACGTCTCTGGGACAACGTCGACGATGGCGACGCCCTGTTCGGTCTGCGCAACGACGATTACGTCGAGTTCAAGATTACCCGCTATTTCTGACTGATGATCAACCGATCTCCCCGGTGGTGAAGATTTGTCCCAGGACCTGCGGCATCAACAGGCCCTGTGAGCTTCCCATCTTCCCGTTCGACTGACCGCCTGCTCTCCGCGTCAGACCCCGGAAACTGTTCCGGGGCCCATTGGCGGAAGTGCGAGGCGGTCGTGTCAGCCAAAGGGGGAGTCGGAGACTCAGGACTTCGGCTTGATATTACTCAGGCCAAGTATTTCCCAATCCTGCATCCCACCGCGATACCACTTGATCTTGTGTGCGGGGTAACCGAACCGCAACAGGTTCTTGATATTGTTGGGTGACTGGCCACACCACATGCCGTTGCAGAACAACACCAGCGTTTTTGCATTGCTGTAGTCCCATAGGCCTTCCAACTCGGTGGCGCCGAATCGGCCGGTCATGAGTTCAGCGATCGAGATGGGATCAGCTCCTTTTGCCGGGTTCAGCTTGGTCCATGGAATATTTTTGGCTCCCGGGATGGTTCCCTTCGCCACCCAGTCGGGGGTGCGTGAATCAATGAGCAAGATGTTCTCATCGCCGGCGGCCATCTTTTTCACGTATTCGATTACTTCCAATTCGCCAATGGTTTCAACACCGGGCGCCAGCTGCGAGGGTTGGATACAGAAAGGAGGGCATTTACGTGAGGTCTTGGCGAATGCGGGATTCACTGTGGCGGACTGGTTTTGGTTCCGCACAATAGTGACTTTCTCACCATTCACCGTGCCTTCGAACTTCGTCATGGAGCGGGTGATGCCGACGGCCATATCTGCTGCCGAGGCATTACTGACAAGTACTACAGCCAATGCCGCAACAGTGGCAGAGGTGATCTTGTTCCATTTCATCCGTGGTTTTCCTCCCAATAGGTGTTGTTCTAGATTCACAGTGTTGGATGGTTCGATGTATAAAAAGGCTCCGCTGATACAACGCTTTGCAAAGCATTGACGTCAGGCAGCTTACTCACATTCGGGCTCTTCATCACCCGTGCCCTGTTTTTTGTCCTTTTTTTCCGTGTCGTCTTCCGTGTCGTCAGCCAGAATTGGATTCTGATCCGCCTGGATAGCGGCGGAAGCCGGTTCTTGTAGCGTGAGTGCGAGACCAACCGCCGCTACCGGAATGAGAATTAAATGCATATCATGAGTCCTCTTATTGTTCGTTAATTCGCACGAAACCCATGTGCAACCAGGCTCTTGATGGCCCTGTCCAAGGATCGGGAAGCGAACCGGGATAAATTCCCGAATCGTGCTCCGAACATCTGGATGGCCTCAAATATAACTCAAAGCCGGTGATATTCCCACATGAAAGATAAGATCTAATCCACTGTTTTTAATGGAAAAAAATTCGTGAAAAAGCGTGCCAACAGGCTGTTTACCGGGACATTTGTAGACCCAGGGAGTAGTCTTTACCTTCGTTGTCGCAAGCGGGCGGTAAACAAATGCATCCGGGCTGTGGCATGACGCGGGGCCTGCTCAGACTGCTGCTGCTCAGTCTGCTGACAGCTGGCTTAGGCGCAGATCAGTCAGGATCCGGTATGCCAGACCTCGAGCGTGAAAAAAGGATGGCACGGCAGATCGAGGACGCCATTCTCGATGGTGAACCGGTTGCGCTGCAGACTCGCGAAGGCCTGAGTTTTCTCGCGATCCGGATGCAAAGCGCAGATGCCTTGCCCAAGGGCACGGTAATCATTCTGCATGGCAGGGGGCTTCACCCGGATTGGGATACTGTGGTCCGGCCGTTGCGCGTGGGGCTGACGGAAAACGGTTGGAACACGCTGTCCATCCAATTGCCGGTGTTGGCAAAGAACGCCAAATATTTCGACTATCTGAAGATTTTCGACGCCGCGAATCCACGTATCGAGGCCGCAATCACCAGCGCACGCACGAATTGGCCCGGCCCCGTCGTGCTTCTGGCGCACAGTTGTGGGTCACACATGGCTCAGCATTGGATGCATTCACGAGCCAAAAGGACCTCTGAGTTGCCTGATGCCTTCATCGGCATCGGGATGGGGGCGACGGACTACGGGCAGCCCATGCGTGAGCCATTTTCCCTGGATCAGATGCAGTTTCCGCTGCTCGATATCTATGCAGAAAATGATTTTCCAGCGGTACTGCGCATGGCCCCTCAACGACTGAGGGCCCTCGACCGGGGGGGCAACGCGAAGAATGCACAGTTGATGGTTGCGGATTCAGATCACTATTTCGTCGACCGCGGTGATGCACTTGTACAGGCGGTGGCCGCCTGGCTGGATATGCTTTAAATCTAAAGCGTTACCCCGGATTGACCGGTGATTGGCGATCACGGCCTCGAGGCTCCCCTTTTGCGGGGAGTCAGAGCCCTCGTGGCGTGATCTGGCTATCTGTGAACAACGACATCTATGACGTGTTCGTACTCGAAATAGACCGTGTAGCCGGGATAGGCCCAGCGGGTAATCGGAGGCTCACCGATTGCAGCCTTGGTTTCGGTCGGTTCGCCAAACTGTCCTTTGACGATGGTCATACTGGAGCCGCGGTGCGGACGTAGTACGCCCGAGGCCGTATTGGGTGGGGCGGCGTTGATGGTTTCCAGCAATAAAACGTCGGCCTGAGCCGTCGTGGTCGCAACGACGACCAGCGCCAGTGCCAAACCAGGTCCTTTCATCTTGAACTCC
>Ga0316189_10007636_pt1 | contig 10208 bp, 9 predicted proteins | sample LowCovwburrow_MG_FD_204930 | JGI IMG/M metagenome (GOLD analysis project Ga0316189, IMG submission 204930) | Coastal sediment microbial communities from Maine, United States - Lowes Cove worm burrow | ecosystem: Environmental > Aquatic > Marine > Coastal > Sediment | place: USA: Maine... | reverse complement strand
TTTTTGATCAGAAGCCTTCACGAAATCTATTTTCTTATTATTGTCTCAGTACGGTCTGGACCAGTAGATACTATATTAATTGGCACTTGGAGTTCTTTCTCAAGAAATAGAACATAGTCCTTTAATTCAGATGGGAAGTCTTCAAAATTGGTAATTCCCTCTAGTGACTGATTCCAACCTTTGAAGGATCTATATACGGGTTCTACGCTTTCATCAATCAAGTCATGTGGTAATCTGTCAGATTCCTCACTGTTGGCCAGCTTATACTTGGTGCAAACCTTTATCTCTTCAAAGATATTCAACACATCAGCTTTCATCATAAATAACTGAGTGACACCATTGATCATAATAGTGTATTTCAATGCTGGAAGATCTAACCAACCACATCTTCTTGGCCTTCCTGTAGTAGCTCCAAACTCACGTCCTTCATCTTGTATGGCTTTTCCAACTTCATCAAAAAGTTCGGTTGGGAAAGGCCCGCTACCTACTCTGGTACAATAGGCTTTAAAAATACCATATACCTCCCCTATTTTATTCGGTGCAACACCCAATCCAGTGCAGGCACCAGCAACCATAGTACTTGAGCTCGTCACAAAAGGATAACTACCGAAATCCACATCAAGCAACGATCCTTGAGCACCTTCTGCCAGTACACTTTGAGTAGATGATAGTGCATCGTTGATAAAGTATTCGCTATCTATCAATTTTAGAGATTTGATAAATTCTATTGCTTCGAAAAATTTTCCTTCATACTCGGTAAGATCAAAGTCGAATTCGTAGTATTCCAAAATATCTATATGCTTCTGCTTGAGGCCTTCATACTTATCCCTAAAGTTATCACTTAGAATATCTCCAACTCTGAGTCCAACTCTGGCAATTTTATCTTGATAAGTAGGTCCTATTCCTTTTAAAGTTGAACCAATTTTAGATACTCCTTTTGCCTTTTCATATGCCGCATCTAACAATCTGTGTGTTGGCAATATCAGTTGTGCCTTTTTAGAAACGAATAGATTTTCCTGGAAATCGAGATTAAATTGGTCTAGTGCTTCAATTTCTATTTTGAAAATGACCGGATCTAATACTACTCCATTTCCAATTACATTTTTAATCTCACTACGAAAGATACCTGATGGTATTTGATGCAATACATGTTTGATTCCATCAAACTCTAATGTATGACCTGCATTAGGCCCTCCTTGAAACCTTGCTACGACATCATATTTTGGGGCTAATACATCTACAATCTTGCCTTTTCCTTCGTCTCCCCATTGAAGCCCAAGTAATACATCTACACTCATTCTAATTTTCCTTTAATTCTTCAATTGCACTATCTACACTATCTGACACCTTGAATATGGCATTTAGTTTAGTAATGATTAATAATTTTTTTACGGTCTCAGATGGGTTAACAAGAACCACTTCTCCTCCTTTGTTTCTGAATTTTGTTAATACTGTAATCAATACACCTATACCCGTACTATTAATGTATCTCAGGTGGGAGATGTCAATTACACCTTTAAATATATCATCGCTAATGGTATCATTCACCAACTCCATTAATTCCAAGCCCTTGCCATCTCCTATCAAGTCTCCAGAAATCTGAAGAACAAACACCTCGTCTTTAACTGTGCTACTAAAGTCCATTCTCAATCTTTTTATTATCTAATTCTCTCTTCTTTGCAAAGAAATAAAGGGTGTGATGCATGATATCAATATCAAACATTTCTTCCAAAGTGGTCTTAATATTTTGAATCCTTGGATCACAAAATTCAACTACCTCGCCTGAGTCAGTCATCAAAATATGATCGTGCTGCTTATAACCAAATGATTTCTCGTATTGCGCTAAGTTTTTTCCAAACTGATGCTTACTAACAAGGTCGCATTCAACCAAGAGGTCCAAGGTGTTATATACTGTGGCTCTGCTTACACGATAGTTTTTATTCTTCATACTGATATAGAGTGACTCTACATCAAAATGACCGGTTCTGGAGTATATTTCTTCGAGTATTGCGTAACGTTCAGGTGTCTTTCTAAGACTCTTATTTTCTAAGTAGGTGGTAAAAATGACTTTTACCTCTTCGAAAATTTCGGCATTAAGCGCCATACGTTAGCATATGTTATTTTGAACGGTGCAAATATATAATATAATGTGGAGTACCGCATCAATAAGAATAGAAAGTATCTCACAAATTAGAACTACAACTAATTAGTTGAATCGTGTCACTTTTTCTACACCATCTACTATCTCTAGTTTCTGAATAAGCTGATCCAAGTGAATTGTATCATTGACGTATAACATGATTTTTCCTTCAAATATTCCGGTATCAGTATCTATTGAAATAGACCTCATATTTACCTTCAACTCATTAGAAATAATCCTTGTCACATCATTGATGAGTCCAACTCTATCGGTACCAAGTATCTGAAGCCCTGCAAGTGAGGAAACTTCATGTTGAGATGTCCATTTAGCCTTGATCACCCGATGGCCATGATTGGACATTAATTCTGAGGCATTGGGGCATGTGGTTCTGTGAATTTTTATTCCTTCGCTGACAGTTACAAAGCCAAATACATTGTCTCCAGGAATGGGATTGCAACACTGAGAAAGTATGTAATCCACAACATCCATATCTTCACCTATTAGCAATATATCATGTTCGCTGCCTTTGGCCTTCTTGAGTTCTTTCTCAAATGACTTGGCATCTTCAACTCTAGTGACTCTACGCGATTTAATTACGTTAGTGCTTTCATCTTTTATTTTTTTAAGGTCAGCGTTGTTAATTCCAAACTTGCCAATTCGATAATATAAGTCAAATTGACTTTTCACATTAAAGTACTTTCTTAATTTGAAATATGTATCATTATTTGGTTCTAGTTTAATTTGCTTCAGTTTACGTTGTAGAATATCTTTCCCTTCGTCCACGACATGCTTCTGATCGGACTTAAGCTCTTCTTTTATTTTCGACTTGGCTTTTGATGTCACAACAAAACGGAGCCAATCTTCGGTAGGTCTCTGCTTACTGGATGTCAGAATCTCAAGTTGATCTCCATTACTCAACTTGTAATTAATAGGCTTGAGTTTCTGATTGACCTTAGCGCCCACACACCTGGCACCTATCTCAGAGTGAATATCAAAAGCGAAATCGAGTGCTGTTGCGCCATGCGGCAATGTTTTCAAATCTCCAGTAGGCGTAAAAACAAACACTTCCTCATTAAATAAATTGGATCTAAAATCATCAACAAATTCAAGTGCCGAGGATTCATTTTGATCGAGCATATCTCTCACTTGAGAAATCCAAAGTTCAAGTCCAGATTCCTGAGATTTTGCAGAGTCCTTATATTTCCAATGTGCTGCATAGCCCTTTTCAGCTATATCATCCATCCTATTGGTTCGGATTTGAACCTCCACCCATTGTCCATTATCACCCATTACAGTAGTGTGAAGTGACTCATACCCATTGCTTTTGGGGGTGCTCACCCAATCTCGAAGGCGGTCTGGATTGGGCTGATAGTGATCTGTAACAATAGAATACACCTGCCAACAGTCAGATTTTTCCTTACTCAAAGGAGTGTCGATAATGATTCTAATAGCAAAAAGATCATAAACCTCTTCAAACGGAATATCCTGTTTCTTCATTTTATTCCAAATAGAATAAATAGACTTCGGTCTACCCTTGATTACAAAATTCACCCCTGACATAGATAATTCATCTTTGATAGGTCTTACAAATCGTTTAATAAAACGATCTCGAGCAACTTTGGTAGCACTAATTTTAGAGGAAATCAGACTATATGCCTCATGATCTGAATATCGCAAATTCAAATCTTCCAACTCCGACTTGATGGCATACAACCCAAGTCGATGAGCTACAGGTGCATATATGTATATGGTTTCAGATGCAATTTTCAATTGTTTGTTGCGAGGCATACTCTTGAGAGTCCTCATATTGTGCAAGCGATCAGCAAGTTTGATTAGGATTACTCTCAAGTCCTCAGAGATAGTCAATAACATCTTTCTGAAATTCTCAGCCTGCATACTGGAGCCCGTATCAAATGTACCTGACATCTTGGTCAGTCCATCGATGATTCTGGCGACCTTTTCGCCAAACTCTCTTTCAATATCTTGCAATGTCCAGTCAGTATCTTCTACTACATCATGCAAAAGTGCAGCTACAATAGAAGTGGTGCCAAGGCCAATCTCATCGACACATATATAGGCCACTTCCAACGGATGATAGATATATGGCTCGCCAGACTTTCTGCGCATCTCCTGATGAGCTTGAGCAGAAACGTTAAATGCCTTCTTAATAATCTTGGCATCTCCATCTTGCAAGAAAGGCTTTGCCTTGCGCAATAACCTGCGGTACCTTGCTAATATTTCCTTCCTTTCTTCTTCTAAATCTATCTCAACCATATCATTTTATTGACTAAACTTAAATGCAAAAATAAAATTTACAATCTAGTCTTGCACTATTATTTTCCTTTACTATATTTGCACTCCGAAATCAAAGAATGCGGATGTGGCGAAATTGGTAGACGCACTAGACTTAGGATCTAGCGCCTCACGGCATGGGGGTTCGAGTCCCTCCATCCGCACTAAATTTAAAGACACCCTCAATTGCCAAAAGTAATTTGGAATTGAGGGTTTTTAGTTATTTATCACCCAAAAAAAATTTACCGCTTTGAATATCACATTAGACAAAAAAAGCAACGTAGAGGCCTCTATTAAAGTTAAGTTAATCGAAGAGGATTATCAAAACAAAGTAGAAGAAAAAGTGAAAGAATATGCTAAGACAGCCAGCATAAAAGGGTTCAGGCCTGGGAAAGTACCAATAGGTCTTGTGAAAAAAATGTATGGCAAGTCGATACTTGTTGAGGAAGTGAATCATATGCTTTCTCATGCGGTGAATGACTATGTGAAAGAGCAGTCTTTGAAAATCATAGGCCAACCTCTCCCTAATCATTCTAATGCCGATAAAATTAATTGGGACACTCAAAAAGAATTCGAATTTGATTTTGACTTGGGGCTAATCGATGAGTTCAAGGTGGATCTATCTTCAAAACATAAAGTGAAGAGCTATACCATCAAAGTGGATGACAAGACTATGTCAGAAACTCTCGACAATCTTAAGAAGCAATTCGGGACAATGACTAACCCAGACATTAGTGAGGTCGGTGATTCACTGTTTGGCACATTATCTCAAGATACTGGCGAAATTTCAAATGAAACTCTACTTGATATTAGTGATGTTGAAAAGAAATTTCAAAAGCAATTTGTTGGAGTAAAGAAAGATGATATAATCAATATTGATATTGAAAAAGCTTTCCAGAATGTGACAACATTAGCAACACTACTCGGGCAATCTGAGGCAGATATTCAAGACTTGAAAGGGAAATTCACATTCACAGTGAAAAATATAAATCGCACTGAGCCAGGCGAACTAAATCAAGAAATGTACGATAAAGTATTCGGACCAGATACAGTGAAGTCTGAAGAAGAGTTTTTGAATAAAATCTCTGACACTATTAGCGGGAATTATTCACGTGAAACAAGTATGTTTTTAGAAAATAGTATCAGAGATCATTTTGTTGAAAAAACTAAAATTGAAATACCGAATGACTTCTTAAAAAGATGGTTGTTGGCATCGAATGATGGCAAGGTCACTGAAGAAGTACTAGAGAAGGAATATGATCTATATGTATCCTCATTGAAATGGGACCTGATCAAAAGTAAGATCGCTGAGGACAACGAAGTGAAAGTAGAGAATGAAGACGTGCTCGCCAAGTCTAAAGCTATGATCATGGAGCAATTTGGTGGCCAAGGATTTGGAGATCAATTCGCTGATAAATTAGATGAATTTGCTGACAATTATCTAAAAGCCAATAATGGTGAAAATTACATGAATGTATTCACTGAGGTACATGGGCAAAAAATAATGGAAGTGATCAAAGAGAAAATTTCCATTACTGACAAATCTGTATCTATAGATGAATTTCAAAAAATAGTAGCGAACTAATCAACGAGGTATTGGGTTTAGGTAAAGCCATCGGTCTTTTGACAGATGGCTTTTTTATATTTAGATAGCTAAGTTTCTTCAAAAACTTACTAATATTGAATAGTTATAATCAATAAGAATCAAATCAATGATCAATAAAGACGAATTCAGGAAATTTGCCGTAAAAGGCCAAGGTATCAGTGGTACTACATTCGACAGCTACACCAACCATGTCGAGAACATGACTAGATCTGTCATTGAAGAACGGCCTACTCGTTTTGCAGAGATTGACGTTTTCTCAAGATTGATCATGGACCGTATCATATTCTTAGGTATGCAAGTGGAAGAGAATATCGCTAACATTATTACAGCTCAGCTCTTATTTTTAGAATCCACAGACCCAAAGAAAGATATATTGATGTATATCAATAGCCCAGGAGGATCAGTATACGCAGGCCTAGGGATGTATGACACCATGCACTATATTAACCCTGATGTAGCTACAGTATGTACAGGGATGGCTGCATCAATGGGGGCGGTATTATTGGCAGGAGGAGCAGAAGGCAAACGATCTGCACTTCCACACTCTCGTATCATGATACATCAACCAAGCGGTGGTATGCAAGGACAATCTCGTGATATGGAAATCACGATGAGACAAATGCTTGAATTAAGAAAAGACTTATATGATATCCTTGCCAACCATACAGGCAAAACTTTTAAGCAAATAGAAAAAGATTCTGATAGAGACTATTGGATGAGAGCTTCAGAAGCAAAAGAATACGGCCTCATTGATGAAGTGCTGACTAAAAAGTAAGATAAGGAATAACCATGGCAGAAGTAACGTGTTCATTTTGTGGGAGAAATAAAAAGGATGTAGACCTTATGATCTCTGGTATACACGCACATATATGTGATAAGTGTATCTCACAGGCTAATCAGATATTGGCTGACGAGAATAAAACCAAGGAAGACGGTACTTCCCCAAAATTCAATCTGATCAAACCAAAGGAAATGAAAAAATTTCTTGATGAGTTTGTGATCGGTCAAGATGAAGCCAAGAAAGTACTATCTGTAGCTGTTTACAATCACTACAAGAGACTAATGCAGCCAAAAAGTGATGATGATATTGAGATTGAAAAATCCAACATAATCATGGCTGGCGAAACAGGCACAGGTAAAACCTATCTAGCCCGAACTTTGGCCAAGATATTACAAGTGCCATTTTGTATTGCTGATGCAACAGTTCTCACGGAAGCAGGGTATGTAGGCGAAGATGTAGAAAGCATCTTGACCAGACTGCTTCAGTCTGCCAACTATGAAGTCAATGATGCTCAAAGAGGTATTGTATATATAGATGAGATCGATAAAATAGCTCGTAAGTCAGATAATCCAAGTATCACGAGAGATGTTAGTGGCGAAGGTGTACAGCAGGCCATGTTGAAATTGCTCGAAGGCACGTCTATCAACGTACCACCGCAAGGCGGTAGAAAGCACCCTGATCAGAAAATGATTTCTGTAAATACAGAAAACATACTCTTTATCTGTGGTGGTGCATTCGATGGTATATCCAGAAATATCGGAAGTAGACTGAATACCAAACCAATGGGTTTCACTTCAAAAGACTTACAGGAAGAATTAGATGAAAGTAATCTTCTCCAATACATCACTGCTCAAGACTTGAAGTCATTTGGGTTGATCCCAGAATTGATTGGTAGACTGCCTGTATTGACGCACCTCGATCCATTAGATAAAGCTACTTTGAAATCAATTCTTACTAAGCCGAAAAACGCTTTGACCAAACAGTATATGAAGCTTTTTGAGATGGAAGGAATCAAGCTAGAGTTCAAGGTTGGAGCATTGGAATTTATAGTGGAAAAAGCGATGGAATTTAATCTCGGAGCTCGTGGACTAAGGTCAATTTGTGAAGCCATAGTTACCGATGCAATGTTCGAAATGCCATCTTCAAAAAACACAGACACCCTGGTGATCAACAGGGCTTATGCTGAAGAAAAGTTTGGTAAGTCAAAATACAGCAAGTTGAAAGTAGCGTAGCGCTAAGTTCAATGAATTAAACTGGTCTGACTTAGCATCGCTTTGTCAGACTTTTTTGTTTGATTGCCTTTCTGATGTTGTTTAGTTAGAGATAAAAGATATTTTTGTAAACACGGATATAAATAATATAGAGATGACTGAGCTATCTAAGGACAAATCAAAAACCACTTCTGCCCCAGCGCAAGAACCAAAGACTAAGAAATTTGTAATCATAATTGCTCTGCTTTCTATAGTCGTGATTATTCAAGGAATAAAAATATATTCAGACTACAAAGACAATCAACAGCTCACTCTTACTGTAGAAAATACGCAAGAAGAACTCCAAAGCACACTCGCTAGATTAGATGATATCAGTATAGAGCTTGATGAAAAAATCAAAGAGATCGCAGAGCTGGGAGGTGATGTCACCGAATTGGAAGAGGCTAAAGCTGAATTGGAAAAGGAACGTAATCAGCTACAGCGTACTCGAAAAGCCAATAGATCAGTTATTGCTTCATTGAAAGACAAGGCAGAAGGCTACGAAGAACTACTCAAAGCAAAAGATTTGGAGATAGAGAAATTGAAAAATCTTACTCAAGAGCTCTATGCTGAAAACACTGGGCTAAAAAACACTCAAAATGAATTATCCGATTCGATATCTTTACTATCTGAAAGTGCGGAAAAGTTGGCAGACAAGGTAATAATAGCTTCTCAATTAGAGGCAGAAGGAATTAGCATTATTGCAGTTAATGAAAAGGGTAAGGAAAGAGATTCACCATTTAGAAACCGTCACCTAGACAAGTTAAAAGTGAGTTTTAAAATATCTGACAACAAAGTGGCTCCTATCGAAGGTAAAGATATTATGATCAGGGTAATCGATAGCAATGGACAGGTGCTTTTTGATGTTGCTAATGGATCTGGCACCTTCATGCTGAATGACAAAGAAACATTCTATACTGCCGCTCAAGAAATCCTTTTTGATAATTCTGGGCAACTAGTCACCTTCTTGTATGACAAAGGTAGCGAGTACAATGTTGGTGCTTACACTATGGAGATATTCACGGATGACTACATGATGGGAAGTGGTCAGTTTGTGGTTAAATAGTAGCAAGTAGAAGCAGGAAGTAGTTAGTAGGAAGTAGTTAGTTGAAACATGAAGAGTAGAGCACCTAATGCCATTGAATAAATCCAATTTCGAATTTCTAAAAACTCTAGAAGCCAATAACAACCGTGAGTGGTTTGCTGACAATAAGGAATTATACCAGTCACAATATAATGAAGTGATCTCCTTTGCGGATGAAGTATTGGGCTCAATGAATCAACATGATCACCTCGAAACCCCTAATGGCAAAAAAAGCTTGTACCGAATCTATAGAGATACTCGATTTTCAAAAGATAAAACACCTTATAAAACTCACTGGGGAGGATACCTGAAACGAGCAACAGCCAAATTGAGAGGTGGATATTATTTTCACATTCAGCCAGGCAACACATTCGTTGGTGGAGGCTTCTGGTCACCCAATCCTGCTGATCTCAAAAGAATTCGTGAAGAAATAGCTGCCAGCGATCTCGAGCTACGCAATATCATCACTGACAAAAATTTCCTAAAAACATTCGGTGAATTAAGAGGTGATCAGGTCAAAACCGCTCCCAAAGGATTTGATAAAGAACATCCAGCAATTGATTTATTGAGATACAAGCAATATTTGGTGATGCGCAAATTCTCTGATGAGGAAGCACTATCTCCAGATTTTGCTCAACAAGTGACAGAAGTTTTTCTTCACATGAGACCATTTTTTGATTATATGAGTGAGGTGTTGACCACGGACATCAATGGAGTTTCTTTAGTAGACTAGACTTCTACAAAATCTAGCATTTTCATTTAGCACTTCTACTTCTCTTACAGCGGGTTATTTGCCAATTCTTGGTATGCAGTTAACCCGAAATATGCAATAGAAAATCTATTACGACCCAAAACAACTGTGAATCAGCCACTTTGCTTGATTTATGTCCTTATGAGTCTCATTACGAATCCTATTGCATAATCAAGGTGGCTATGTCATAGCTAACATATGATTCAAGCCGATGTTTTTTAACTCCTCCCAGCAGGTATTAGAAGCAAAGGCTATTGTGGAAATAGTTTTGATTTTGTTCACATTGTTTTTCAAGTGCTCTAAA
>Ga0316189_10007634_pt1 | contig 10209 bp, 8 predicted proteins | sample LowCovwburrow_MG_FD_204930 | JGI IMG/M metagenome (GOLD analysis project Ga0316189, IMG submission 204930) | Coastal sediment microbial communities from Maine, United States - Lowes Cove worm burrow | ecosystem: Environmental > Aquatic > Marine > Coastal > Sediment | place: USA: Maine... | reverse complement strand
GTGCTCCCGGACCAGCACTGGCTACCGCGACCCGGGCGCCTGCATGTGGTCGTGACCGAGCCCGTCGGGCCGGCCGGTGAACGGGACAACGACGCCGCCCAGAGCCTGTCCTCGTCCTCACGCCGCCGGATCCTCGACTTCATCGAGGAACCGGATTTGCTGGATGAAGAAGCAACCCGCGCGGTTGCTGAGTCGGCCGTCAGCGCAGGCTGAAAGCCGTTCCCTGAGGGCCGGGGAGTACGGCGACGGCGACCCCTGATACGAGAAAGGCCCGCCGAGGCGGGCCTTTCTCGTATCTAAAGATGGGCTTTCCGAGGAATCAGCGCTTAGCCCCGCAACAACGTCCGAGCCGTCGCTACTGCGCTCGCGCGACCGACTGGCGGTCGTTGACGAAAACCTCCCAGTCCGCGGCCTGACGCCGCGTTGAGTCGTTGCCCACGCGCTTCGCCTGGTTCAAGGCCTCGCGGGCAGCGTCCCAACGCTCAAGTTCGTTCGCGGCGATCCCGATCAGGAGATAGGCGCCGCCGGGCTTTTTGAGACCGCCTTTGTCGACTCCCTGTTGGGCTGCGACCATCACGCCGTCCCACTGCCCTTTTTCCATCAGCAGCTGTGCTTTCTGGACGTAGAGCTCGCCGTCTTCCTGCATCGGCGCAAGCTGATCGATTACCGCGACGGCCCGGTCGAACTCGCGCGACGCCGTCCAGGCGCCCCGGAGCTTCTCGAGATTCTTCTGGTTGGTCTCGATTCGCCCGGCCTGCATCTCACGCTCGAGAACGGTACCCGCGACGTACGGAACGTCCAGGAACATGTTCATATTGACCACGTTGAGGAGCTTCTTTTCCTCAGTGATCAAGCCCTTTTGATAGGCAACCATCAGAACCGCCAGCGCATCGGTGTCGCGGCCCTGCTCCTGATAGGCACCGGAGAGCATCTCCCAGTACTTCAGATTATCGGGCCAGGTGCTGACCATGTTCGTCAGCAGACTGGCGGCCGAACGATAGTCCTTTTCCTCGAAATAGATGGCCAGTTCGAGCAGATACCAGGACTCTTTCGCATCCGGACCTGCCTTGGCGATCGCCTGCTGCACGTAGGGCAGGGAATCCCGATACCGCTTCATGCTCGCGTAGCCCGAGGCAACGAGGATATAGGCCTCCGGCTTCGCGTCGCACTGGAACTCGATGTATTTGAGAGTGAGGTCGACGCTTTCCTGGAAGCGGGGTGGATCCATACCGGCGTAGAGCTGCGCCAGCGAGTACATCAACCCGAAGTGCGCCGAATTGGGCAGCGAATCGAGCGCTATCGCCTTTTCGAAATGCGGGACCGCCTTGCCGTAGTTGCCCGCACCGGTCCAGACGTAGCCCAGGGTCTGCTGGACGATGGCCATCTCGTAGTCGTTGAGACTGCCCTTCTCCATCGACTCCAGCGTCTTGCGCGCGTCGTCGTAGTTCTCCTCACCGAGCTGCTCGTGCACGCTCGAGATCCGGCGATAGGTCCGCTCGCCCATGAGGCTGGGACGATCCTCGCGTTCGACGTCGGCGCCAGACACGCAAGTCTCTGATTCCTGGGCCGAGAGCCCGAGCGGCAGGACCAGAAGGAGAGCAACGCTGCCCACGGCGGCGACGGTATTCATTCTTGAGTGTTTCATAGGCGAACTCACGCGCTGTCGAGTTTGAAGTCGATGACCTGTTCGGCCTCCCGGCTGACAGGCCGCCCGTCAATAATCCGAGGCTTGAATTTCCATCGCAGAATGGCCCGCATGGCCGCGCGGTTGAACAGTCGTTTCGGGCTGGCCTCGATGACCTGGGGGTCGTCCACGGTGCCGTCTTCGCGGATCACGAAGCGAAGCCGGACCCAGCCCTCGACGCCCTTTAGCAGCGCCTCGCGCGGGTACTGGGGCTCGATCCTGACGATTGGCACGACGTCGCCTTCGGCCGACGGGTCGCCGGCGCGCCAGTCGCCGAGATAGGGACCGCTCCCGGAGAAATTGACGTCGATGTCCGGCGTCTCGATATCCAGCGGCGTCGGCGGCGGCTGATCCTCCCGGGCCACAGACAGCTTGGGCGGCGGCGGCGGCTTCTTGGGCGGCGGCGGCTTCTTGGGCACCCGCCGTTCCTTCTGCTGCACCATTTCCTCGGGGCGGACGCGGACGAAGTCGATCATCTTGCCGGCATCATCGCCGCGCTCGAAGCCACCCTCGTTCGAAACCAGGGCATGCATGATCAGGAACAGGATCAGCGCAACAACGACGCCCAATGCGACAGACGCGAGATAGCGCATCAGCCTCCTCCCTCCTCGGCCGCAACCGATATGTTGGTGATGCCGGCCATCCGGATCTGGTCCATCAGGTCGATCAGCACGCCCGTGGCTGATTTCTGATCGGCGATGATGACGACCGTGCTCTCCGGACTTTCGTTGCGGGCCTGCTCGACCATCTGACGTACTTGCCCCAGCTCAATCTTGCGCTTGTTCATCCAGATGTCGCCGATCTCACTGATAGCAATCAGGATATTGCCCCGTGTCTGAGCGATCGCCGTGTCGGCCTCGGGCCGGTTGGGATCGATCCCCGTTTCCTTGATGAACGACGTCGTGACGATGAAGAAGATCAGCATGATGAAAACGATGTCCAACATCGGCGTGATGTTGATCTCCGTCTCTTCCTGCTCGACAGCGTGTCTCCTAGCCATTTAGTTCTCCGTTCGTCGCGAAGGTTTCATCGCGATTGGAAGCTGTCTCATTCTTCATCGGGCCATGGCCGCCAGCGAGACCGCGCTGGCGCCGGCCACACGGGCCTGATCGATGACCCGAACCAGCAGCCCGGCGTCGGCCTCCCGATGCGAAATGACGACGACACTGGTTTCGAAACCCTTGGTCGCCAGCTCGCTCTCGATATTCGCCCGCACCGCCCGAATGTCGACACTCCGGTTACCCACCGAGATCTGGCCGAGTTCGTCGATGCGTACCGCGATCACCTCGGAGGTCTTCTTCTCCTGCGGTGGCGCGTTAGAAGGACGATTGACCTCCAGGCCGATCTCCTTCACGAAACTCGTGGTCACGATGAAGAAGATGAGCATGATGAAGACGATGTCCAACATCGGCGTGATGTTGATTTCGGCCTCTTCGGCTTGTCCGCCTACCCTGCGTCGCATGCGTTATTCCTCTGGCGTCTGATTGCGGTTCGGCTAGTGATGCGACAGCGCATCTTCCAGCTTCTCCACCTGAGTCACCGACTTGCGCTCCAGCCAGGCTGCGAAATAGAGCCCTGACAGAGCGGCAACCAGCCCCGACATCGTCGGGATGGTCGCCTTCGAAACGCCGGCCGCCATCAGGCGCGCGTTACCGGTGCCGGCGAAAGCCATGACGTCAAATACCGAGATCATGCCGGTGACGGTGCCGAGCAGCCCCAACAGGGGCAGGATCGCCATGACCGCCTTGATAACCGGCAGAAACCGCCGGCATTCAACGCCGACTTCGGAGACGAGCTGCGCCCGAATCTGACGCGCGTACCACGACCGCGTGTCAGCACGGGAATTCCACTCGCTTTCCGTCGTCCGCAGCTTCTGCGGCAGAATGAAGTAGTAGAACCAGATCCGCTCGACGATCAGCGTCCACATCAGGATGGTGGCTGCGAGGATCCCGTAGAGAACCCCGCCCCCCAACTCGAAGAAGTCGCGAATCGGTACGAACAGATTCTCGAGCAGAAAGATCATGCGCCGCCTTCCGACTGTTTGGCGATGATGCCCGCGGTTTGCTCCTCCAGAATTTCGATGAGGCCGCGACTGCGCCCTGCGACGATGCTGTGCAGCAACACCAGCGGAATGGCGACGATCAGACCAAGCCAGGTCGTCACGAGGGCCTCGGAAATGCCGCCGGCCATGAGCTTCGGATCACCCGTACCGAAGAGCGTAATGGCCTGGAATGTCGCGATCATGCCGGTAACGGTGCCGAGCAGGCCGAGCAGCGGTGCAACGGCGGCGAGCACCTTGATGCCGCCCTGCCACTTCTCGAGTTTGGGCGCCTCGCGGAGGATTGCTTCGTCCAGCTTGAGCTCCAGGGTCTCGGTGTCGATCTCCCGGTTCTCGTGGTAGACCGCCAGAATCCGGCCCAGCGGATTCTTCTCGCTGGGGCTGTCGGACTTGAGCTGACGGCGGATGCCGCCGCCGACGCCGCTGAGGTAGACCCAGCGATACAGGGCGATCAAGAGGCCGAAGATACCGAGGATGATGATGACGTAGCCGACCGTGCCGCCCTGAGCGATGCGCTCCCGGAAGTCGGGCGACTGAATCAGCAGTTTCAGCAGCTGACCGCGACCGGGATCGACCGGAGCGGCCACCGTTTCGCCTGGCGCAGCGTTGGAGAGCGCGCCCGCCATTTCACGGAAGCGGGGAGCCGGCTGACGCGGCAGTTCCTTGATCGAACCGGTCTCCGGCTCGTACTCGAGGAAGCTGTCACCGGTCAGCAGGACGAAATCGCCCAGCCGGACGACCGTCGCAGTAGCCTCCTCACCGTTCGCCGTGCGAATCGGCGAACTGAAGCTGACGACCTTGCCTGACTCAGCCATCTCTTCGAACAGCAGAATTCGCAGCGCGTCCAGATCCTCAATCGACGGCAGGCCCTTGATGCCGGCGAGTCGGGTCGCGACATCGCCGCGATCCGGGTACTGAGCCGAAATCAGGGAGCTGTTGACGACGCCGACCGTATCGCCCGCAACCTGGCGGACAACGCCGAACAATTCGCCGAAGTTGCCTACCTGGACTTCGAGGTTGTCCTGCAGCTGGGTGATTTCCTGTTCGTTCGCGTTGAACGCGGCGGTCAGGTCATTGCTGCGCTGTTCTTCACGCGCCAGCTCCGCCTGCGCCTGCTGGAGCAGGGCCCGCTGATTGTTCCGTTCACGCTGGAAACGCTGCTCGCGCTCCTGGTTTTCCGTCGAGACTTTCTGGCGCTGCTGGCGAACCTCATTCAGCAGCTCGTCGAGCGTTTCGGCGGCCATAACGCCGTTTCCGGCAAGGAGTCCCGCACAGACAGCAAGTGTCGTTATTAACTTTTTCATTGTGCTGCCTCCGGACCGGGAATGGGCATCATCAGGAGGTCAGGCGCTGCCTGCTTGCGCGCGATGCGCAGGCCCTGGGTGATCGCGCCGCGGAATTCGTCGCCGAGCACTTCCCACTGACCGGTGGTCTTGTTCCAGAAGCCCGTCTCACTGCGATCGGCGGTCTGGTAGGCGAGCAAAACACGGCCAATTCGCAGGAATTCGACCTCGCGCCCATCCCGCAGCCCCTTCGTCGCTTCGACGTCGCGGCCGAAGCGGGTCTCGATCTGGTAGGCCTCCATGATCTTGCGATAGCGCTCCGAGACCGTGACGTCCGGGTCCTCCATGAGCAGCCGGAGCGTGTCGATACGGCCTTTGCGCTCATCGATATTGAAGGGCACATCCAGGGAAATGAACTGGTCCATGGAGTCGATCATGCTGAACATCAGCGGCACGATCTCGGTCTGCACGACCTGGAAGTCGGTGAGCTGGCGGCCGACGTCAGTTTTCAGGGCCTCCTGCTCGCTAACCAGCTTCTGCAGATGGTTGTTGTAAATCTTGACGCGATCGAGCTTCTGCAGAGCCAGGCGATATTCGCCCTGCAGGTCGGTCGTCTGGTCCGCGAGCTGGGCGACGCGCTTCTGCGACTTGATAGACGCCTCGTCGCTGGCCTTTTGCTCGGCGAGGCTGGCGGCCAGCGCCCGCTCCTGCGCCACCGCGGACGGGCCGGCCATGACCAGCACCACCGCAACCGCTGCGGTAAACGCCGGACCGGCAAGGCCGGCAAAACGCCATTTAGTTCCTGTTTGCATGAGGTTCCCTTCGCTTAAGAGAGTAAAGAACGAGAAGGCTATCGGAAGCGCTTATAACTAGCAGAAAGCCATCCCGAAATAAAGCGCGATGCGATCAGCCGGCTACGTCTCCGGCACTTCGTACAGACCTGTTTACGTTCCTGTTTTTATATGCCGCCCGAGTGGACGACCCCCCGGTCGACTTCCCCCGTGCCCCGGCCGGCGCAAGCGCCGGTCGCGAGCCCTGACTCTACATGTTGCGCCGGTACTGTCCCCCGACTTCGTACAGCGCATGGGTAATCTGGCCCAGCGTGGAGACCTTCACAGCCTCCATCAGTTCGCCGAACACATTGCCCTGTCTTGACGCGACCTCCTGCAGCCGTGCGAGCGCGTTGTCCGCCTCATGGGCAGCCTGGAACGCGCGCGTGCCGCTCACCTGGTCGCGCTTCTCCTGTTCGGTCGAGCGAATGAGCTCGGCCGTCGATGATTCCGCCTCTTCGCCGGTCCGGCTCAGATACGTGTTTACCCCTACGATGGGCAGCGATCCGTCGTGCTTCCTTGACTCATAATATAGGCTCTCGTCCTGGATTCGTCCCCGCTGGTACATCGTCTCCATCGCGCCGAGCACGCCGCCGCGGTCGGAGAGCCGTTCGAATTCCTGATAAACCGCCTCCTCAACCAGGTCCGTCAGATAGTCGATGGTCCACGATCCCTGGAGGGGATTCTGGTTCTGGTTGAGGCCGAGCTCCTTGTTAATGATGAGCTGGATTGCCACGGCCCGCCGCACCGACTCTTCTGTCGGCGTGGTGATCGCCTCGTCGTAGGCGTTCGTATGCAGGCTGTTGCAGTTATCGGACAGCGCGTAGAGCGCCTGTAGCGTCGTGCGAATATCGTTGAACTGAATTTCCTGGGCGTGGAGGCTGCGTCCGGACGTCTGGATGTGATACTTCAACATCTGACTGCGACGGCCGGCGCCATAGCGTCGATGCATGGCGCGGGCCCAGATCCGCCGGGCGACGCGGCCGATAACTGCGTATTCGGGATCCATGCCGTTCGAAAAGAAGAAACTCAGGTTCGGCGCGAAGTCATCGATCAGCATCCCGCGGCTCAGGTAGTACTCCACGAGCGTAAAACCGTTGGCGAGCGTGAAGGCCAGCTGCGTGATCGGATTCGCGCCGGCTTCGGCGATGTGATAGCCGCTGATCGACACGCTGTAGAAGTTCCGGATCGCGTGTTCGATGAAGTAATCCTGAACGTCACCCATCATCCTGAGCGCGAATTCGGTCGAGAAGATGCAGGTGTTTTGCGCCTGATCTTCCTTGAGGATGTCGGCCTGGACGGTGCCCCGGACCTGGGCAAGCGTCTCGGCCCGAATACGGCCGTAGGTCTCGGCATCCAGCAGCCGGTCGCCGCTGATGCCGAGCAAACCGAGGCCGGAGCCGTCATGGCCGTCCGGCAGGACGCCGCGATAAACGGGCTGCGGCGCAGAACCGAAGTGCTCGTCGAGCTGCGCGCTGGCGGCCGCCCAGCCGCCGCTCTCACGCAGGTGCTTCTCCACCTGCTGATCGATGGCCGCGTTCATGTACATCGCGAGGATGATCGGCGCCGGCCCGTTGATCGTCATCGACACGGAGGTCGTGGACTGGCACAGGTCGAAACCCGAGTACAGCCGCTTCATGTCGTCCAGCGAAGCGACCGACACGCCGGAATTGCCGATCCGGCCGTAGATGTCGGGACGCTCGTCGGGGTCCTCGCCGTAGAGCGTCGTCGAATCGAACGCCGTGGACAGCCGCGTAGCCGGCTGCCCCTGGGACAGGTAGTGAAACCGCCGGTTCGTTCGCTCCGGCATGCCCTCGCCGGCGAACATCCGCGTCGGGTCTTCCTGTTCGCGGCGGTAGGGGTATACCCCTGCCGTGTAGGGATAGGCGCCGGGCAGGTTCTCGCGCAGCAGGAACCGCGTCATCTCGCCCCAGTCTTTGAAATGCGGCGCGGTGATCTTGGGAATCGGCAGGTGGCTCAGACTCTGCTCGTAATTCTCGCCGGTAATCTCGCGATCGCGGACCCGGTATGAGTAGGTTTCTCCCTGAACCCCTGCGCGCCGGCCCGGCCACGCCTTCAGCGCGGCGACGCCGTCTGCGCCGAGATCACCCAGCGCCTCGTTGTAGCGTCGGCGCAGCGTGCGGCGGCTTTCGTCGCCTTCGTCCAGACGGTCCTGCGGATAAGGATCCAGCGCGGACGGCGGCGAATCGCCAAGGGTCTCCAGAGCCTGGTAGCACGTCTGTGCCCGCCGGGCAGCGTCAGCCCGCGCCTCGGCTTCCGCATTGGCGGCGCGCCCGTCCTCCGAGATCTCCGCGAGGTATCGGGTCCGCGGCGCGGGTATCAGCGCAGTCCCGGCGCTCGCCGGTGCCGGCAACTCACCGCTGAGCTGCCAGCTCTTGCCGCCCTCGCCGTCGATCGTCGCGCACAGCGCCGCAAACAGGCGGTTGACTCCGGGATCGTTGAACTGGCTGGCGATGGTGGGATAGACCGGCACCTCCTCGTCGGAGGCGGTGAAAGCCAGGCGGTTTCGACGCCACTGCTTGCGAACATCGCGCAGCGCGTCATCCGCGCCCCGTTTCTCGAACTTGTTGAGCGCCACGAGATCGGCGTAGTCGAGCATGTCGATCTTCTCGAGCTGGCTCGCCGCCCCGTAGTCGCTCGTCATGACGTATAGAGAATGATCGACCAGATCCACGATTTCGGTGTCGCTCTGGCCGATGCCCGCCGTCTCGACAACGATGAGATCGAAGCCGACGCTCTTCAGAAAATCCACGCTGTCCTTGAGCACGGCGCTGGTGGCCAGATGCTGCCGGCGGGTCGCCATCGAGCGCATGAAAATACGTTCATCGGCAAGCGCGTTCATGCGAATGCGATCGCCAAGCAGTGCACCTCCGGAGCGCCGGCGCGTCGGATCAACGGCCAGCACGGCAATGCGACGCTCGGGGAAACAGCGCAGGAATCGGTTCAGAAGTTCGTCGGTCAGGCTGCTCTTGCCAGCGCCACCGGTGCCGGTGATGCCGACGACGGGGACCTGGGCGGCCCCCTCGGCCCAGCGTCGGCGCAGGGGCAGCAAGCGGTCGGGGTCGTCGATCGCGGCCTCCAGCAGGCTCAGCGTCTGGCCGACCCTGCGATGCTCGCCAGGCGTGATCGGACCCGGCTCGAGACCGGGCTTCTCCCAGGCACGAACCCGGGCAAAGATGTCCTTCACCATGCCTTCGAGACCTAGCGCGAGCCCCGCCTTGGCGTCGTAGATCTTCTCGACGCCGTGCGCCTCGAGACCCTCGATTTCGTCGGGCGCGATCGTCCCGCCGCCGCCAACGACGACCCGGATGTGCTCGGCGCCGTGTTCGCGCAGCATATCGACCATGTAGCGGAAATATTCGTTGTGCCCGCCCTGATAGGAACTGCAGGCGATGCCGTCGGCGTCTTCCTGCAGCGCGGCCCGCACGATTTCGCCGACGCTGCGGTTATGGCCGAGATGAATCACTTCCGCGCCCTGCGACTGCAGCAGCCGCCGGACGATATTGATCGCCGCGTCGTGTCCGTCAAACAGGGAAGCGGCGCTCACGAAACGCAGGGGCGCATCCGCAGGGCGCGAGGCGCTCGATTCGATTTCCGACGCGGCGGTGCTCATGACGCTTGAATCTTGTCCCCGGACATCTCTATGCGGACCCTTCGGAGGGCTCGTCATTATAGCGACAATCTTCGAGCCGCCGCCGCACGATCGTTGCTGCAATGCAGCGGCGCGAAGGAGCAAAAGTGTCGGACGCTCCTCATGCAGGACACGGCGAGTGCGACTATAATCCCGGCGCCGTCGAGGGACTTGCAGCGGGTTTTGAAACGTATTCCGGCCGCACCATCCCGACGAGCCCTGGCGCACATGCGTTTGCGACAAGCCATGCCGATCCGTAGCACAGGCGTCGAATCCCGATCCACAGGGGGATCCAGCGGCGGTATGCAGGGCCGATCGACGGGCAGTGGCAGCCTGCTGGAAGGCTCCAGGACGACACGAATTCGAGGCGGCACGAAGTCGCCCGTCACCCGTTTTCAGGAGGAGCTTTAGATGGAACTGTTCGAAACCCTGCGTGAGATGGGACACGAGCAGGTTGTCTTCTTCCACCACGAACCGACCGGAATGAAAGCCATAGTTGCGATCCACGACACGACCCTCGGGCCGGCGCTCGGAGGTCTCAGAATGTGGCCCTACCACTCCGAGGAAGAAGCGCTGCGAGACGTACTGAGACTGTCGCGAGGCATGACCTACAAGGCGGCCGTCTCCGGCCTCAACCTCGGCGGCGGCAAGGCCGTGCTGATCGGCGATCCGGAAAAGGACAAAAGCGAAGCCCTGTTCCG
>Ga0316189_10007633_pt1 | contig 10210 bp, 6 predicted proteins | sample LowCovwburrow_MG_FD_204930 | JGI IMG/M metagenome (GOLD analysis project Ga0316189, IMG submission 204930) | Coastal sediment microbial communities from Maine, United States - Lowes Cove worm burrow | ecosystem: Environmental > Aquatic > Marine > Coastal > Sediment | place: USA: Maine... | reverse complement strand
GGAAGACCTGGATCACAAGCCATTGGATCATAAAATCCTGGCAAAGACAACCTCGCCTCCCGAGTCTCATCCGGCTGGGACGGTTCAGGATTTCACTTTGGCCGAAAATCTAAAGGTGAAGATGGTCTGGATTCCACCCGGAACCTTCCTTATGGGTAGTGCTTCAGATCAAGGGCAGGGAGACGAACGTCTCCACCAGGTGACCCTGACACAGGGGCGTTGGATGGGGCAAACGGAAGTTACCCAAGAACAATGGGAAGCCGTTATGGGTCGCAATCCCAGTAAGTTCAAAGATGAAAACCTGCCTGTAGAACGAGTTTCCTGGGAATTGGTAGAAGATTTTCTGTTCAAGGTTAATCTTCAATTCAAGGGCAACGGCCATTTTCGCCTCCCCACAGAAGCCGAGTGGGAATACGCCTGTAGGGCTGGAAATGAGGACGGTTTTGACGGGGTTACGGATGAGATGACCTGGCACAAGGGTAACTCAGATGGGAAATCTCATCCGCCAGCCCAAAAGGAACCAAACGCCTGGGGTCTTTACGATATGCACGGAAATATATGGGAATGGTGTTCGGATTGGCTGGGCAACTATCCCAAAGGCAAGGTGGTAGATCCTAAAGGACCGGCCTCGGGGAAATATAAAATTTTTCGGGGCGGCAGTTGGAACTGGCCTTTATCCTATTGCACATCCTTTAATCGCAACAATAACACCCCTCGTGGGTACAGCAAGGAATTAGGGTTTCGTCTGGTGCGAGACCCTGGATAAGGTTTTCCTGCTTAAGCCAAATTCGAATAATCCTGTATGGTTTTTATCAGAGAAACCACAGGGAAGAACCATGCCGACATGAACCGATATTACTGAAAAGGAGTAAGTGTTATGAAAAAAGAGGTTTTGTTAATATTCATACTCATGGGATCACTTATTTTTGCTGGAGATGATGTTCCTGCAAATTTACAGGTTCCAGTTCTGGAAGAAAACAATGTCAACTATCTGGCTTATGCCAATACGAAAAAAGGAGAGTTTCCACTCCCCGAGAAGTTAGATAATCTAGCCAAATTTGCCGGCAAACATCTCACTGATTTTCGCTGGGCGGATTATAACGGTCCTCGGATCAGGGTTGGTGTTCTAGAGGTAAAGAACAGCACGAAAAAGGAATATGATGGCCTGGACGGAGACAGGGGAATCGTGGAAGTGGAACGAATTCCTGTTAGTTCTATCGATGCTCTGGTAATCAATAGTCTCGTGAACACCGGACGTTTTACCCTGGTTGAAAGAGAGATCATTGAGAAACTGGTGGAAGAACAAGACAGAAAAACCGCTGGCCTTGTGACCACCCAATCAGGCGCAAAATCTGGACGCATGTTGGGCGCTCGTTATCTTATTAAAGTCATTGTCACGGAATATGAACCTACCTACAAGAAAAAGAGTTTCGGTTTGGGGGCAGTTTCAGGTGGTTTTTTGGGCGGGGTTGGTGTGGGTGTAGAGCAATCCATGGTAAGCCTTACATTCCGGCTGGTTGACCCGGAAAGCAGTGAGATCATATTTTCAAAAAAGGCGATGGCTGTCATTGATAAAAAAGGGTTTGGCGTAGGTGGCGGGAAAAGCAAAAAGGGAAAATCTGAAGCTGCTACCTTTTCCTCCATGTCTCAAACCCCCATTGGAAATGCTGTGATAGCTGCCATAAATGTGGGTGTTTTTGAATTGGTAAAGGCCATTGGAAACCCTTCCATGAAGGCTAAAGTAGTCTTGGTTAAGGACGGCAACGTTATTCTAAACAGGGGCCAAAGCCAGGTTCAGGTGGGAGATACCTTTCGAGCATTTATTAAGGGAGATGAATTTGTTGATCCTGAAACGGGGATCTCCCTTGGCTCAGAGACCGAAGAGGTTGGTTCTTTGGAAGTGAGTAAGGTGATGCCTCGTTTCTGCTATGCCCGGGCCATTGGATTTCAAGCTGAAGAATTGGCAAGGGGCGATGAGGCTGTTTCCAATCTGGTGGGCGAGGATTTCCATTTTGCCAAAGCCTGGTTAGGGCCTTATCCCAAGACAAAGAAATATACCGAAAAGCGAAGGAAAAAAAAGGCCGAAAAAAAAGCGAAGAATTAAAACAGGGAGGCTGAAATGACGAAGAGGTGGGGTCCTTACGAGATCTTGGAGGAGTTGGGACGTGGTGGGATGGGTGTTGTCTACCAGGCGTGGGATCATGATTTGCAGCGTATGGTTGCTATTAAAACGCTTAATGAGCAATTTGCGCGGGATAAAAAAATTGTGGAGCGCTTCGTTCGTGAGGCTCGGGGCGCGGCTTCTCTCAATCATCCCAATATTGTGCAGGTTTATTTCATTGGCGAGCAGGATGGCCAGACCTATTTTGTGATGGAGCATGTTGTGGGAGAGACCCTGGCGGGGCGCATTAAACGTAAAAAAGTGATTGGTTCACAAGATGCGGCACGGTTGCTGAGGGATGTGGCTTCGGGTCTTGCTGCAGCTCATGACAAGGGCATTATTCACCGGGATATTAAACCGGCCAATATCATGATCAATAAAGAGGGTGTGGTGAAAATCGCCGATTTTGGCATTGCCCGTATTCCCGATTACGACCTGAAGTTAACAGATACTGGCCAGTTTCTGGGGACGCCGGGTTATTTCTCCCCGGAAATATGTATGGGCCATTCACCGGAAAAAAGATCGGATATTTTTTCGGCTGGCATTGTCTATTTTGAAATGCTCACCGGAAACATTCCCTTTAATGCAGATAGTCCCTATGCCTTGATGCGTCAAGTGGCGGAAGCCAGAATCCCCGATGTGAGAATCCTCAATAACGATGTAGATGGAACCACCAGTGAGATTCTTAAAAAAATGGTGCAGGTTAATCCGGAAGATCGTTACGAGAGTTGCCAGGAACTCATGAATCATTTAGATGAGTATCTGCAAAATGGGTGTGTCTCTGATATGGCATTTTTTGAGAGGCAGACCGTTTCAGATAAGTCAGAACCGTTGAAGCAGAACACTTCTGAAACCGATTTCTTTACGGGTAACCTTACGGACCCTTTAACACCAGAATATGGCATGGATGAAATAGAGGTTCCTCAATCCAGCCAGGAGAAAAGTTACTCACCTTGGATGAATGCTCTTCCCGTAGTCGTTGTCTTATTCCTATTGTTGGCATATTGGGTTGTAAAGGATTTGCCAGATGAAAACGGTAAAACTTCTCCAATTGCTGAAATAAAAAGGGATGAGTCTGTGGGTAACTCGGGAAACGGGGGGATGGTGGGACTGAGAAGCAATGACTTGGGAGGTTCGCTTTCAGATAGGAGCGCTGGCGACGACCTGGTGGACCAGGCTGTTGCTTCACCTGTTGGAATGGGTCATGGCGATCAAAATACAGGAGGTTCCTATGGCGTTGCAGAGGAGGATGGCTCGGATCTTCTTTTAGATCGGGCTCCAGAATTAGATGTTGAAAAGCCAGAGGATTATGTGGTTGCAGCTCCTCCTGATTCCAATGATATGGAACAGCCTATGGATGATGTTTCATCGCAGGATACCCTGGAACTGAAGGATCAGGCAGCATCCGCTTCTGAAGAAGAGGACGGGGACCTTGTAAGCCAGGCGCCCTTTGCAGTAGCAAATACCTTTCCAGGAAAGAGTGTCGGGAGAAATGAAAGCTTTGATTTTGAGAATCCTGCACTGGTAGTTTACGCCATGGGCGATCATGTTCTGGGCGGCGCATTGGAAAGGGAACTGGAAGCTTTGTTGGGCGACCATGAACTGCTTGACAAAGATATGAATGGGGCTCTGAATGTATTTGAACCCTTTGAAATTGTTGGGCCTCAAGCCATGTGCCAGGCTGCCAGCCACGGCCTGGCCGATGTGGTTTTCTCCATAGAGGTTCATCCCATTGGTGAGCAGGAACTTTCTATGGGAGGTGCCTCAAATTTCAATACCATCGCCCAAGTCATAATTAGGGCCAGACTTGCTTCCAGTGGTGAAAGTCTTAATTTGCATATTTTGGAAAGTGCGGAGTTTTCGACTCTTAATGCAAGAGGCGTGGCACAGGGGATTATCAACGATTCAAGGCGCCAGATCCAAAAAGTTCTCAGTCCTGTCAATCTAAAAGAGAGGCAGAAAGGGTCTGAAGATAAAACTACGGTTGCCATAGCCTGGACGGGTCTTCCCATTTTGGGGGAGGCATTTGAAACGGCCATTGCCCATGGTCTGGAAAAAAAGGGATATCGGGTTTTGGAACGAGAATGGAACCCGGAATCTCCACTTAAAGATCTGGCCAAGCTGGCAGGGGATGAAGGATGCGAATTCCTGGTGCATGTAAAAGTTAACGACATGGGACAGAGAGAGATTGAAGTTAATGGCCTTCTCACCAGTGCCTACACAGCTCAGGTCAGGGTGCGCTGTATTCAGGCAATTGATGGTCGAGGTTTGGAGTCAATAAATTTGGATCTGGAATACGTGGCATCCAACGCCACATCCCAGGTTCAGGAAGAGGTTTCTTCATTCATGCGAAGGCTTACAAAAATGATGAAAAGCAGAAGCTGACCCGTATTTCCGGGTGAGAAGATTCGAAAAACTAATTCTTAGGAGAATTTCATGACAAGAAAACAGACAGTGTTCTTAGCACCATTAATGGTTTTAACCCTCATCCTTTTTGTTCAGCCATGTCTGGCAAAAAAGTATGGTCCAGGGCCCTTGACTGGCCAGGCTCTTAGCGCCAGGAAACATTTCAAAAACGGGGTTAATTCCTTGAAGCAAGGGCAGCATTATCTTGCTGCATGCTCCATGTTGGATAGTTTACATATCAAAAACAAGCCTAAAAGGTTTAAGAAACTCACCCCTATTGTCAAGGATGCTTACGATGAGAAACTCAGGATCTGCGAGGGATTCCTGCGGGGTGAAAATTTCAGGGATGCCTTAACCCATTACAAGCACTTCAAACTGTTCCTGATTTTCTTGGAGCGTTATCAAATGCTCAATTTTGTTACCATCGACATAGAAAAAAAGATCGCGGAAGCGTCCATGGGTGTAGCCGCCGATGCCTATAAAGCAGCAGAGGTTTCCTTTGGAAGCGGGGCCTGGTCTCAAGCTATTGACAAGTACCGTGTTGTGTTGGCGCATGCCCCTAATTTCAAAGACACTCGTGAAAAAATCGCCGAGTGCCTTTATAGCCTGGGCAAGAACGAGTTGCTTGAAAACCGGTTCAGGAAGGCGGCGGCGTACTTCGCAGACGCCAATGGAGAGGTCTCCGATTATAAAGATGCCATGGTTCATGCCGCCGAGATATACTATCAATTGGGAAACCATGCTTTTGACAGTGAATTTTATCGCCAGGCATGGTTGGAATATAAGGCCGTGACAGATCTGGACCCTGAGTATAAAGATGCCGCCATCAAGCAACAAAGCGCAATGGAAGCCGCTGAAGTTATTTTGGGGTTTGGCCAGTTTGATAATAAAACCGGGTTTTCCGTGAGTGGCATGGCCGTAGGTGATTTTATCTTCCAGGAATTAAGGACTAAACTAGAAGGGAAGGGAAGTCAATTTTTTAAGTTGACCTTTGATATGGAAAAGTCTGATTTTATAGCCAATGGCGCTGTAACCCAGGTTCTGGCCAATGAAAAGGAAACGCCGCCTGTGGAGAAGGTGGAGATCATTAAATGGAAAGATTACGAGAAGTACAAAGACGCCAACGGCAAAAAACATACCCGAGAAATTCCCAGATCCGAGACCGTCCGCTACCTTGAATCCTCAAAAAGCCGTCAAGTGGTTTTTTCAGGTTACATGAACGTTAGAAACAAAACCACGGATGATGTGGTGATCAACAAACAAATTTCCAAATCCGACACTCAAGCGGCCCATTGGGCGGAACTCATTACTCAAACCGAAAATCAGTGGCGATTGTCGGAAAGGGTAAAGGCTTTGCTTGCTGGAAGCAGAACCATCAGGTCAGAGGATTCCATGATTAAAACAGTTATTTCCCACATAACCGATGAACTGGTTGTGGTTATTCTAGAGGAATTGGACAAAACCCAGAAGGTTCAAGAACCAACGTCTCTTCAGCTGGACCTGATTTAGGAGACAAGCCTTTTAATGCGAGGGGAGGCAGAGCCTCCCCGTACAGGTTTTTATTCCGGGAGGAAGGCTCGGATGGTGTAGCCGTCAAGGCCGGGCATGCCTTTTATTGGGAAAAAGTGAATCACTTCCTGCCAACCCCGCGACTGGAACATTTCTCCGTAGTTTCGGGGCCAGTGGCGTTCTGAACCGGAATGCTCGTTTTCAATGGTGATAATCACTTTACGGGCCACCTTGGATACCTTGTCCCAAAAGGATTCGTCTGTTTCGGGATGTAGATGCATGAGCACTGCCATGGAAAATACCAGGTCATAGGATTGATCTTCCAATTGGTGGATGGTCTGGGTCAGATCTCCAAGTACAATGGTTGATTCAGCAAGGTCCGGGTAATTCTGGCGCAGTAAATCCACGGCACCGGAACAGATCTCCAGGCCTGCGGTCTCAATCTCCATTTGCTGTTTTAAATAGTTCAGGTTCCGGCCTACGTTACAGCCCATTTCCAATGCAGACTCTATTTGGACGCCGGTTTTTTCAATTAAACCTGCCAACAACACACTTCTCTCTTCGGGTTTGAAATAATCTGCAGCATTGTTGAAATCATCTTCTGGAGCTTCCCAGTAGTTGATGATGTCATTGGAATTGGGATAGTACAACTTCATGGTCATGAGTTGCCGATGCAATCTTAAGGCGGGTGCATGGTTTTCTTCGGCCAGAATCTCTTCTCCACCCATGAGCAGATAGAGATAATAGGGACCCACTTTTATGCGCCAACCCGGAACGGGTTCTTTTAAGTGGCGTATTCCGAACCGCTCCTCTTTATGGACGTGAAAGTAACTGCCAGGCTCGTAGTCAGCCAACTGCTGGAGCGGTTCTCCCATGGCGTAGTGATAATCATTTTCAAAAACCAGGACTCCCTGATCCCGTTTTTGGGTGAAACAAACCATATTTTGCATAACGGGATTGAATCGCATCTAATGCACCATCCTCTATTTTTGGTGAGTTTAACATGAAATTTCCCCATGGGCATTAAATTTCTGATTTAGCCCTGGCACATGGCGTTTTTGCTTGTTTTTGTGTGATCTTGATCACTGAGTCACTTATTCTGCCTTTTCTGACTTTTTGGTAATGTTCAGATCAGGTTATAATCATTTTCAAGGATTATCTTTATGGGTATCTGATCGTGGGTACCTACCCAGACCAGGATTTCGTTTATCTCTTCCTCAATGAATTGCATCGGATGGCTGGCCCCAATATGAAAAAAAAGAATGGCACATTTAAAAAAATTCTCGCATCACTCTACATGCTGTGCTTCGCCATTTTTCTGTATTTCTTCATCAACGGGCTGTCCTATTACACCACGCCAATGGCTGAGAGACCGCTCCATGTGGATTACAGGGTTTTCAAACCGGCTGGATCGTCGGGTCTCTTCTTGGGTGTTCTGGGTTCGGTGTTCATGTTCTCGCTACTTTTCTATTCCCTGCGAAAGAGAACCCGATTATTCGGGTCCTTTGTTCAGGTAAAGTACTGGCTGGACATTCATATTCTTTTTGGCGTAATGGGACCGCTCTTTATTCTGCTTCATACCTCTTTTAAGCTGGGCGGTCTGGTAGCCGTAAGTTTCTGGTCTATGATGGCTGTTGCCTTGAGCGGCTTGTTCGGTCGCTACCTCTATGTACAGATCCCTCGGAACATTCGTGGTGAAGAGTTGGGCATTAAGGAATTGGAAGAAAGTGATAGCCAAATAACCAGCGCGCTGCAGACAGACTTTGGCCTTACCAGTGGAGATGTGGACGAAATGATGCAGTATCTGAACGGAAGAGAACGGGTTCGTTCAGGCCTTTTCTGGTGGGATATGATTGTGGCGGATCTATCCTTCAAATGGCATTTAATGCGGGCTCGGAAACAATTTCCCGCTCGCTTCAAGATATCCCCTCAAAGTGCGAAGGCCCTTGTTGATGCGGCCCGTCGCAAATCCACCATGAAACGACGTATCGCCAGATTGGAGAAGGTTCATAAACTGTTCCATTACTGGCATGTCATCCACCGCCCTTTTGCTTTGATTATGTACATCATCATGATGATTCACATTGTTGTGGCTCTCATGTTTGGCATTTCCTGGCGAAGTTGAGGCTAAATATCCAGAACGGAGCCTTCCCTGCTCTGTCTTAACAGGCTGAAATACATTGAATGGCACTCATTATACAGTTGTTTTTTTCTTAATTTTTAGCGGGAGCCTATGGGCGCAGTTATCACCCGGCGACCTTGCTCAGGCCCATTCCAAGTTGGAAGGTCTACGCAACTGCACCTTGTGTCATGAAATTGGTAATAAAGATTTTAAAGATAAATGTCTGGCCTGTCATACTACACTGAAGAAACGAATCGAGCTTAAAGAAGGGCTGCATGCTCAGGCGGGATATGACGTGTGCCAGAAATGCCATGTGGATCATCATGGCAAGGAATTTGCCTTAATTCGTGAGACAGATTTGGAGCAATTTGCTCATGATGATACGGGTTATAAAATTGAAGGCAAACATGGGGAATTGGAGTGCAGAGACTGTCATAAGGCTCAATTTATAAAAAGCCCAGAAAGTCTTCAGAAAGCGGGAAAAGATCTTGAACGTACATTTCTAGGCCTGGAAGGTTCTTGTATTCAATGCCATACAGACATTCATTCCGGAGAACTATCGGAGAATTGCCAGGATTGCCATGATCAGAGTTCCTGGAAACCTGCCTCTGGATTTGATCATCAAACGGCACGCTTTCATTTAGAGGGGAAACACGGAGAATTGGAGTGTCAGGCCTGTCACCCCAAGGCGGAGAACCATACAGAAAAATATACCTCTCTTATCTTTAAACCCCTGGAATTTGAACAATGCACCAGTTGTCATGGCGACGAACACAGAGGACAGTTAGCTGGGGACTGCACGGATTGTCATAATTTGGAGGCATGGAAACCGGCGCCCCTGTTTTCTCACCGCCAAACCAGGTTTCCCCTTACCGGTGCTCATCAAAATACCCAATGCAAAGCTTGTCATCCCCGGGTTCAAGGCAGCATTGAGAAGCCAGGTTACACCCGATTCTCACCAATAGCATCGGACAATTGTAGTCGTTGTCATGAGGATGTGCATGAGAACCGGTTGGGTTCCAATTGCGAGAGTTGTCATAATACAGGAAGTTGGAGCAGGTATAAGAAGAGCGCTTTTGATCATGATCAAACGGCCTATCCTTTAACAGGCGTCCACGAAACGGTTGCCTGTAAGGCCTGCCATGGTGACCATTGGAAAAAAATCCCCAGTTTCTCTAAATGTGAGGATTGTCATGGGGACGCTCATTCCAAACAGATTTCCTATGAACCCTATCCAGACGGATGTGAATCCTGTCATTCTACGGTTGGTTTTGTTCCCGCTCTTTTTACCGTGGAAAGACATCAGCAAGTTTCCTTTCATTTGGAAGGCAGTCATCTGGCTATTCCCTGTATTGCCTGTCATCCCCAGATGGAGGACGGTGCTGGACGTAGGTTCTCCTATTCGGACCTGAACTGTTTGTCCTGCCATGAAGATTTCCATGAGGGAAGGGTGAACGCCATCATGGAAAAATTTCAATGGGAAGGTCAAATGGGTTGCGAGACCTGTCATAACGTTCACAGTTGGGATGCGTCCGTTTTTGATCATAAAACCACCCACTTTCAATTGACCGGGGTTCATGAAACTGTGTCGTGCAAGAAATGTCACGGTTCGGACGGGGATGGCGGGTTTCCATTGCGGTTCACCCCAACATCCGGCAAGTGCTCGGATTGTCATGAGGATCAACATTTTGGACAGTTTACCGATAAAGAAAAGAGTGGGAAATCTTGTGAATCATGCCATGGAACCCAGAGTTGGAAGGCAGTGAATTTTAATCATGATTCAGACACCCGTTTCTCTCTGAAAGGGGCTCATTCCAATGTTGATTGCGCTGCCTGTCACCCCGTTGAAACCAGTGGCGGTACCAAATTTACCCGCTTTAAGCCCATTGCTGTTGAATGCGCGGCATGTCATATTGATTCCAGTAATATAAAGGAGTTGCAGCCATGAGAAAAAACCATGAATTCAAGGTTCTTTTTTTCTTTTTTATCTTCTCGGCATGGTTGCCTGGCAT
>Ga0316189_10007632_pt1 | contig 10210 bp, 4 predicted proteins | sample LowCovwburrow_MG_FD_204930 | JGI IMG/M metagenome (GOLD analysis project Ga0316189, IMG submission 204930) | Coastal sediment microbial communities from Maine, United States - Lowes Cove worm burrow | ecosystem: Environmental > Aquatic > Marine > Coastal > Sediment | place: USA: Maine... | reverse complement strand
AAGGCTATCGATCCAAATCACCTGTTCACCATTGTTAATGGTGACATCCAGTATATCGACCTCATCAAAGAGTACGTGACAGATCTAGACCTGCTTGGTGTGAATGCTTATCGTGGTATCGGCTTTACAGAGCTGTGGAAAGACGTTGATGAAAAGCTCGACCTGCCTGTGTTGTTCTTTGAGTTTGGAGCTGATGCCTTCAATTCGAAAAACTTTGCAGAAGACCAGGGCGCTCAGGCTAATTTCCTAAGAGGGCAATGGCAGGAGATGTATAACAAAAGTGCTGGTAATGGTCAGGAAGGTAATTCTATCGGCGGATATGTTTTTGAATGGCGAGATGAGTGGTGGAAATACAAACAGGTCGAATTCCTGGATGAGCACAACACTAATGCTTCCTGGGCGAATGGTGGTTATACCTACGATTTTGTCCCAGGGCAGAACAATATGAATGAGGAATGGTGGGGCATTACGCGCTTAGGCCCGATGAATGCCCTGGGTATCTATGTTGCTGAGCCAAGAACTGCATATTATGTACTAGGAGACATCTGGAGTATTGATCCATATAAACAAAAAACGGTAGCCATTAATACGGACATTAAGAATATAAATATGGATCTTTATGAGGTAAAAGCAGCCGTTACAATGCTTAAAAGTGAAAACGAAGAGAGAAAGAAATTTGCCCTGACAGGCGGTAGCCTTGGTGTCGAGTTTTTGTTCAGTGGATTGTCCGGTGACATTGATGAAGACGGTAGAGAGGCTGTTAATAATAGTAATGGACAGATGGCCTTTCTGGATTTCGAATTTAACCCTACTAAGGATATTACTGGTCAATTTTCAATAAACGTTCTTGGTGAAGTCCCAAACAGAACGATGGAATTTCTATACGGTGACCGTGGTAAAGCTTTTCAGGTAATAACAACCGGTGAAGATCTCGATGGCACGTTAGTGTTAGAAAAGACCACTAATGATAATGAACGCGTTGAAATTTACGATTATAACGGCACCTATACTACTGATGGATATAACCTGACAACGTTCTACCATACACCGCGGTTCCACTGGGGCTACGAAGGTGACTACTTCGGCTTACTAAGAGAAACAACAGATATGGCTGGTCAGGATATCTGGAATTCTAAGGCACCTTATGGCGCAGAGTTTGAGGGTAAGCAATCGCTCGATGGTTTGAAATTCTTGTTAGGTCCAGAAGTCTACTGGGGCGCTAATCCTAAGGCCATGCTGAAGTACGAGTTTAAACTTGGTGGCAATGATTTTGCATTTATCCATGCGGAAGACATTGCGCGTAAAAGTGAAGAAGCATCACCTGGTGATGCTATCGGTATTCAGACTCGCCAGACAACCTTATATTCCCGATTTGGTTCGACAAAAAATTCGCTTGAAGTAGGCGCAATTATGGCGAGTACTGAAAAAATTGGGGATAGATATTCACGTCTAGAGGGTGGCAATATTGTTGTTGATGAAATTGACTTTGAAGATACCTTAGGTGTAAAGGCGACACTCGCCTTTGAAGCCTTTGGTGCATCACGTGCTTATATCGGCCTTAACTATGGCGGTTTAGTCGCTGATGGCGGTGCTACACAAGCGTTATTCGGTATAACTAATGGAATTAATAACTGGAGCCAGTTGCCTTATTCTGAGTTTGGCAACAAGAAAGAAATTGAAGCTGGTATTCAGATGAATTTTGGTTCAATAACTATATTGCCGCGGCTTTTATATCGTGAGAATTTAGTGGATGCAAATCCGACTATTGCTACTAGCACGACAGGCACAACTTTATCACCTGGTTTGTCACCGCGTAATCGCGATGATAATGCGTTTGCAGTCCTTGGCAACAGAGAAGCAAGGTCAAGTGAAATCTTTTTAACCTACGACCCAACACCTGCTACAGGATTTTATGAGTGGGATAATGATCGACGGGAAGATGCTGATTTTGCATTTAATTTAGGTGCTAACTATACAGAATTTCCTAAAGCGACAGATTCACATCAGTTTTTCTTCAGACCATCAGGCACTAACGCAGCATTTGGCGAGGGCCTGGTAGCAGAAGATGTGTGGAAAGTAACAAGTCGAATGATGATGAAAACCAAAGGCGGAAGTAATATTGAATTGAAGTTAGAAAACGGTTTTCAGCAGTCAACAGGTGATGCAGAAGGGCCAACGCGTGAGTACTATAAAGTCGATAGCAAACTATGGCTGAGCAACAATCATGTTATCGAAGCTTTTGTTTATAAAGATGCCTGGGGTCCTTATGACTTCTTCCGTCAATTTAACCAAACCTATCCCTGGCAGTACAAACTTGATTATTCAGTTTTAATGGGGCCCAACAGCTGGACGAATACACCTGGTTCAACAAGTAAGTGGGGCGTTAGAGCTTTATATAGAACACTTGATGAGAACTCACCTGAGTATGCGGAAGGTATTGAGGGCTCGGCTGGGTTTGCGGAAGGCAGAAATAGTTCAATGTTTGAAATAATCACATATTTAACATTCAACTTTAAGTGATTAAGCGAGTATTTCAAAGGCAGAAATTATGAACATGATAATTAAAAAAACGATAATTAAAAAAACGCTAAATCATAGCAAGCAGCATCTAAGCATGTTTGCTGCACTGATGCTCACTGCTGTGATGATCCTGTTGTCGGCAGGCTGTGATGCCGATGGCGGAAGTGTACAGAATACAATTGAGCTACCACCGATGGGAGATTCAGAACTTAACTTCCAATGTGCGGATGAAGGCATCTTCGAAGAGAAATGCGTTCTGGACAACCCGCAAAACCCATACGCTAATGTCGCTGTTACTGAAGACAATAAATTTGCTCTGAATGATGCAGCGCCATCTGCGAAGGCGAGATATTACCTGTGGGCGACGGCATTGGCGAAGGGTGCTGGTGCTCCGGGGGAGAACCAGTTCCGTACCGCTTTATCGTTGCAGCAAGTGCTCGCTCAAAGTGGTAGTCCCACTACTCAGAAACAGGCAAAAAAAGCCTATCGTTCGGTACTGGATAACTATTTTCTATCAGTAACTTTTTTCGGGCCATTTACAACGGATGAAGGTGTTGAATTTGTTACTCCGGCATCTCTCAAAGACGAAGTCGGTAAAAATTTATATAACCCAATCAGTCCCGATCTCGTTTTACTGTATGACGCGCAGGATTTAGCACTGGCAGATATAGGTAAGTGGGGTTACGTTTATGATACGACGAATGAAATCATGTCCGTTTTTGAATAACTCACAGAACAATATTAGATGTTTGCAAGGAGTGGTTTATGTTGCCTAAAAATATTGTCAGAGGGGTTACTTCCTCAAACTACCAGCTAAAAAAAGTAGATGTTGATGCTGACAGAAATGTTGAAGTGGATGCGGATTCGGCTTCCTATATTGATAAACGGGCTAGATACTTGTTAGGGCCGAATATGAATACTTCTATCGAGAATAATGGCACTGTCTCTGGTGAATTTATAGAACTGGACGGTGAGCGTTTTTACGCGATACATAATGTTGACAAGATAGCACCGTTTTTTATCAGTGTTATCTCTGACAGCGACCACTGGTTATTCGTATCCTCAACTGGTGGATTGACTGCTGGTAGAGTTTCGCCAGAGACTGCTCTGTTTCCTTACGTTACCGTCGACAAAATTCATGATAATGCGGTTCATACCGGGTGCAAGACGATATTGCACGTAGAGGCGAACGACAGGCACTACGAATGGGAACCCTTCAATATGGAGCACGACGGTCTCTATTTTATTAACCGTCACCTGTATAAAAATCTGCTGGGTAATAAGTTGTGTTTCGAAGAGATTAACCACGATTTGCAACTGGTGTTTCGTTACACCTGGGCGACCAGCGACAGCTACGGTTTTATACGACAATGTGAATTACTAAATCTGGGTGAAGACAATGTCAGTGTGGATTTGGTTGATGGTCTACAGAATATTCTGCCGGCCGGTACGCCACGTTTTGTGCAGACTAATTCCAGTAACCTGGTCGATGCCTATAAGTGGACAGAGCTGGACCGAAAGAGTGGAATAGCCTTTTTTACGCTTTATTCAGGGATTACCGATCGAGCAGAGCCCTGCGAGTCACTTAAGGCTAATACAGTATTTTGCCTTGGCCTCGAGGGACACAAAGTACTGGTTTCTTCAGAGCAGCTCGATAAGTTTCGCCGGGGTGAATCTGTAAAATCGGAAGATAACAAGCGGGGCGTGCGCGGAGCATACCTTGTAAACCAGGCTCTGGAGCTGGCACCACATGAATCGCAGTCATGGCAGTTCGTGGCAAATATCGAGCAGAGTCAGAACCAGGTGGTCGAGTTGCGTAAGCAACTTGATAAACCGAACGTTGTTGCTGAGGCGATTACCAACTCTATTAATGAGGGCTCAGATAAACTGGCGCGAATCATAGGTCGTGGTGACGGTTTCCAGGTAATGGCCGAAGAAAACGTTGCTGTGCATCATTACGCAAACGTGTTGTTCAATATACTGCGCGGTGGTGTGTTCGATGATCAATACCAGGTAACTACGCGGGATTTTGCTGCAAACATTGAGAATTTTAGCCGCGATCTGTACCAACGGCACCGGGGACTGTTAGAAAACTTGCCCGAGAAGCTGAACTTCACACAACTGCTATCAATAATCAAACAACAGGGTGATCTTCAACTGGAGCGCCTTTGCCTCGAGTATCTGCCTATCACCTTCGGTCGCCGACATGGCGATCCGAGTCGCCCCTGGAACCAGTTTGCCATAAAACTGAAAGACGAAGATGGTAACCGCCTGCTTTCTTATGAAGGTAACTGGCGTGATATTTTTCAGAACTGGGAAGCCCTGGCATTGAGCTATCCAGAATTTATCGAAAATGTGATAGCCAAGTTCGTCAATGCTTCTACGATAGATGGCTATAATCCCTACCGAATCACCAAGCAGGGTATCGACTGGGAAGTTGAAGATCCGGACGACCTATGGAGTTATATCGGCTATTGGGGCGACCACCAGATCATCTACCTGCTGAAATTACTGGAATTGTCTAACAGTTTTCATCCTGAGCGGCTTAGTGCATTGCTACATCATCCAGTTTACAGCTACGCCAATGTACCTTATCGGATCAAATCCTTTGAAGCTTTGCTTAAGGATGCCAAGAACACGGTTGAATATGATGAGGATCTTGCTGAACGGATAGAGCATCGGGTCGAGAACATGGGTGCCGATGGCAAATTGGTACTAAATGGTGATGGTCGGCCCTACCAGGTCAACCTGCTGGAGAAGTTGCTGGTGCCGCTGCTGAGTAAGCTGGGTAACCTGGTGGTCGACGGCGGCATCTGGCTCAATACACAGCGCCCGGAATGGAATGATGCCAACAACGCTCTGGTTGGCCAGGGGTTGTCCATGGTAACCCTGTATTACTTGCGTCGCTATATTCGTTTTTTACAGGAGTCACTGGTAACGGACCTGGAGTCAACCAGCATGTCCAGTGAAGTAAGTATATGGCTGGATGAAACTGCAGCTGCTTTGAGTAGAGTACGCCCGCTATTATGCGAAACCCCGATCAGTGCCAAACAACGGTTCCAGTTATTGGTGGAACTGGGTAAGTCGGCGAGTAGTTATCGCCAGTCTGTTTACCAGCAGGAAACGTTCAGCGGTAAAGTTTCCCAGTCTCTCGGTAAAATTAGAGTACTGCTTGACGATGCCCTGACAGTAATCGACCACAGTATCTCTAACAACCGGCGAATGGATCGTCTTTACCACTCTTATAATCTGCTGGACCTGGACCTTGAGCAGGATACAGTGTCAGTGGACACGCTTTACCCGATGCTTGAGGGACAGGTAGCAGCAATTAGTTCTGGTGCTCTTGCACCTGAGCAAGTAGTAGAGGTACTGGAAGCCCTGTTTGAAAGTGATGTATACCGCCCTGATCAGAACACCTTCATGCTATATCCGGACCGGGAGATAACTGGATTTCTTGATAAAAATCGGATACCTGCTGATCGGATCGAGGATATACCCCTGTTACAACGTATGCTTAGCGAAAGCGATGACAGTATCGTATTGTCTGATGCAGATGACAGCTATCGTTTCAATGCAGAGTTGACCAATGTCGGCCAGTTGAACGACGAGTTAGATAGCTTGACTGCAATTTATGGTGACGAGATAGAAGCTGCTCGTAAACCCCTGCAAGAACTTTACGAAATCGTATTCAATCATCAGGCTTTCACCGGACGTTCGGGTGGTATGTTTGGTTTTGAGGGGCTGGGTTGTGTCTACTGGCATATGGTAGCCAAGCTGTTGCTGGCTGTTGAAGAAAATTTCTTTGCAGCGCTGGATCAGGGGGCAGATGAAATGATCTGCAAAAAACTGGGACGACTATATTACCGGATTCGCAAAGGCATCGGTTTTAACAAGACTCCGGCTGAGTATGGTGCATTTCCAACCGACCCTTATTCTCATACGCCGAAACATACCGGTGCACAGCAACCGGGTATGACAGGGCAGGTGAAGGAAGAGATACTTGCCCGTTTTGGTGAGCTGGGCGTTCGTATAAATGCTGGTGCAGTAAGTTTTCAGCCAAGCCTTTTACGAAGACGTGAATTTGTTTCACAGAACAAACAATTTCGCTATCTGGATGTCGATGATAACTGGCAGGAGCTTACCGTACCGTCTGCTGGTCTGGCGTTTACCTGGTGTCAGGTACCTATTGTTTACCTGTCGCATGACTCAGTCAAACCGACACTCGTTATTACCTGGGATGATGGAACACAGCAGACACTTAAAGAATTAGCATTACCTGCAGATGTGAGCTCTGAGTTGTTTAGACGAAGTGGTCGTGTTCGTCAATTGACACTGGTACTGTCAAAAGAGCAATTGTTCGATGAGTAACATGAAGTTTGCAAAAGATTTTACCTGGGGCGCAGCTACATCCAGTTATCAGATCGAAGGTGCTGCCTATCGTGAAGGTGGCGGTAAATCTGTGTGGGATATGCTGGGCCAGCAGCCAGGAAAAATTGTTAATGGTGATACCGGCGAAATAGCCTGTGAGCACTATCATCAGTATAAGAATGATGTTGCTCTGATGGCGGAAATTGGACTGCAGGCATACCGTTTTTCGATTAGCTGGCCACGGGTACTTCCGGATGGGTCAGGTAAAGTTAATCAACAAGGTCTGGATTTTTATAGTCAGCTGGTCGATGAGCTATTAGAAAAAAATATCGCCCCCTGGATAACATTATTTCACTGGGACTTTCCTTATGCCTTGTTCTGTCGAGGCGGCTGGTTAAATCGTGACAGTGCTGACTGGTTTGCTGATTATACGGCACTGGTGGTAGATAAACTCTCAGACCGGGTTTCACAGTGGAGCACCTTGAATGAGCCGCAATGTTTTATTAGTTTGGGTCACCTCGATGGTATTCATGCGCCCGGTCTGAAGTTGGGTATGTCTGAATGTTTACTTGCCGGGCATAATGCCTTGCGGGCGCATGGTAAGTCTGTCCAGGTGATCCGTGCTAATGCTAAAACTGAACCGTTCATCAGTGCAGCGCAGGCGAACAAGATATCTATTCCTGCTTCTGAGCATCCGAAGGATATAGAAGCTGCTCGTCAGCACATGTTTTCTGTTAAAGAAAAACATCTATTCAGTAATTCATGGTTTTCAGATCCGATGATATTGGGACACTACCCGGAAGAAGGTGTCAGATTATTTGCTGCGGATATGCCAGAAATAGTTGCAGGCGATCTCGAGTGTATCAATCAGAAGCTGGATCATTTTGCTACCAATATATATTCAGGCGTTCATGTTCGTGCCATCGAGGTTGATGGGGATGATGATGGGGAAAGCACTGCTTTTGAAGTCATAGAAAAAAATGACCTGCCGGTAACTGAAATGGGCTGGCCGGTAACACCAGAAGCATTGTACTGGGGACCAAAGTTTATTCATGAGCGCTACCAGTTACCTATCGTGGTTACTGAGAACGGCATGGCTAATGATGATGTCGTGGATAACGGTAAGATTCATGATAGAGAACGTATCGAATACCTGTACAAATATCTAGGTGAATATGGACGTGCTATCGAAGAGGGTGTTCCTGCGCAGGGTTATTTTTTATGGTCGCTGTTAGATAATTTTGAGTGGGCCGAAGGTTACAGCAAGCGCTTTGGAATAGTCCATGTTGATTATGAAACACAGCAACGCATCTTAAAATATTCTGCTCACTGGTATAAGACGCTTATCGCCAGTCATGAGCCTGGGAATTTGAAAGGTGTTATAACAGCAATTGATGATGAACAGATTGTTGATCATGCCTGAAGTTAGTGTTTCCTCCACATGTTTTTTTAGTCCTGACGTAATTTAATGCGGCTCTTCATTAATTGTTTAATCTCAAATTCAAGCAGACAGAAAAACAAACGAACATGTGTTTAATAGCTGATATAGGTGGTACTAACGCCAGGTTTGCGCTCGTTGATGAGGGTGGTACAAAGCCGCAACATGAGCGTACTCTGTCGTGTGCAAATTATCGGACATTGGTAGATGCTGTGCTGGCTTACCTTGAAGACGTGGCACAACCAATACCTGAAACGGCATCGTTAGCGATAGCGACGCCAGTATCAAAAGATCGGATCGTGATGACAAATCATGTATGGGACCTGTCGGTTGAAGAGACAAGGAAAACCCTGGGATTTAAGTCGCTTAAAGTGTTGAATGATTATACGGCGCTCGCGCTCGCGCTTCCGTATCTTGATGTTGAAGATTATCACAAGGTAGGAGGGGGAAACGCGGTTGATAAACAGACTATGGCCGTGCTTGGTCCGGGTACGGGGCTTGGCGTGTCTGGTGCGATATGTGTCGGTGATTTCTGGCTACCGTTGCAGAGTGAAGGCGGACACGTTTCTTATGGACCGTTAAATCATAGGGAAACCGAGATAATCGATGTTATCCGAAAATATCATAACTTCGTTTCTGCAGAAACATTAGTGTCTGGCCCCGGCCTGGTCTTGCTCTATGAGTCGATAGCTAAATGTGATGGTGTCGAACATGAGTTGATGTCACCAGAACAAATCGCGAATAAAGCATTAAATGCAACGAATGTATCAGCAGAAGAAGCTGTTGCTATGTTCTGTGGCATCCTCGGGTCGATTGCCGGCAACCTGGCATTGACACTGGGTGCGCGTGGTGGCGTGTTCGTCGGTGGAGGCATAGTACCCAAACTGGGTGATTATTTTGATTCTTCGCCATTTCGCAGTCGTTTCGAAAATAATAGCAGGTTCAGTCAATATCTTTCCGAGATACCGACTAACGTAATTATCTCGAAATATCCTGCGCTCACCGGTGCTGCGGTTGCAGTACAACAGCAATATGACCATCTGGGTGCTACTAGCATTGCATAGCGTGATTTTTAAAAAATGATTACCTTAATAAAATATTTTGTATCAGGAGTAAACAGTGTCGGGTAAATACAGTGTCAACAAACATTTGGCTGGTCTTGATTTTGCATCGTTATCGCATGCCGATAAGATTGCGTTACTGAAAAAAATACTTGAGAACAAGATACATGGTATCTCATATAGCGCTTATATGGATGGACAGGAGCCTGGTGTTGAAATCAGTGAAGATCAGATAGAGGGACGCCTGAGAATAATACAGCCATATACGCACTGGATAAGAACATTCTCCTGTGTAGAAGGTAATCAGAATATTCCTGGTATTGCCAAAAGTCTTGATTTAAAGACCATGGTCGGTGTTTGTTTGAGCGAAGATAAAGATAAAAATGAAATCGAACTTGGTAATGCGATTGATATTGCACGCCAGGGTCACGTCGATATCCTGGCAGTCGGTAATGAAGTACTGCTTCGCGGTGAGCTGACAGAGCAGGAATTAATCGAATACATATCTCGTGCAAAACAGGCACTACCCGGTCTCAGTGTTAGTTATGTTGATGCCTATTTTCAATTCGAAGTTCATCCCGCATTAACAGAAGCTTGTGATGTTTTACTGGTCAACTGTTACCCGTTCTGGGAAGAGTGTCATGCAGATTATGCGCTGCTGTATATGAAAGATATGTACCATCGCTCTCTCAGGGTTGCCAACGGAAAAAAAGTAATTATCAGTGAGACAGGATGGCCTACTCAAGGTGAAGCCTGTGGCGCTGCTGTACCGTCATATGAAAATGCTATGCAGTACTTCATCAATACATATCAATGGGCAGCA
>Ga0316189_10007631_pt1 | contig 10212 bp, 8 predicted proteins | sample LowCovwburrow_MG_FD_204930 | JGI IMG/M metagenome (GOLD analysis project Ga0316189, IMG submission 204930) | Coastal sediment microbial communities from Maine, United States - Lowes Cove worm burrow | ecosystem: Environmental > Aquatic > Marine > Coastal > Sediment | place: USA: Maine... | reverse complement strand
TCCATGAGCGTGCCGTTGACGAAGCCCATGGCGTAGTAGTTCATGCCGCCGTCGCCATTGGGGTTGCCGTCCACGGCGGTGCGCGCCTGCGCCTCAAACTCCTCGGTCGGCCGCTTGTTGTTAATAAGCACCGCGCCGCCGGTGACGTTTTTACCCCACAGAGTCCCCTGTGGCCCGCGCAGCACCTGGACGCTGTCCACATCGTACAGGTCGGTGATCAGGCCGTTGTTCTGGCCCAGGTAGATGCCGTCCAGGAATACACCGACGACCGGGTCAACCGCCGGGATCGAGCTGACCACGCCCACCCCGCGGATGGAGTAGTTCGCGGTACCCTTGATGGTGCCGTTCTCCTGCATGTTCACGTTCGGCATACCGCGCCAGACGCCGTCGATGGTGCGGATTTTCAGGACCTCCAACTGCTCGGAATTCAGAGCGCTGACGGCCACCGGCACATCCTGCATTGACTCTTCTTTCTTCCGGGCTGTAATAATGACCTCTTCAAGCATTGCTGAAGCAGCTGTCTGGCGGGTTTCCTGGGCCACCGCACTGTTGGCGGCCACCCCGCCCATGAGAGCGGTCTGCAATGTAATGGCGCTGGCGAGTAGTTTTTTCTTCATGAGTGTAATCTCCCTCTGAGTTATTGGTATAGATTTGCGATCTGGCAACGTTGCGGTCGCTGATTTTTAGCCACTGCCTGTCCGCAACCTGGTGCGCGAATCGGCACGACTAATATATTTTCGAGCCGGTATAGTAATTGGGTAAACTGGGAGGGAATTGTCATTCTGGGACAGGTAATTGTTAATTTGAGACAGAAGTGCTTATCACCGGAGTAGAGCAGTAAGCTGACATCAAGCTTGTGCTGCAGACATCACACCAGAGAGCGGATTCGGATCTGTTTGGTGATCATGACTCCGATCAGCAGCATGCCGAAATAACCGACTGTCGGATAAATCAGATTCAGCAGTCGGTCGAACGGAAGGACCTGGCATGCAAAGAATCCGATTACCGACAGGGCCAGTGCCAGCCACTTATAGCGGCGACTGCCATCGGGTGTGAAGCGCACCAGCACGATCCAGAGCACGGGCGCGGTAGTGGTAAAAATACCCGCGAACACCACCCAGGCGAATACCGAAGCCAGCGCCGGCAGGGTATTGTTCACCAGGTGCAACATGGGTATCAGCCGCCCGTTGACCTCCGGCAGCAGGCTAATAAAAGCCAGGATGGTCACACCGAGTGCCGTCGCGTATACCACGGGACCGAGAATACCCGCCAGAATCAGTTCTTTTCTATTTTCAATGGTAGCGCCAACCGAGGGGAGGAAGCTGAACAGGCCATAGACATTCAATGCCGTATAGAGCAGGCCCGACATCCACCAACTCTCCGAAGCGCGGAGCATCTCGAGCCTGGGTATCGTTGCCGCACCCACAGCGACCGCCCCTGGATCCTGCAACAGGGTAGTGATTGCTATAGTGAGAACGAATAACGCCAGCAATGGGCCGATTGTGCCGATCACGTCAATCAGTTCGTGCAAGCCAAAGAACAGACTGAAAAGGACCACAGCCGACAACAGCCCGCTGCCCACATACACGGGTATGCCGTACTGCTCATGTAGCACGGAGCCGGCACCCGCCAGCATGAGCGCGTACACACTGAACAGCAGAAGCATGGTATACCATGAGAACAGGCGGCCCAGACGATCGCCGGCGAAATGGCGGAACACCTCGTCGACGTTATGGAACTGGTATCTCTGTCCCGCGAGCAGCAGCGTGACGGCAAGGTAGGTACACAGCACCAAGAACAACACCGCGCCCCCGACGCCGGCAATGCCCGCAGAAACAAAGAACTGCATCACCTCCTGCCCCGTGGCGAAGCCCGAGCCGAACAGGAAGGCGATGAACGCCCCGGCGATCTTGAGGACGGAGAGGGGGCGCACGGCAGGCGGCTGAGTCGGCATGGGCGATTACCTCTGTCGAAGGATACATGGCGATACCAGAGGGTCGTCTCAACCGTGGCTCTACCGAATAGCGAATCAGTCTAGGAAAAGACGAGGTCTAAGTATTGTTAATACGGGCCAGGATGTTGACAATATGTGCCAATGCAGTGTATCTACCGCTTATGCTGCAAACATAAGACACAAGGCAATAGGCAGGGGAGAAAGTAGCCATGCAAAGCACCCCGGCAAGACGAATACCCAATTACCGCCGTATCCACGATTCCCTGCGCCAACTGGGCGTGGACACGGCACCGCTGTACCGCGCACTGCACATCCGCGAGGAAGACTTCGGCGTCGACAACGGCGGGGTGACCATGGCGGCCCACCTTGAGCTACTCAATCGCGCGGCTGAACAGCGCCAGGACCCCTACCTGGGAATATCCATGGCACGAACCCGGGATGTTGCCAACCTGGGGGCGGTTGGCTATATGGCACGCAGCGCACCGGACTTCGGACGTGCATTAGCCATAGTCGACAGTTATCTCGACCATGTAACCCCCGGGGCCAGTTCCGGTCTGATCAATCACGGGGATTCCAGCACCTGGACCTACGAAATAGAGGGTTTTACACCCGAGCAGTGCCGGCATGAGGTGGAAATGACATTGAAGCAGTTCGTCAATGCCATCCGGGAATTGCTCTTCCTGCCCGACTGGCACCCGCTGGAAACCTGTTTTCGACACGCCCCGCCCGCGGACGTTGGTCCGATTCAGGCCGCGTTCTGTGAACGGCTCACCTTCAACCACAGCTTCAACGGGGTGAGCTTTCCCAGCGGGTTCCTCGCCATGCCCACCAGCCACGCGGATCCCCTGCTTCTGCAGGTGCTGGAACAACAGGTGCAGCGCTCGATCTCGCAATTCAAGCGGGGTATCAATCTGCGCGACCGGGTCAGCGTCCTGATCTCCTCCCAGATTGGCCAGACAGACATCTCGGCGGAGTCGATCGCGGCTCGTCTGGGCATGAGCAGGCGCACCCTGCACAGGCGTCTTGCCGACCAGGGTACCAGCGTCGGCAAGTTGCGCGATATCGTGGTCTTTCAGATTGCCAAAGAGGTGCTGGTCAATACCCCGGTCAGTATCACTCAATTGGCCCAGCGGCTCGGTTACTCCGATACCAGTGCCTTCGACCGCGCCTTCAAGCGACTCAGCGGGCAAACGCCAAAAACATTCCGGCAAAACGCGGAAAACTGACCCACCTGGATAATTCCGGCTCGACACCGTGAAGCGGGCAAAGCGCGGGTAATGTTCACATTGGCAGATTGGCCTGTAATGTCTGTTCGGTGGCACAAAATGCCAATACGGAGCAGGCACTTCTGCCTATCATCACAACCTAACGCATAAGACGCATTGTAGGCTCATCATGATTATCTACTTAAACGGCGAGTACATTCCCGCGGAAGAAGCCAGGATTTCGCCTTTCGACAGGGGCTTTCTGTTCGGTGATGGCATCTATGATGCCCTGCCTTCCTACAATGGAAAACTGGTGGGCATGCAGCTGCACCTGGATCGCATGAAGCGCGGACTTGAAAGTATCGGCATGGAGAGCCCCCTGACTGATGAGCAGTGGCGAGAGGTGGCGGCCAGTTTGATTCGTGAACAGGATGGCCCAAACCTAGGCATCTATTTCCACGTGAGCCGCGGCAACGAGGGGCGACGCTTCCACGGTTTCCCGGTCGATGTGCAACCCACGGTATTCGCCATGGCGGGGGTAATTCCACCGCCTCCGTCCCCGGGCAGAGACAAAAAGGATGGCCTGAGCGTGTCCTCTTCCGAGGACAAACGCTGGCAGCATTGCAACATCAAGTCGACTTCCCTGCTGGGCAATGTACTACACTTCCAGGAGAGCTACGCCAGCGGCCTGGACGAAACGATTCTCTACAACGCCGCCGGCGACCTGACCGAGGCCAGCGCCTCTAACGTTTTCACTGTAAAAGACGGTGTCGTGGTCACACCGCCGCTGGATCACCAGATCCTGCCCGGCATCAGCCGCCACATAGCGATCGAGGCGCTGCGGGCCGAGGGCTCGACTCCTGTCGAGGAACGCGTTATCTCGATGGACGAGGTGCGCCAGGCCGATGAACTTTGGGTCAGCAATTCCTCCAAGCTCATCACCCCGGTGATCGAGCTGGATGGCAAGCCGGTTGGCGACGGGCTGGTCGGACCGGCTTGGGAGAAGGCCATCGGTATCTATCAAGCCGCGATGTTTGATTACCCCTGATAATCGCAACGGCCGCCGGTTCGATGACCGGAAAACTTCCCGCCCCGAAAAACGGACAAACGGAGACCAGATATGAACGGTGCACAGTCTCTTTTCCAGAGCACGAGATGATTGGCGGCAATATCAGTGACCTTGCCAGCGTGGTATCACACTGGGTGCGAGAGGCCAGATCAGCCAGTGAAATGGGCACCCTCGGCGTCGAGGCAATCCGCAACGCCACCACCGGCAGCGGGATAACCATAGTGAAGGAATCCCAACGGTAAACTACATGCCCAAAATCAACACAGCTAGATGCCAGCGCCTTATCGGAGCTGCCTTGATATTCTTAACGGCATCATTGGTCGCAGCGGAACAATACGATCTGGTCATAACCGGCGGTCGTGTGATGGACCCGGAAACCCAATATGACGCCGTGGCTAACGTTGGCATTCGCAACGGCAGGATCATCGCCATTACCCAAGAGACGATTCACGGTAGCGCCGCGATCGATGCCCGTGGCCTGGTGGTTGCACCGGGGTTTATCGACACCCACTTCCACGCACTGGACGGCCTTTCCGTGCGGCTGGCGGCCCGCGATGGCGTGACTACCGGCATGGATCTGGAGTTGGGTGCCTATAATGTGGCGCAGTGGTACGCCGAGAAAGAAAACCGCTGGCCTCTCAATTACGGCACCACGGCGAGCCAGGAAGTCACCCGTATGCTGGTGCACGATCCCGAGATTAAAATAGAAGGGCCAGTGGATGCCACCAGGGTATTCGAACTTCGCGCCGAGTCAGAAAAGGACGGTGTTATCGGCTGGTCGGAGACCCGCAGTTCACTCGAGCAGATGAACCAGGTCACGGCAATGCTGGACGAGCAGTTGAGGCTGGGCGCCCTGGGCGTCGGATCCACGGTAGGATACGCCCGTCGCGGTATCTCCAGTTACGAAATGTTTGAAGCGCAGCGAGCGGCAGCCCGCTACGGGCGACTGACTTCTGTACATACCCGCTTCCACAGCATGAACAAGACACCCACCGAAGCGACTCTGGCCTTCGCTGAGATATACACCAACGCCTCGCTGCTGAATGCGCCACTACTGATGGCTCACAACAATGACTATGGCTGGCGGGAAATTGAAGAGAAGCTGCAACTGGCGCGTGAACAGGGTCATAATATGTGGTCTGAGTATTACCCCTATGATTCAGCTTCTACGTCCATTGGCTCAGAGTTTTTAAGGCCGGCCATGATTGAAGACGCGATGGGTTTGAATTATGAAGATATTCTATTCGACCCAATTCAAGACAAGTTTCTCAGCACGGCAGACTATAAAAAAGTGGTCGCAGAAGATCCGGGACGCACCGTTATTATATTTAATCCGGCGCGAAAGCAATGGTTGCCGAATTGGCTGGAGGCACCACATATGACGGTAGCCGCAGATTCCATGTGGTGTAATCTTTCCTGGGATGCCAGCTACGACGAATATCAGGGGCACCCGCGTACGGCGGGTAGCCACGGCAAAGTGTTGGCCATGGCCAGGGAGCAGGGAGTACCTCTGATGACGACCCTGGCGCAAATGAGCTATCTGCCGGCCAAACATCTGGGAGACACCGGTATTGAGGCAATGAAAATTCGCGGTCGCCTGCAGCTTGGCATGGTGGCAGATATCACGATTTTTCACCCGGGCAAGGTCAAGGACAATGCCACCTATCAACGTGGCGAGCAGGGCCGACCTACCACCGACATTCCGTATGTAATCGTCAATGGTAAGACGGTGATTAAGGAGTCTCGCTTTCAGCACGGGGTCTGGGCTGGCAAGCCCATCCGCTTTGCAGTGGAAGCAGCGGGACGATTTGTACCAGCAACGTTCGACAATTGAAGTATCGCATCCGGTAGTCGTCGCGGTGATGACGGTATTGGCAACTTAACTCATTGAGACCGCTGGAATCTACCATCTGATCTCAAGCTACCGCCCTTCTCCACTCACCAAAAGCACTGATCCTGAGATCACGGTAATGTTCAGCCTTGACCAAATGCTTACCAAGGTTAAACAAATTTGAAACCGCAGCGTGAGCGCCCAAAAATCGCTGAGCCTGTTTCATCGACTTAAATCGCCTCATCCCTCGCTCCCTCACCCTGGTTGCCTCGTGTGATTGCTCGGCACGATTATTGGCATACTGGTCGGTAACGTGGATCGATTCAGGGATCACTTCCCGACGTGCCACCGGATAGCTCCGTAGTTTGTCAGTCACAATCTTCCTAGGCTCACCACCGTGACTCCTTATCAGACGCTTGAAGAAGCGCTTGGCCGCAGCCCCATCCCGCTTGACCTGGAGGTAAATATCTACCACCTCGCCATCCTGATCGACAGCTCGCCAAAGATAATGCTGCTTGCCGTTTATTTTTACGAAGACTTCATCAACGTAGAAAGTGTCGCCGTAACCTCGGGGTCTTCGTTTCAAACGGCGCGTATAAATGGCTCCGAACTTGATACACCATAAGCGAATTGATTCACGCGTGACCGTGATACCACGTTCGGCGAGAAGATCTTCGATATCGCGATGGCTTAGGTTGAATCGATAGTAGATCCAGGCGGCGTAGGAGATGATATCTGGCGGGAATCGATAGCGCTTATAGGTATTCATTCCGGGATTGTCTCCCAGGCGTAGTTAATTTGGCAGTACCACCTGGATCGCTTTGGTCTAAAATCCGATACACAGGGATAGCAACGAAGCGGGCATCGGTTAACACTAAAGCAGCCATCCCTGATCTTCGGGCTCAGGCTGACCCGGTCATGCGTGTATTGCCTTCCCGAGACCGGCTAAAGCGGCTTCCATTGTCGCCTCACCCAGCGTTGGGTGAACGTGTATCGTACCGCTTATATCTTCCAGGCAGGTACCCAGTTCCAGCGCCAGCGCAAACTGGTTGCTGAGCTCGGCAACATGGGCGCCAACCGCGTGCATGCCGATGACAAGGTGGTTATCAGCCCTGGCTGTCACTCGCACAAAACCCCCATCCGTGCCGGCGTTCATCGCCAATGCCTTACCGATCGCCGCGAAAGGGAATTTCCCGACGACTGTCTCGATTCCCTGTTGCGTTGCCTCTGCCGGGGACAGTCCCACGCCGACGATTTCCGGTTCGGTAAAACACACTGACGGTATGGCCCGTGCATCGAACTCACGCCGCTCGCCGGCGATGACTTCTGCCACCATTTCTCCCTGTGCGGTGGCTTTGTGTGCGAGCATCGGTTCACCCACCAGATCACCAATTGCCCAGACGTTTTTCATTGAGGTGCGACACTGCTTATCTACCTTTACGTGGCTGCCTTCCATGTCGACGCACATGTTCTCCAGGCCCCAACCCAGCGTATTGGGGCGACGCCCCACCGTCACCAGCACTTTGTCGGCGGCGATACTGCGCTGCTGGCCCTGCTTGTCCCGGTAAAAAAGCACCGGTTTGTCGTTTACTGTTTCGACTTTTTCGGCACGCGCCTGGCAAACCACTTCCACCTCATGCCGCTTCAACCAGTTTTCGATGGGCCGGGTCATTTCCTTGTCGAACAGCGGCAGAATGCGCTCAAGGCCTTCGATAAATGTGACCTTTGCTCCCATTTTCCGGTAGGCAATACCCAGCTCCAGGCCAATATAGCCGGCACCGATAATGGCCAGCTCATCGGGTAGGCCGTCGAGGTTGAGGGCCTCGGTGGATGAAATAACATTGCCTCCAAGGGGAATATCCGGCAGCGCACTTACGCTGGAACCGTTGGCCAGAATTACGTACTCGGCGCTGATACTAAGCGAGCCCTGCTCACCTTCCACCTCACAGGTTTTCGCATCGGAAAACGTCGCCCAGCCATTGACGACTTTCACGCCGGCTTTTTTCAGCAGCCCCGCAACACCCTGGTTCAGCTTGTCCACCACCGTATTTTTCCAGCTCACCATGTCCGCCAGGTCGAGTACCGGCGCGGAGGGCAGGCAAATACCCATGTGCCCTTTCCCGGTGTGGGACAGCATTTCTTCATAGCTTGAAGCGCCTTGGATCAGGGCCTTTGACGGAATGCATCCGCGATTTAGACAGGTCCCGCCCAGGCGGTCCGCCTCGACAATCACGGTATCGAGGCCGAGCTGGCCCGCTCGAATCGCCGCAACATAACCACCGGGTCCTCCGCCAACGACCAGTACCTTACACGCCAATGAATCCATTACCTGGCCTCCATAAATAACATCGCCGGGCACTCCAGCGCATTCTTGATGCATTGGATGAACTGGGTAGCCTCCCAGCCATCGATGATGCGGTGATCAAAAGACGAGGACAAATGCATGATGTCCCTGGGTACAACCCCACCGTCTTTCCACACAGGTCGCTTCGCCACCTTGTTGATGCCGACAATCGCCACCTCCGGCGAGTTGATTACCGGGGTTGTCGCGATACCGCCCAGGGGGCCGAGGCTGGTGATGGTGATATTGGAGCCGCTCAACTCTTCCCGCCCGATAGTGCCTGTGCGCGCCGCTTCCGCCAGGCGTTTGATCTCTGTAGCGGACTGCCAGATATCCAGGGTTTCGGCGTGCCTGATAACCGGTACCAGCAGACCCGAGGGTGTTTGCGTGGCGATACCGATATGCGCGGCACTGTACTGGCGCACTATTTCGTTTTCGTCGTCGTAACGGGAACCCATTTCCGGAAATTCCCGCAGAGCCTTTACCGTGGCCCTGATAAAAAACGGCAGCATGGTGAGTTTTGGCTGGTCGTCGCGCCGCTCGTTATTCATCCGGGTTCGCAGCATCTCCAGTTCGGTGACGTCCACTTCCTCGACATAGGTGTAGTGGGGGATACGCTGCATGGTGTCCTGCATGATGGCGGCTATCTTGCGCCGCAGGCCGATGACCCTGGTCTCGCTGACCGCGGTGTCGGCGATCGGCCCGGCCGTCACCGCGGCCAAGATGCCACCAGTGATAAATGCATCGAGATCCGCGTGCGAAATACGATGGGCGGGCCCGCTGCCATGTACCAGGCGCAAATCTATTCCCGCATCGCGCGCTCGCTGACGGACCGCGGGCGACGCAATCGGTTTTTCTCCCTCCGGGCGCGGTATGCCCCGGGCCGGTGCGGCGGCGCTTGCCGTTGCGGAAACCGGTACCGATGCAGTTGCTTGTTTTCTATTCGCCCCTGCCTCTGGCCCGGGCATTGGCTGTGGAGTGTCAGCCCCGGGTTTTGTCGCGGGCTCTGTAGCAGTGTTCTCAGCCCCATCGCCGCTAGCCCCGGCCGCGATATTTCCCTGCCCCTCTACCTGCAAGCGAACCAGATCAGCACCAACAGCCATCGTGATACCGGCCTCGGGCCCGATCCAGGTTACCTGACCATCTACCGGCGAGGGTATTTCCACAGCGGCCTTGTCCGTCATCACAACACACAGCAGATCATCTTCCTCTATGGAATCACCAACTGCCACGCTCCATTCCACGATCTCAACTTCAGCGATACCTTCGCCGACGTCCGGCATCTTGATCAGATAATTTCCCATGGTCATGCCTCCATCACCTTAATCAGCGCGTCACCGACCCGGTCCGGCCCCGGGAAATAGTCCCATTCCTGCGCGTGCGGATAGGGCGTGTCCCAACCGGTCACGCGCTCAATGGGCGCCTCCAGGTGGTACAGGCAGCGCTCCTGAACCACGGCAATCAACTCGCCGGCAAAGCCGCTGGTTCTGGTTGCCTCGTGCACAACCACGCAACGCCCTGTCTTTTTCACCGATGCTTCAATCGCCTCTTCATCCAGCGGCAGTAGAGAACGCAGGTCGACCACCTCGGCATCTATCCCCGTTTCCTGCGCCGCGGTCAGGGCCACGTGCACCATGGTGCCATACGTCAGGACAGTGACCGCCTGCCCCTCACGTACCACGGCCGCCTTGCCCAGCGGCACCGTGTAGCGTCCCTCGGGGACTTCGCTGGATGCGTGCGCGGACCACGGCGTCACCGGCCGGTCATGGTGTCCATCGAAGGGGCCGTTGTAGAGCCGCTTGGGCTCAAAGA
>Ga0316189_10007629_pt1 | contig 10215 bp, 7 predicted proteins | sample LowCovwburrow_MG_FD_204930 | JGI IMG/M metagenome (GOLD analysis project Ga0316189, IMG submission 204930) | Coastal sediment microbial communities from Maine, United States - Lowes Cove worm burrow | ecosystem: Environmental > Aquatic > Marine > Coastal > Sediment | place: USA: Maine... | reverse complement strand
GGAGCAGGTTGTCGAGGAGTACAAGGAGCGCGAAGGCGAGATGCTGTCGGGCCTCGTGAAGCGTGTCGATCGCAATGGCGTATACATTGATCTTGGCGGCAACGCCGAAGGCTTCGTGGCGCGCGACCAGATGGTTCCGCGTGAGCCGGTACGACCGCAGGATCGCATCAAGGCATTGCTGACGGAGGTTCGCTCCGAACCACGCGGTCCGCAGTTGTTCATGACGCGTACCTCGCCGCAGTTCCTGGTGGAGCTGTTCAAGATCGAAGTTCCGGAAGTCGGCCAGGGCCTTATCGATATCCTTGGCGCCGCTCGTGATCCCGGCCTGCGTGCCAAGATCGCGGTCCGCAGCAACGACAGTCGAATTGATGCGGTCGGCGCCTGCGTCGGCATGCGTGGTTCGCGAGTTCAGGCTGTTTCGAACGAGCTCGCGGGCGAGCGTGTCGACATCATACTGTGGGATGACAACTCGGCGCAGTTTGTAGTCAACGCTATGTCGCCGGCGGAAGTTGTCTCGATCGTCGTTGACGAAGACAAGCACAGCATGGACATCGCCGTCGAAGAGGACAAGCTGTCGCAGGCCATTGGTCGTGGCGGACAGAATATCCGTCTCGCGAGCGAGCTGTCCGGTTGGGAGCTCAACGTCATGACCGCGGCCGACGCTGAAGAAAAGAGCGAATCGGAAATGCGCGAGCTGATCGCGTTGTTCTCCAAGCAGCTCGACGTCGACGAAGAAGTTTCGCTCATTCTTGTTCAGGAAGGCTTCTCAACGATCGAGGAAGTTGCCTACGTTCCGACATCGGAGCTTGTCGCGATCGAGGAATTTGACGAGGACATCGTTGAAGAGCTGCGTAGCCGTGCACGTGATGTGCTGCTGACGCAGGCCATTGTCCAGGAAGAAAAGATCGATGAAGTCGAACCTGCCGAAGACCTCCTGAGTCTTGAAGGCATGGAGAAAGGGCTTGCGTTTACGCTTGCAAGCAAGGGTGTTGTCACACGCGAAGATCTCGCGGAGCTGGCGACCGATGATCTTCTTGAAATCAGTGAAATGGACGAAGATGTTGCAGCAGCGTTGATCATGAAAGCGCGCGCGCACTGGTTCGAGGAAGAACAGCAGGCGTAATCGCCAGGAATGCGGAGTTAATGTATGGCTGAAGTGACAGTTGAACAATTTGCTGAAGTACTGAAGGTGCCGGTTGAAAAGCTGCTGATGCAGCTCGATGAAGCGGGTATCAAGGTCAGTGGTTCTGACGGCAAGATCAGCGATGATGCGAAGCTCGAGTTGTTGAGCCACTTGCGTCGAAGCCACGGTCAGGACGACACGCCGGCAACGGCTGCCGCACCTCGGCGTATTACGCTGAAGCGCAAGTCTCAATCGGAATTGAGATTGTCTGGCGCGCAGGGACGTTCGCGCACGGTCAACGTCGAAGTACGTCGCAAGCGTACGTACATCAAGCGGGATGTTCTCGAGAAGCAGGCTCTGGAAGAGCAGGAAGCGCTGGATGCCGAACGTCGCGCCGAGGAAGAGCGCATAGCGGCCGAAGCTCGTGAAGAGGAGCGCGTCAAGGCTGAGCAGGAAGCAGCCGTTAAAGCCAAGGAAGTGGCTAAAGAGAAGGAAGCCCGGGCGCTCAAGGACGCGGAAGAAGAGGCTCGCAAGGCGGCTGAGAAAGCTGTTGCCGATGCTGCTGAAGAAAAGACGCGCCTTGAGAAGGCCGAGGCAGATGCTCGCGCGCGTCGCAGCAAGGAAAAGGCCAAGCCAAAGCCACAGCGTCCCGAGACGCGTTACGGCCGCAAGGAACTGCACGTTGCCGGCGACAAGAGTGGTCGCCGCAAGCGCAAAACACCTACTCGAAGGCGCCCGGTATCCATGGGAGGCGATTCGCAGCACGGTTTCGAGCGCCCGACAGCGCCGGTCGTACACGAAGTTGAAATTCCTGAAAGCATCTCGGTTGCAGAACTCGCCAAGCGCCTGGCCATAAAGGGCAATGAGGTCGTCAAGGTTCTGTTCAACATGGGTGCCATGGTGACGATTAACCAGGTGATCGACCAGGATACGGCTGCGCTGGTCGTTGAAGAACTTGGTCATATCCCCAAGGCTGTGGACTCCGCGGACGTCGATGAGAAATTGCTTGCGGATGAACAGCAGACTGAAGGCGAGCAAGTTGGTCGCGCCCCGGTTGTTACGATTATGGGCCACGTCGACCACGGCAAGACGTCCCTGCTTGATTACATCCGGCATACAAAGGTTGCCGCGGGTGAAGCCGGCGGTATCACACAGCATATCGGTGCGTATTCGGTAACGACGGACAAGGGCAGGATTACTTTCCTGGATACTCCGGGCCACGCGGCGTTTACAGCCATGCGTGCTCGTGGTGCACAGGCAACGGACATCGTCGTGCTTGTTGTTGCAGCTGATGATGGCGTCATGCCGCAGACGATCGAGGCAATTCAGCATTCAAAGGCTGCGGGCGTGCCGCTCGTCGTAGCGATCAACAAGATCGACCGCGAGAACGCTGATCCCGAGCGTGTCAAGAATGAATTGTCGCAACACGAAGTTATTCCCGAGGAGTGGGGCGGCGAGCAGCAGTTCGTCAGTGTCTCCGCGCACACGGGAGAGGGCGTCGATGCGCTGCTTGACTCGATATTGCTGCAGGCCGAGGTCATGGACCTCTCTGCCGTAGGCGAAGGACCAGCGCAAGGGCTCGTCATCGAGTCGAGTCTTGAGAAGGGTCGCGGTGCGGTTGCAACGCTGCTTGTTCAGTCAGGTAAGCTGAAGCAGGGAGACATGATCATCGCGGGCGAAGAGTACGGCCGCATTCGAAACATGTTCGATGAAACCGGCGCCTCTATCAAGGAAGCCGGGCCGTCGTCGCCTGCAGTAGTGCTTGGTCTGTCAAAGACACCAAGTGCCGGCGATGATTTCGTCGTCGTCCAGAACGAGCGCAAGGCGCGTGAAGTTGCCGAGTTCCGCCAGACCAAGACGCGCGATGCGAAGCTGGCACAACAGCAGGCTTCCAAACTCGACGATATGTTCAGCCAGATGCGAGAAGGCGAACTGTCAACTGTGCCTGTCATCATCAAGTCTGACGTGCACGGCAGTGCCGAGGCGCTGCGCGACGCGCTGACCAAGTTGTCCAACGACGAAGTGAAGGTCAAGGTGCTTGGCTCAAGTGTCGGTGGTATCACCGAGACCGACGCCAATCTCGCCGCCGCCTCGGATGCATTTATTATTGGCTTCAACGTTCGTGCGGACGCAGCAGCACGTACTGCGATCAAGGAGTCGGGTGTCGATGTTCGCTACTACAGCATCATCTACGAGGCCATTGACGACGTGAGAGCAGCGCTTACCGGATTGCTGGCGCCAGAGATTCGCGAGCAGCATGTCGGTCTCGCCGAGGTCAAAGAAGTATTCAGCTCACCGAAATTTGGAGATGTCGCAGGTTGCATCGTCAGCGAGGGATACGTGAAGCGATCAAACCCGATTCGTGTATTGCGCGATAACGTGGTGATTTACGAGGGCGAGCTCGAGTCGCTCCGTCGCTTCAAGGATGACGTCAACGAAGTTCGGTCGGGCACCGAGTGTGGTATCGGTGTGAAGAACTACAGCGATGTCCAGGTCGGCGACCAGATCGAATGCTTCGAGCGCATTGAGGTCGCACGTACGCTCGACTGATTGTCGGCGGTGAGAAGCTATGCCACGTGAGTTTTCCAGAAACCAGCGCCTTGGTCACCAGGTGCAGAGGACGCTGAGCGAGTTGCTGCAGTTCGAAACCAAGGACCCACGTCTCGAAGGTGTGTCGTTGACATCGGTGGAGCTATCACGGGATCTCAGTGTGGCGCGCGTGTATTTCAGCTTGCTGGACCCGGACGGGGACCCTGCGCCAGCGCAGCAGGGTCTCGAGAAAGCCTCAGGATTCCTGCGTGCCAAGCTTGGCCAGGCGATCAAGGTTCGACATGTGCCGGAACTGCGTTTCACGCACGACGACAGTGCAGCCGAAGGGCAGCGCATGAGCGACCTGATCAGGGACGCACTGAAGTCCGACGCTACGGAGTGACTTCAATGGCACGTGGTAGAAGAAGCCGGTATGACGCGGTTGATGGCCTGTTGTTGCTTAACAAGCCGCCCGGAATGACGTCGAATCGTGCTTTGCAGACGGTACGCCGCCTGCTAAACGCACAGAAGGCCGGGCACACGGGTAGCCTGGATCCGTCGGCAACGGGCATGTTGCCACTGTGTTTTGGTGAAGCCACGAAAGTCTGTGCGTTTCTCCTCGATGCGGATAAGACGTATCGGGTGACCGCAAGGCTGGGCACGTCCACGGACACAGGCGATGCGGATGGCAGTGAGACGGTGGAGACCGCCGACGTGCCAGACCTGTCGTTTGATGAATGGAACGAGATTTTGCAGGGATTCCTGGGTGAATCCACGCAGATACCGCCGATGTATTCGGCATTGAAAAAAGACGGCAAGCGGCTCTACGAGCTGGCCCGCCAGGGCGAGATCGTGGAGCGTGAACCGCGGTCGGTACGGATTGATGAGATTCGATTGCTGGAAGCGGCCGGGACCCGGCTGGTCTTCCGGGTAACGTGCTCGAAAGGCACTTACGTCAGGACGCTTGTCGAAGATATCGCGAAACGCGCAGGGACCGTGGCGCATACGGCCAGGTTGCACCGCGAGTCGGTCGGGGATTTTCGGGCTGAGGACATGGTTGATCTGACCTCGGTGGAGGCCCGGGTTGAAGAAGACCGTGATGGCTTCAGGGCCAGCCTGCTGGGGCCGGACGTGGCCCTGAAAGTGTTTCCAGCGGTTGAGCTGGAGGTGTCCGAAGGTGAGAGGTTCAGCGGCGGTCAGGCTGTTCAGGTGGCCGCTGACGGCGCGTTGGGGCTTGCCCGTGCATACGAGGCAGGCGGCAGATTTTTGGGTGTGGGCGAGCTCTCCGGCGACGGTTGGCTGGCACCGCGCAGGGTGTTTCTAACACAGGAAAAAACCCCGTAATTGCATGATTTCGGGGTGTTAATGGGCTCTTCTAGGCGCTAGAATACCGCGCTCTAAAGAAGGGCAAAAATAGAGAAATTGGAGTATTTGAGAAATGTCACTTTCCAGTGAAGCAAAGCAGGGCGTTATTGCCGAACACGCACGTGGCGAAGCCGATACAGGCTCCCCGGAAGTTCAGGTCGCACTGCTGTCAAAAAGAATTGCAGAACTCACCGAACACTTCGGTGAGCACAAGAAAGATCACCACAGCCGTCAGGGTCTGCTGAAGATGGTCAACAAGCGCCGTAAGCTGCTTGACTACCTGAAGTCCAAGGACCAGGAACGCTACCGCGAGCTGATCAAGAAGCTCGGTCTGCGCCGCTAATTCAGCGAGCGAATCTAACAGGCTGCCAGGTAACCGATGTGTCGTCCCCGTAAGGGGTACGCCGTCGGTTGCTGTTGCCTGACACATCAATCAGAGAATTAATCGTGAAATCGACTAGAAAGAGTTTCCAATTCGGGGAACACAAAGTAACTATTGATACGGGCGCTATCGCTCGTCAGGCCGACGGTGCTGTCATCGTCGATATGGCCGAAACGACTGTTTTGGTCACCGCAGTAGGCAGGAAAACGGCCGATCCCGGCCGTGACTTCTTCCCGCTGACGGTCAACTACCAGGAAAAGACGTATGCCGCCGGCAAGATTCCGGGCGGCTTCTTCAAGCGCGAAGGTCGTCCAGGTGAGAAAGAGGTTCTTACGTGCCGTCTCATCGATCGCCCGGTTCGTCCGCTCTTCCCCAAAGGTTTTAAGAACGAAGTTCAGATTATCGCCACGGTGATGTCATTGAACCCGGACGTAGATCCGGATATTCCGGCTCTTATCGGCGCTTCTGCGGCATTGGCCATTTCGGGCATGCCGTTCGCCGGCCCGATTGGCGCCGCAAAAGTTGGCTACAAAAACGGTGAGTATGTCCTGAACCCTGGCCGTGCTGCTGTGGCTGAGGGCGACCTCGAACTTGTCGTTGCCGGTACCAAGGATGCTGTCCTGATGGTTGAGTCGGAGGCTAAAGGCCTGTCTGAAGAAGTCATGCTGGGCGCTGTCATGTTCGGTCATGAGCAGATGCAGGTCGCAATCGACAGCATCAACGAGCTGGCGGCCGAAGTTGGTAAGCCTGCCTGGGACTGGACCGCACCGGAAGCTGACGAAGATCTCGGAGCAGCCGTAGCTGCCGCAGCCACTGCTGGTCTTTCTGATGCGTACCAGATCACTGACAAGCAAGAGCGTCAGGTTGCCGTTGGCGAGGCCAAGTCTGCTGTGGTTGAAGCGCTTGCGGGTGATGATGCCCAGTGGTCTGCTGATGATGTCAAGGGCGAGCTCTACAAGCTTGAGAAGAGCATTGTGCGCCAGCGCATAATTAAGGGCGAAGCCCGTATTGATGGTCGAGATCGGAGCACAGTTCGTCCAATCGATGTTGAAGTTGGTGTCCTGCCGCGCGCACACGGTTCAGCCGTATTCACGCGTGGTGAGACGCAGGCGATTGTTGTTGCGACACTGGGAACAGGCCGCGACGCGCAGATGATCGATGCAATCGAAGGCGAGCGCAAAGATCCATTCATGCTGCATTACAACTTCCCGCCGTTCTGTGTAGGTGAGACGGGCTTCATTGGCTCAACCAAGCGCCGTGAAATCGGCCATGGCAAGCTGGCACGCCGTGGTATCGAGGCAGTCATGCCGAACATGGACGAGTTCGGATACGTCATTCGTGTCGTTTCTGAAATCACCGAGTCCAACGGTTCCAGCTCGATGGCATCCGTTTGCGGCACCAGCCTTGCGCTGATGGACGCAGGCGTACCGTTGAAGGCACCGGTTGCCGGCGTTGCAATGGGTCTCGTCAAGGAAGGCGATGACTTTGCTGTACTGACCGACATCCTCGGTGACGAAGATCACCTCGGCGACATGGACTTCAAGGTTGCCGGTACCGAAGATGGTATCACCGCTCTGCAGATGGATATCAAGATCCAGGGCATCACGAAAGAGATCATGAGCACGGCACTTGATCAGGCTCGTGACGGTCGTTTGCATATCCTTGGTGAGATGAACAAGGTCCTCAGCGAATCACGCGGTGAAATGTCCGAGTGGGCGCCGACGATCATGACCATCAAGATCGACCCCGACAAGATTCGCGACGTGATCGGTAAGGGTGGTGCGGTTATCCGAGCTATCACCGAAGAAACGGGCGCGTCGGTCGACATCGACAACGATGGCACGATTCGCATTGCGTCGGTCGACGGTGCTTCCGGCAAGGAAGCTCTTCGCCGTATCGAACTGATTACGGCTGACGTCGAAGTTGGCCGTATCTACGATGGCAAGGTTGCACGTCTCATGGACTTCGGTGCTTTTGTCACGATCCTGCCGGGCAAAGACGGCCTTGTGCATATCTCGCAGATCTCGAACGAACGCGTTGAGAAGGTCAGCGACAAACTGGCCGAAGGCGACGAAGTCAAGGTGAAGGTGCTGGAAGTCGATCGTCAGGGTCGAGTTCGCCTGTCGATGAAGGAAGTCGACGCCGAGTAACACACGTTACAGGCAAGAAACGAGAAAGCCGCTCCTTTCGGGGAGCGGCTTTTTTTTACATCCCGGGCATGGCGGACCATGGCTGCAGGAATCCAATGATCCGGTCCGGGAGATAGAACTCCGGGCGCCATGGTGTTCCGCCGCTGATAAAACCGACGTGCCCGCCGGCACTGGAAACCTCGAGCGTCACGTGCTCTGAGAGTGTGTCTTCATCGGGAATGACGTCACGTGTCATGAAGGGGTCGTCGTACGCATTGATAACCAGGGTCGGCTTCTCAATGCTGTTCAGAAAGTGCACGGAGCTACAGCGGTCATAGTAGTCCTGCATATTCCTGAAGCCATGCAGCGGGGCAGTCACTGCGTCGTCGAATTCGGCAAAGGTTCGGGCATTCATGGCCTTGTCCCAATCGAAAGCCGCGGTATAGCGGTTGAATTTCCGCGTCACAGCCCTCTTCATGCGTTTTAGAAGGTAATGTTGATAAATCTTTGAAAAACCTTGATTTAATGCCTCAGAACAACGATGAAGATTCAGCGGGACACAGACTGCCGTCGCGGCACGTAGCGGCGTATCGTCGCCGGATTCCCCGAGGTACTTGAGCAACACATTGCCGCCCAGGGAGTAGCCGGCCGCCAGTAACGGACCGGAGTTCCGGGCCGATTCCGGGCCATCACGTAGAGTCTGAAGAAAGTAGCGTAAGTCATTGGTTTCACCGGCATGATAACGCCTCGGAAGCCGATTTGTGTAGTCGCCACAGTCCCGAAACTGGAGCACACAAGAACGCCAGCCAATCGCGAGCGCGGCATCCATCAACATGCGGGCGTAGGAAGACTCTGCCGAGCCTTCCAGGCCGTGAAGAATTACCAGCAAAGGTGCTGTAGGAGGCAACGACTCTGCCGCAATAAGCCAGTCAACGGCCGTGGTGTCGCCGTCCGGCAGGTCGAGTTCCTGCCGCCGCAATTCAGGCCACGCCCGCCACGACCAGGGAAGAGTTGGATAGATCGTCTGCGCGTGGCGGTTCTTCAGCCAACTGGCCGGAGTGAAGTTACTGTCAATAATCATAGTCGGCCAAAAAAAATGGCCCCCTGCTTGCGCAGGGGGCCCGCCGTGGAGTGTTACCCCTTCAGGCATTGCAACAGGGGGCGGGGGAGCGTATCCCCGTTGCAATGTTCAAGCTATGGCATCGGAGGGGTTGCTGTCAAGACGTTTGCACTCAGCGTGTCGGTAGCTACAGCCGTAAGTCCCTGCAGAGGCTCGAGTTTCCAATTGCGCACCGCCCATTGCCATATGTCGGGGAGGCTTGATGCGGCGAGGTCGGCGGGTGGGGCCTGCCGCAGCGCTTCCAATGCGGCCACAAGTATCGGGCGTGCGTTGTCCATAGGGATGCCCGGAGCGCCGGTTAGCTTGCTTAACTTGTCGCCGTCAGGGTGTGTGATGACGGGAATATGTGCATAGTTCGGCGTGCGGTATCCGAGGAGCTTCTGCAGCCAGATTTGTCGCGGTGTCGAATCCATGATGTCGATGCCCCGTACGATCTCCGTAATTCCTTGCAGTTCATCGTCCACGACGACTGCCAGTTGGTAGGCGATCAAGCCGTCGCGACGCCGGATAATGAAGTCACCCGATTCAGTCTCGAGGCATTGTGACTGCTTCCCCTGCAGCCCGTCGACAAATGAGGTGGGCTTGTCGTCGGTAAGAAGACGAATCGAGGTTTCCTCTGCCCCACATCCGTCTCGGCAGGTGCCGGGGTAAATGGTGCCCAACGGCCCGCGTGGAACCTCGGCCAAGTCTTTGCGTGAGCAGCCACAGGGGTAGGCCAGGCCGCGATCGACAATTACCTGCAGTGCAGCCTCGTGGTCCGGCGCGCTCCGGCTTTGAAAAATGACATCACCGTCCCATTCGAAACCGTAGGTTTCCAATGCTTCGAGAATGAGCTCGATTGCACCGGCTTGTTCGCGTGGCGGATCGATGTCCTCGATACGAAGAAGCCAGAGCCCGCCATGGACTCTGGCTTGAACGTAGCTTGCAACGGCGGCAACAAGCGAGCCGAAGTGCAGTGGGCCGGTCGGCGAAGGCGCAAACCGGCCAATGTAGTGCTTACCGGTAGCGATCGTCCCGATCGCGGAACTGGCGCTCTGCGAGCTCCCGACGCTCCTGAGCCTCAAGGCAAAGTTCGGCAACAGGGCGTGCCTCCAGGCGCTTCAGGCCTATCTCTTCGCCTGTCTCATCGCACCAGCCATACGTGCCTTCGTCGATTCTAATGAGAGCCGAGTCAATCTTGCGCAACAATTTCCGTTCCCGGTCACGTGTACGGAGCTCAAGGCCGAATTCGGATTCCTGCGTCGCCCGATCATTCGGGTCCGGGAAATTTGCAGCCTCGTCCTGCATGTGATGAACCGTGCGGTCAACCTCATACATGAGCTCACGCTTCCACGCGCTCAGGATATTGCGGAAATGCTCGAGCTGATCGTCACTCATGTACTCCTCGCCACGCTTTGGCTTGTAAGGAGCGATGCCATGAATTGGGCCCGATAGAACGTCGCCCCTCGGCTTCGCACGCCGCGCCGCAACCTTGCGGACGGCCGGTTTTCGAGCCGGGACCTTTTTCTTCAGTGCAGGCCGTTTCTTGCTGACAGCCTTCTTCTTGCTGACAGCTTTCTTCCTGGCT